>OLHE01002342.1_pt1 | contig 11219 bp, 8 predicted proteins | sample 1605821 | NCBI WGS metagenome assembly OLHE01 (sample SAMN03283250) | human gut metagenome | biome: human-associated habitat; material: feces | host: Homo sapiens | place: USA | collected 2013
CAGGCCGGAGGCACGTTAGAATATCATAATTCATCGCGCCGATGGCTACCGAAAATACAAACATCCCCGTCAATCCCGCCGGCGGCTCTTTCATGAGCCAGCTGCCTGTCGGCGTGTCCGTGATGATTCTCGCCGCCATAACCGGCATATTCGCCGGAGTAGGCGCATGGATTCTCAAGGCGTCCATCAGCTGGGCCAGCGACAACATCCTGCGCATCGTCCAGGGCACGCATCTGATATGGCTGGTGATAATGCTGCCGATGTGCGGCATCCTGCTGGCGGTCTGCTATCAGCATTACGTTGTTCACGAAGAGCTCGAGCACGGCACGGACCAGCTGCGCCTGGCCCTGAGCGAGCACCGCTACCAGCTCCGGGCCGGGCTATGCTATCAGCCTCTGCTGGCCAGCATCCTTACTCTGGGCTTCGGCGGGTCCGCAGGCGCCGAGGGTCCTATCGCCTATGCCGGCGCGGCCATAGGCAGCAATGTGTCGCGTCTGTTCCGCATGGGTCCGGGCATTCAGCTCGTAATGGTAGGCTGCGGCGCCGGGGCCGGCATCGCCGGCATTTTCAAGGCTCCCGTAGCCGGAGCGATGTTCGCGATGGAAGTCATGAAAGTCAAAGTCAATACGCTTACCGTCATGGCGCTGATGCTCGCATCAATATGCGGCGGCGTTACCTGCTATGCCCTGACGGGCTTCACCTTCGACGTCCAGTTCCTGCCGCATTCCTTCTTCGACCCCAGGACGCTCGGCTGGGTGAGCCTGCTGGGTATTTTCTGCGGCATCTATTCGGTATACTACAACCGCCTTACCGCAATTCTGCACCGCTTTTTCGGCAGCATCCCGAACCGCTGGCTCCGCGCCGCGGCCGGCGGCGGCATCCTCGCGGCGGCGATTCTCGTTTTCCCCTGCCTCTACGGCGAAGGCTACGGCACAATGACCCAGCTCATCAACGGCGATACCGGCAGTTTCGCCGATGGCGGCATACTCTCGCGGCTCCATATGGACTCGGCCACAATCATCATGCTCGGCACCCTGGTTCTCCTCGTCAAAGTCTTCGCCACCATCGCCACAAACAGCTCCGGCGGCGTAGCCGGCGACTTCGCGCCTACAGTTTTCGCCGGTTCCTTCGCCGGCCTGGTGTTCGCCGAGTGCGTCAACGCGGCCTTCGACGCCAACCTCTCGGTCGGCCTGTTCTGCCTGTTCGGAGCCGCCGGCGCATTCGCCGGGATTATCCACGCTCCGCTGATGGCTATTTTCCTGGTATCTGAAATCGTAGGCAACGGCTATGGCTACATCCTGCCGCTCACGGTATGCTCATTCATCAGCTATACCGTAGTCAAAATCCTTACCCCCAAAAGCAAATACGCGCAGAGCGACCACGACGACATAGCCACACTTGTCGCCACACCCTCGCTTGAGGAAGTTGAGAACAAAAACGCGACGGACAAGTCTTCACAAGGCGGAGAAGATAGTTAACATTCGTTAGCCGTCAGGGGCTGAATTGTTGCACATATTCCCCCATAAATTTGCAACATCAAAACCCGACTGACACGATGAACACAAACTACTACTCCGAAAGCATCATCTCGAACGAACGCGAACTCAGCGCGTGGAATCTCGTCGAAGCCCTCGAACTGGACGTCGAGGCCGCAGAAATACGAATGGCCAGGCTGCAACGCACGCTCTCCGACGCACGCAGGCGCATGAGCGTTCTCGAACCCGAAAGCAAGAAATACCGCCGCAGCAGCCGTCTGAGCGACGAATGCCGCAGCGCCATGAACATCCTCCGTGCCGAAATCGCCGACAAGAAGGCCCGTATCGACCGCCTCCGCAAGCGCCAGACCTCCGACCTCTCCGCCGGCATAGGCATCGCCGCCGCAATCGCCCTCCTCATTGCGGTAATCCTCTGAGAATACGCGGCAACAGCGATTCGGACAGCCATGAGCCGGCGTCCTTGGCTGCCCGCTGGCGCTTCTTCTCTTTAGGAACAATCACAATATCTTGTACACTCGGGCGTTATAGAATAAGAGATTGTCTAAATCCATATCGCAGAAAAACTATGAGATACGCCCTGATTGCAGTTCTTACCGCCCTTGTCCTTGCGTCATGTTCCGATAGCGACGAGCCGGCTACTGAAGTCCATAACCGGGTTGCCGAGATTACTGACGTCAAATCAGTATGTCGCAAAATACTCTACGATGAGTCCGGGCGTGTCACCGAATATGCGGTTTCTTTCCCCGGAGAAACAATCAGGTCGACATACAGCTATACCTCCGATGACTTTATAAGAATCCATACCGAACACAGGATTCATGGGTTCCTGCCCGACGGCGAGGATGCAGTAAGGGAATATGACGATGAAATGCATCTGGAACACGGACGCGTCAGCTCATGCGAAGGAATATTCAGTACCAATCAGTTCTCGGGCGGCAATCCCTTTCAGAAGAAATACCGCCAGGAATTCACCTATACCGCCGAAAACCAACTGACAGCTGTCAGGAATACGGAATGGAACAGAAAAGTTGATTCCTGGGCTTACGACAGACCCTGGACCTGGGAAAACCGGTACATCTGGGAGAATGGCAACCTGACTGCCGTCGAGGATTATGCCGGCAACGAAGCTCCGACATATATCTACCGCTACAGCTATACCTCGATTTCAGGCGTGCGGAATATCGTGCCTGTGCATATGGACAGATATCAGTATTTTCCCCTGCAGCTCAACGGATATTTTGGCGCCGAACCCGAGAACCTCATAAGCCGGACAGAGTACATCCGGCCCGATGCTCCGGATTCAGACGCAACATACCAGTATTCCGTCGACGGCAACAGAGTCACCGGCTACACGGAAACCCACCGGGGCACCACTTACGACTACATCGTCACCTGGACCGAATGATTTCCCCGCATCCGCAACATATAACGCTGCCTGTAAACTCAAAACAAACGGCGATTACCGAGACTGAAAAATATATAAGCCATGCGTAAGCTGAATGAATATATCATCCGGAACTGGCTTCTCTCCAGAATGGCGGCTCAGGAATTTTATTTCAAAAGTCCTTTTGAAATAAAGGAAGAGTACACAATAATGAAAAGCGTCCTTTGTCTTGCTTTAGTGCCCCTGGAGTTACTCTTCGTATTTGCTTATGCCAGAATTTTTGGGTCCCTCGGCAATTACACATGGCAAATAATCATAATAGCGGTATTAATCAATATCCTGATTTCAAATTTGATTATCGATAAAGCTAAGAATAATCCTATCATAGGCGATACCATTTCATACTATCATCAATCAGATTACTCCAAAAGGAAAAAACTGTATTCGTTCAGGAATATCGCGTATATAGTCTTCCTGACAGCATTATTGCCATGGCTGATTATGTTCTTAGGAATACTCGCCATATGCCTGGTATTTCCGCGGTAATCTAAAATCCAAAGCCCTTTTACAAATATATCCGGCATTCGGCACTGCATTGTAAAGTCGTGGAAAGGCTCACGCCAAGAGATGTCAAGGCAATCCGCGACCTTCAGGGAATCGCCGAAAATCTCAATCGCACGGCAAAATTTGTTGGTGCCATTCTAAAGGGTGGTGCCTCGGAAGAGCAGTTTGTCCGTACATATAGAGAGATAATTCAGTGCAAGGATTTTGTTCTTTCACTGATAAAAATCTATCGTAATACATCCGACAGCGTATGATGGGCAAGATAACAAAAGGCGGAAGTTTCGGCGGTTGTGTTGATTATGTCACCCGCCGAAAGAAGGATAATCCCGATGGCACGCCCTGTAATGAATGGCGTCTTATAGACTGTAAAGATGTATCTACGATAGAAGGGAGAAATGGAATTATCGCTTCTTTTGATGATAATCTCGCCTTGAATCCGGACTTGAAAAATCCGGTCGGGCATATTTCCTTGAACTTCCATGCCAACGACAAGGATAAAGTTGATGACCAGATTATGATAGAGATTGCCAAAAAATATATGAAGAAAATGGGCATTGTGGATACTCCATACATCATTATCCGTCATCTCGACAAGGATTATCCACACTGTCATATCGTGTTCAGTCGAATAAACAACCATGCCGAAACCATTTCTGATAAAAATGATTTCAGCCGAAACAGAGCTGCGTGTCTTGACTTGACAAAGAAATATGGGCTGCATATTTCCGAGGGCAAACGACAGACCAATGTCAATAAACTGCGTGGCACTGAAAAGATACGATATGAGATTTTCAATGCCGTTGAAGCTGTTTGGAATGACCGAAATGTTCACACTTTCGAGCAATTCGAGACCCGCTTAAAGGCGGCTGGTGTCGGCATAGAATACAAATATAAGCGAGGCAGCAACGAATTGCAGGGTCTATGGTACACCCGGAAAGGCAAGCGTTTCGCCGCCTCGAAGATTGACCGCCGATTCAGTCTGGGGAATATTTCCAAGCATCTGGCAAACAACAGACCGCTGCATCCTCAGTCTCAATGGATGTATGCCGACGGCTCTATTGTGCCTATCGCGTCATACAAAGGAGTGCGGTTTTCAACGCAACAGATTAATGATTACGTTGCGGGGAAAGCTATCCGAGTTGACGGATGTCAGGGAGATGTGTCAACCGTGTGGATAAAATTCAATCCACAGCGCATGACTCCGGGAGTCTATTCATCGAATCCTGACTTAGCCGGACAAGTCGCATCCCAGTCGCAAAATTACGGCACTCGGTTATCCCATGTTTCAGCAGCAGGAACCACACAGCCGCAAGAAGGTTTCACCAATGGGAGTGCTTTACCCGATGATTTCAAACTTTGGCTAAGCCGTCATCCCGGACTTACCATAGAAGAGGCCCTTCATCGCTATCGTGAAGAACAAAAAGCCAAACGCCGCCGACAGGGGCCCAAACTACACTAACCTCAACGCCGCCGAGGTATGCTTCCCTCGGTGGCGTCCTTGTTTTCGTAGCAATCATATGAGGAATCGGCAAAATATCCTGATTCCCTGATTTCAAGCCCCTCACCGATATGTTTCACAGCATATCCGATTGTCATCTCAGAAATTTTCGCTAATTTTGCAATGCAAATCTACGCCGAAGACGGTTAATCCCGTCGGCAGGGTGGGTTTGGAAACATATTTCAAAGCGTTTACTTGCGCTTGATTCTTGGCAAACCTTGAAATCTGGCAGTTTCAAATCATCGTCAAGAATGAAGTAACGGTAGATGTCTCGGGTATGATTAATATACCCATTGGAGGATTATGCCTAATTGGCATGTCCCCTTTGGTGTATCTTCTATCATACGGCGTAGGCTCTGCGTTACTCGTTCTACGATGTGACGGCGATGCCAGATGCCTAAGGTTTGCAGGACGAGTAACAAGTACGGATCCTGCGCTTTTTTTCATAGATAAACCAATCCAATTAGGGACCCTACGGATTGAACTATAAATTTCGGCTTGTCGTCCATGGGACGAATTATCGATTTTATTCAAACTGAAGGGCAAGGTAAATATCTATGCTATAAGACCCGAAAGACATCACTGGATACTGAATCCAATGATACGCTCTCTTATGATGATAAGCCATCAATGCAGGTTTACGGTTCTCAAATAGCAGAGAGCAATAAAACAAGAGTCCCTACAGTTGACATATCGAATAAACTAATCCAAACCTGTACTAATCCCATTTTTAGTTTTTTCCTTGATGGCTCTCGTCATACATATAAGATTGATGATATAGCCATTGGAAAACGCATATTCCCATTCTTGGCAGGACAAATAATTGTTGGTTGCTGTGAGCGGAAGAATAGAGATTGTTTCAAAAGTGTAGCCATACATCACAAATTAGTCCTTTCTCTGCCTACCGATTTCAACATAGATGATGATGAGAACTATTGCCGTTTGTTTTTGGAAAAAATTAATTCTCAAATTGCGCAGTTGCCATTTGTCGCCTCATCTGGAATCCATTTTGATGATATCCTTCTTTATGAGACAGATGCGTTGAGTAAAGATGAACGAGGTAAGGATGGACTGCAGAACCGTGGTATAGCAAGGATCCAAACAGTCATGACCGATGATGAGCAATTCCTTGTAGCAGATCTTTGCAAACACAATCGCCTCGATGATGAGCACTGGTTAATTAAAGACGGCTCTCTTGAATATACTCCCTCTGCGAGACTTAGAGATGATGAATGGCTCAAGATGAGAAATAATTATCAGTACGTTGTCGGAGTCTCAAAACAATTCAACCCTGACCTTATTCTTGATTACGAAAAGAATAAGCTCTCCAAAACAATTGCATCGCTAAAGCCATTCCAGCGAACAAAAGTTTACAGATACTCTGTTGAGCAGTGTCAGGTTGAATTTGCCATTTGGTATCTTCGATTAAGAAATAGTGATTTCCGTGAAACGCATTTTTCAGACATTATAAAATGTGAAATGATTATTCCTACCGAAGGCGGGGATGTTGATTCTGACACTATCGACGTGATTTGCGCCAACTTAATTCGGGAAGCATATCCTGTATGTTACGACAACGATACAAGATGGGCAAATCATCTATATCCGGTATTTTTAACCGAAAAATACTGCAAATCCAATTATATAGATAATAACATCATTCTCAATCTGTTCTGATGAACAATAACAAAAACATAATAGGCAAAGTATCGGCAACAGAAAAGTGTCCGTCAACAATTGACGAATTCTACTTTTGGACTGATAAGAAGCAGATTTTAAGTCCGTTTGATATAATCAAAGTAGAACATGAGAACTCTTCGATTACTTATGGTGTAATTGAAGAAATCAATCATGTGACAGATGCTATTAGCCACTTCACAAGTTATATATCAAGCGATTTTGGCGACACCTCGGCAAACATTGGCAATATGAATCGTCTTGGCATGAATTATGTCAAAGCAAGGGTCATATGCAATACCGAAAACATCTACACACCCGTATTGGACAGCCGTCAGGTATCTCTATGTGATGAGGAAGATGTGCGAACAGCATTAGGCTTAACTGAAAATGAGGTTAAGAATCCCCTAGTTTGCGGTTATTTGGAGATGTATAAGGGAGAAAGTGCCATTAAAGTGAAAGTAATCCTTAACTCTCATTTCTTGATTGGTCCTGATGGAGCACATATAAATGTATCTGGCATTTCGGGCTTGGCCGCCAAGACATCATATTCCATGTTTCTCTTAAATGCCATCCAACAAAAATTTCATTTGGATACAGGAGAGACAGCTGCTTTTGTGCTGTTTAATGTAAAAGGCAGAGACCTAATGGCAATAGACGAACCAAATGTAGAATTATCTGATAAAGACAAGGAAATCTATAAGGATTTAGGGTTGGAAGTAGAGCCTTTCCATAATGTGCGATATTACTATCCCTACGGCAAAGGTGGTCATCTTCAATCCTATGCAGCTCCTGAAGACATATCTTCTCAGAAAAGTCGACACATTGCATATCCATATAAATTCAGTTTTGAGCAATCGCTTGATATGTTAGACTTGCTCCTTGCTAATGAGGATGACAGTACAGGCACACTGGAATCATGCGTAAATTTCATCATAAATGGCGGAGGAGAATTCAGTAACGTTTCAAAATGGAAAACGCTAATTGATAAGATTGATAATTGCGCCAAAACCGCCGCAACCGGAGGTCAGAAAAACGAAATACAAGTCGCCAGTTGGCGCAAGTTCAAGAGATGTGTTAGCAAAGCAATTAACAATGACATCTTTGCAAATACCGTAACTTCAGGAGAAGTTGAATTACCTCAGGAGATTGCCAATAATCTTAAACCCGGCGAGGTGATGGTAATTGATATAGCTCGCTTGGACGAGAATTCTCAAAGCTTTGTATTTGGTTCTGTGGCACGAGCCATTTATGACCTGAAACTTGGCGCTTCTCGTAATGACATACCGGATAAAGTTATAATCTTCGTAGACGAACTTAATAAATACGCTTCCACTGATGTACCTAAAAATTCGCCTATACTGAAACAGATTTTGGATATTGCCGAGCGAGGGCGTTCACTCGGTATTATCCTATTTTCGGTTGAACAATTCAGAAGTGCCATTCATGACAGAGTGAAAGGCAACTGTGCCACATCTGCGTATGGTCGCACAAACGCGATTGAGGTATCTAAACCCGATTACAGATATATTCCTAAAGCATACCAGAATATGCTTACCCGACTATCCCCTGGGGAATACATTATATCCAATCCGGCTCTACGCTCTTTGGTAAATATTCGGTTCCCTCGTCCTCTTTACAAACAATTCCCAAACGGTTGATATGGAGAATTACAACGCAAAAACAGGAAAACATCTGATACAGATCTTGATGTTCTCGATGTATAATGACCAACGTATTATATATCGGGAATATATACAGAATGCCTATGATGCAATAGCCAAAGCTGTAGAAGAAGGCATACTTTCGAAGATGAAAGACGGCATTGTTGATGTAAGAATCGACAGTGACGAACAACGTATTATCATAAGGGACAACGGAATCGGAATAAAATCTAATGAAGTAGCAGAAAAGCTGCTTAATATTGCTGATTCAAGAAAAGATGGCGTAACGAGTGCCGGGCAATATGGCATAGGACGACTGGCAGGGGCTGGATATTGCAGATGGCTCAAATTCAAGACCTCTGCATTAGGTGAAAACACAGCTTCGATAATTTCATTTGATGTCGATTTTGCCAATCAAATTATAAATGATGTGGAAGACCAATCATCTGCGACCGAAGTCATCGATGTTATCACAAAAATGGAGGAAGTTCCGGAGAAAGAATCCGAGCACTACTTTGAAGTCACATTAGAGGGCGTAAATCATGACTATCGTGACTTGCTTAATCCCGAGGCCGTTACGGAATATTTAAGAGAGGTAGCACCGATTGACTACTCCATGAAATTCAAAAATGTCCTGATTTCTCCCAGCATCTCCACCGCAGCAGATTCTACGTATGCGGAGTTATACGCGAAAATTGGAAATGTCACGATATGTGTAAATGGCTCTACTGAATTAAGGAAACGCTATAACCTTAAAATTGACGGCACCGGAGATGAAATCGATTCCCTTGATTTCTTTAGCGTAAAAAATGAAGATGGAAGTCTATTAGCATGGGGATGGTATGCTGTAACGCCATTCACCAAACAGATACCGGTGACAGATCCAAACCGTGGCATCCGTCTCAGAAAACATAACATTCAATTAGGAACATCAGACTCTCTTAATAAGTATTTTGGTGAGGCTCGTGGAAATAATTATTTCTATGGAGAAGTGTTTGCCGTGCATCCTAATCTGCGCCCTAACAGTGATAGAAGCGGCTTGGCTCCAACGCCCGAAACCGAAATTTTATTTGACCAACTTCGTCTTATTTTTAGAAACTTGGGAAAGTTATACCAAGTGGCGAACAATGCCAAAAATGCAGTTAAGAAAGTTGCATTGGCTGTTGACAAGCTGACTTCAGGCGTTGAAACAGACGAACAACATATTCAGGCTGAAATAAAATCAGCCGAAGCAGAACTTTCCAAGGTTGAGAACAGTAGCAATGCACAATCACAAGTTGCAAAGCGCGTTATCGAACTACATAAGTCAAAGGCCCAAGAAAAAAAGAAAGAAGTTGCGGGGAGAAAAAAGAATGTGCAGGAATCAACAGCCAAGCCATCTAAGTCTTCTCTCATTATTTCTTCTACAACACTACCCACTCCAACTGTTGTTCCACAGCAAGGTGACATATATGAAGCTCTCAAGGAAAAATTCACGGATAAAGAGATACTTTTAATCCGCAGGGCATTTACCTACATGACACTTGCCTGTCCAGGTGCGAGCAAACCATTATTGGAACAATTAAAATTACATGCCATTAATCAGTTAAAACTGTCATGAGTCAAAGAAAGGTACTTTTAATTGAGCCAAACTACTCTAATAAGTATCCCCCAATCGGACTTATGAAAATGGCTACATATTTCCGAAACAGAGGAGATGAAGTTGTTTTTTTTAAAGGAGATCTAAAGCAGTTTATTATAGAACGAATTACCATTAACTGTATAAATGATTGCAAGGCATTAGCTCCTGAATTGGATTGGGATACGTTCTATCCTGCAATTTATAATTATATCCGGACAAGAAAGAATGCTGTATTGAACGAAATTGATTATTCAAGTTCCCAATACAACCTATTGTTGGAGGGGAAGATAATCGATGCCAAGAACTATTATTGGTCAGGAGAATGGAAGAAACATCCTGAATGGGATTTTGTTGGTGTGACTACACTATTCACGTTCTATTGGGATATAACAATCAACACCATTAATACTGCCAAACTGTTGGTTAAACCAGATGGGCGATTAATGGTTGGGGGTGTTTTGGCTTCAATTCAACCTGTAGAAGTTGAAAAAGCCACAGGTGTAAAACCCCATATTGGTGTGTTAAATACGCCGGGAGAAATCGATAAAGGTGATAATCAGATTATTGATGAGCTACCATTGGATTATTCGATATTGGATGAAATCGACTACGAATATCCCATGTCTAACGCTTACTATGGTTATACATCAAGAGGATGTATTCGCAAATGTCCTTTTTGTGCAGTCTCAACTTTAGAGCCTACATTCATCCCTTATATACCTTTGCAGGAACGCATTAATGGCATAATTAAGAGATATGGAGAACAAAAGGATTTATTACTAATGGATAATAATATCCTTGCTTCTCCAAACTTTGAACAAATAATTCAGGAAATTATAGCTTGCGGATTTGGTAAGGGAGACAAATATATACAGCCGAATACCTTTGATAAGGCTTTTGAGAATTTAGCAGAGGGTATAAATGATAGGGCTTATCGCAAGAGATGCTTTAGAGAAATCATCAGACTTTACGAGAAACTTAAAGGGAAATCCGATGATGCATTCATCGTATATCGAGCTATGGATGATTTCCAAATCCGTGATATTGTCACGGTTACAAAAGACAATCTGTTACGTGCTTATCCTGTGTTGAAACCAATCTACGAGAAACATTTCAGACCGCAGCCTAAACAGCGATATGTCGATTTCAATCAAGGTGTCGATGCTCGATTATTTAATGAGAATAATGTAAAATTACTCGCCTCAATCGCAATCCGTCCTTTGCGAATAGCTTTTGACGATTTGAAATCGCGCCCCGCTTATGAAAATGCAGTGAGGCTTTCTGTAAAGGAAGGAATTAGAGACTTCTCGAATTA
>OLHE01002354.1_pt1 | contig 11171 bp, 6 predicted proteins | sample 1605821 | NCBI WGS metagenome assembly OLHE01 (sample SAMN03283250) | human gut metagenome | biome: human-associated habitat; material: feces | host: Homo sapiens | place: USA | collected 2013
GGCATGGCGGCGGCGCTTGCCGCGTGTGGCCTTGCGGGCTGCGGCGAAGGGGGCGGGCACGCGGACGCCGCGACCGCCTCGGACGTGGACGCCACCCATCAGGTCACGATTGCGATGAGCGCCGAGAACGAGCCGGACGCCGGGTTTGACCCCTGCGTCGACTGGGGCTGCGGCGAGCACGTGCACGAGCCCCTTATCCAGTCGACCCTCATCGTCACCGACGAGGACATGAACTTCGCAGGTGACCTCGCGACGGACTGGTCATGCTCGCCCGACAAGCTCACCTGGACGTTCAAGATCCGCGACGACGCCACGTTCTCGGACGGCCAGGCACTCACGGCCGCGGACGTCACGTTCACCATCAACACGATCCGCGGCTCCAAGAACGCCCAGGCAGACCTCTCCATGGTCGCCGACGCCACGGCGCCCGACGATACGAGCACCACGCTGTAGCCGGCGCGGCGCAGGTCGGCGAGCTGGTCGGTCAGCGCGCTCAGGCGCGTCACGTCCAGGGACCCGTCGCGGCGCGTAAGCACATTGCTGCCGATTTTTACAACTATTCTTTCCTTTTGCATTTCAATACGTTAAAGGCTGCGTCAGCCCAGGCGCAGCTTGTACTTCCTGATCATGGCGGCGAACTCGGGGTTCTTCTCGAGCATGTAGGCCAGCACGCGCTGCTCGGGCCAGTAGGCCGGCGCGAGCTCGCCTTCATTGAGGACCAGGGTGAAGTCGACGGTCGAATTCCCCAGCCGCTCGCGCAGGAAACTGACCACCTTGGGCTTCTCGCGCTCCATGATTTCCATCTGGATGGGCGCGGTGATTGTCAGCAGATAGCTGCCGTCGGGCTGCCGGACGGGCTCGGTGGCGGCGATGATGCTGTTGACCAGGGCCTCGGCGGGATTCGCCGGAGCGAAGGCGCGCCAGGCTTCGGCCAGGTCGGCGGCGGTGTAGGGCTTGTCCGCCGCGGGTTCAGGGGCGGCCTGAGGCGTCGCCGTAGCGGGTTCGGAGCGGCGCATCGCCGCGGCATTTGCCAGGCTCATGCCGCCCATGGCATAGCCGCCGGCGGCATGGCGTGCCGTAGGGCGTACGGCGGCATGGTCGGCCGGGGCCGCTGTGCTTGTTTTTGCTGTCGTAGTCGCGCCTGCCGCAGGCTGAGGTGCGGCCGCGGCGCGGGTGGCCGGGGCTGCGGGCGCCGCGGCCGGTGTCGGAGTGCTCGCTTTCAGTGGCTTCAACTGCCCCCCGTCGTCTCCGTCATTTTCGGACGAGGGGCTGAGTAATTGGCACAGCCTGATGAGCGTCAGCTCTATTAGGAATTGCTTGTTGGTGGCCTGCCGGAAGTTGAAGTCCGCCTCGTTGCAGAACTCCATGGCCTTATATATAAAGGTGGGATGGAGCCTGGCGGCGAGTTCGGCCATGTGCTGCCGCGCGTCGTCGGGGGCCTCGGCCAGGGTGATGGTCTGCGGGTTGCCGCAAACCATGATGTCGCGCAGATAAAGCCCCAGGCCGTTGATGAAGAACTGCGAGTCGAAGCCCTTGTCGCGTATCTCCTTGTATATCAGCAGCGCCGCCGGCACGTCCTGGGCCAGGAAAGCCTCGAGCAGGCGGTCGTAGACGGTCGAATCGAGCACGTTGAGGTTCTCGACGGTGGCGGCGTAGGTGATGTTGCCCTGGGTGCAGGCGGCCACCTGGTCGAAAATCGACAGGGCGTCGCGCATGGCGCCGTCGGCCTTGCGGGCGATGATGCTCAGCGCCGCCGGTTCGGCCTGGATGCCCTCGTTGGCGGCCACCTTGAGCATGTGGCTCACCATGTCCGGGATGCCGATGCGGTTGAAGTCGTAGATCTGGCAGCGGCTCAGAATCGTAGGCAGAATCTTGTGCTTCTCGGTCGTGGCGAGGATGAACACCGCATGTGCCGGCGGCTCCTCGAGCGTCTTGAGGAAGGCGTTGAAGGCCGCGGCCGTGAGCATATGGACCTCATCGATGATGAACACGCGGTAGCGCCCCACCACCGGAGGCACCATGACCTGGTCGATAAGGTCCTTGATGTCGTCGACACCGTTGTGCGAGGCGGCGTCCAGCTCGATGATGTTCAGCGAGCGGCCCTCGTTGAACTGGCGGCAGGAGTCGCACTCGTTGCAGGCCTCGCCGTTCGGTGTCCGCGAGGTGCAGTTGATAGTTTTGGCGAAAATACGCGCGCACGAAGTCTTGCCGACGCCGCGGCCGCCGCAGAAGAGATACGCGTGGGCCAGCTTGTCGGTGGCTATGGCGTTCTTCAGGGTGGTCGTCAGCGCCCGCTGACCAACTACGGAGTCGAACGTCGTCGGGCGGTATTTCCGCGCTGATACAATATATTGTTCCATTTGCAAATCCGCAAGCCCGCGCTTGCAGTGCAAATATACGCCAAAAACTTGAAAACTCCGCCCTCCCCCGGCAAATAAGTTTAATTGCGCGGCGAAAGCTCTGCTACAGGCCTATATAGCGGAATTCCTCAATAAGGTCGGCAAAATCCGGGGCCTCTCTTTCGTCTTCAGCGGTATTGACCTGTTCTAAAGCCTCAGTCACAATCTTGCCCAACCGTTCGTAGATGAAGTAATTTGACACATTCAATCTGGTTTTCAAGATATTCAGCTTGTTATCAGCGTCTTCCCGCCAATCATAGAAATACACCATGTTTGTGCGCCGTCCATCATCCCTGATGCTTTTCAATACGCGCAATACCTCGTGATTCAAATTATCCATTTGTTCCAGCCCAGGCAGAAATCTTTCATTCGCTTCCCTTGTTCGGGAATCGCGTATTGATTTAATTGCATCAACGCCCGTCCGTATCTGGTGTGGAGTAGTGACATACCTGAACAAATTCTTCGCATAGTAAGCTTTGATACTGTCTGCACTGGAAAGCTGTCCGGACATAACGTTGTTGGCACGTCGCAACGAATCGATTTGCACTTGAAAAGATCTATTTTGACATTGCAGGCTCACCTCGTTTCCACGGATAATAGCATAATCTTCTTCAAGGCGTATGAGTCTCTCCTGAAGAGAGTCTATAAGGTACTGCGCATCTTGCAATTGTGCCTTGAAAATTAATTCCTCCGGCATACTTGCAACAACGGTATCTTGCACCACGGAAATGCTGTCCCACTCTAAGTCATCAAAATCGTCCTCTGCCGACACAGCAAATGCTACAGATACCAGCAATAGTACTAACGCATTAAGTTTCTTTACCATACTAAATATGCTGAATTATTCAGCGGCTGCAGACCGGGCCTCTAACGCCCTCTTTGCTTCCTCTATGTTACTGCTCAGATTAGCCTGAAGATTTTCGGCACTTTCAACGTTGCTGGCATAAACTCGGTTTCGAATACCTTCTTTAAAATTTTGAATCGATGCCGATATAGTGCGCCCACAACTTTCCAGTTCCCCTTCAGTTGAATAATCCGTTTCTCTCATAGCGTCTATTTTAGTCTTGATATAATTTACATGAGACCAGGTAAGACGGGATTTCATATTGCGGTGTTTTTCGGCTATCTCTACATTATTATTTAGCTTCGGGTGCAAAGCCATAAAGTTATTAGCTTCATTGATAATCTGACGGGCACTCTCGTAATTTACAGTTCTCCCAAAACTCTTTTTACACAACCTCAAGCCTTCCTTATATTCACTATCTATCTCGCGTAGTGCCATATAGCATGAATCACCATGATTGTCCATTGCCGCTGTTGTGCCATTGGCCAACTTATATTGCTTCAATGTCTGCATCTGATTCAGAGCAAACTGCAAATTTGAATAACTCCAGGAGGAAGCATTATCATATATTCGCCGGAACTTCGCATAAGTTCTACTCGCAGAATCTGAAACAAGAGCCCGGATATTCCTATCATAGACTCTCGATTCAATCTGACGTTCCCGCAAACATAATTCATTGAAATCCAGTGCACGCCTGAAATCCGCAGCAAAGGCGCCGTCATTATATACCTCAGTCAGGCTGTCGGCTTGAAGCGATATCACCGGACTCAAGTTCGGCTCACTCGGGGCTGAGACACTCGCAGTATTTATCATTAAAGTAATGGCCCCAATTATAAGACCAATGGCTAATACCAAGAGTGCTATTTTATAGACATTCTGTTTCATCGTACGGCGTCTCCAAACTGATTAACTGAAGATGGTTCTTGCTGGGGTGCATTAACGCTTGTCCCCCCAGATGTGCCACCATTCACTTTACTTTTAAGCCAATTCAAGTATCTTCGGTCGTAAGGATGCAATTCTCCGTCATTTGAATACTTTTTATCTACAAGATTCGTATCTTTATATTGTTGTAAATCGGCCACCAGAGTTCTTAGGTCCTGGCTACGCTGTTCTTCCGGTACTATAGCATTGAGTTCGGTCAGAAAGTCCTTGATTCTACCGGTGTTCAATGTATCATATATCTCTTTCAGCCCTATGGGGGTCATATCGCTCTCTTTCCAAACTTTATTTTCATAAAGATATCGAATTTTGGAATTCTCAGCATTCTGCTCTACATCGTTCGTTGCGGCGACTCCTCCTCGCTCATCAATATTCGGCCTGGTCCCTATATTATCCCGAGAGTTAAGAAACGCTACGTACCTGTCAATATTTATTGTGTCGCCTCTTATGGCTGTGTTCGGGTTTATGGTTTTGGGATAGGGATTGTTCTGTATCGCATTGATAATATTGCGTAGACGCTCCGAGCCGGCTTGCATGCTTATCAATTCGGGTTTACAGATTACTGCAGAATTGTATTCTACCATTGCATCAAACAGCCCCCGGAGTTCAGGAATCTGTTCCATCTCTGAGCGGATGAATACACTGTGATTCACATAATCGAGGGCGCTTGTAATGCGAGGCTCCGAGCTGGATTCAACGTCAGTCGGGAAGAGGTGCTGATACAATAATGTCAAGCCCACACCGACTCCAATCAGAAGCAGCGAAAGAACTGTAACAATTAGGGTGTATACATACTTGGGCATCTTCTTCTTTGGCTTGTCTATGCCCGCATCATAATCCGGTATGTACTCCACTCCGTTGAGTGTTTGCCGCACTTTGTAACCATACAGCTCAGGAGCTATGTTGGCCTCGGGCATGTTCCTTCCTTTCAGAATTATATCCGCTCTTGCACCACCAGGCAGCGCTATTGTTCCTTTGTATTCCTGAACCTTTCTCTCCAAGTATATGGTCTCAACAGTGATATCCAGAGGCATAAACGGCTGGTCCTTTGGTTCCTCATATCCGTCGGCTCTAACACAGAGACTTGCTTCGTCAGCAGCATTGACCGATATCGGGCGATTGCCCAACGGCCGGCTATTGACTCTGATATCTACACTCTGTATAGTAATACAGTTCTCATCCAGCACTTTGAAATTTCGGCTTGAAATATCACGCGTGAACGGCTGGGCACCATTGATGGAAATAGACTTCCCGTCAATAATCGGCTGCACGGTGAATTTTACAGGATTGCAGGGTTGCCGGCGAGCCTCTACATCCAAAGGAGTCCCACTGAGCACCTTCATGGGGGCTGTGAACGGCTTGTCGTTTACATACAACGTTACCCCGCCAATCTTCCACTTCCTTTCCATTTCCTCTTGTGTCGGAGGCTTGATGGTAATCGGGCGCTCAAGTTGTTTGCCGCTGATATCCTCGGTGTTAATAGATTCTTCCTGTCCGTCGGCAATTATCACGCCCTTGTATTCGCTATTAAACTGCTGATATCCGACCAACGAAAGAAATTCGCCCAAATCGCGTTTGTTTTTATCGAACACAGCCATCTTCGCCGCATCTCTGTTCGACGAAGTGTATACCAGCGACTTGCGTTCGCCATACTCGACTTCGGTCAAACTTCGCAGACCATCTTTATCTCGTCTCGCAGAACAATCGACAAAGCAATTGACAATTTCAACAAGTTTTTTTGGCGAAATATCCGCAGATGCCGGCACATATAGAAAATAGGCACGGTTATCATTATCTCGTCCGGATTTACGCCTTACGTAACAATACAGCACACCTGACTCTAATATTTGAATGAAAGTCAGCGTATTCTGTTCGTTAGTTATATAGGCAAAAAATGACCTGACGTCATCTACATAGCCGTCCCATTCAATAGACCCATTAATGAATTCAGGTTCTCTATCTCCTGTATAGGTCGTTTTTAGAGCGATGCCAATTTTCATCTTGCAAGACCTCCTTTAAGTTTATTCTTAGAAATGCCCGCGCTCCTGACTATAAGTTCCCGCACCACATTAGAGGCCGCCTTGTCATTAAAAATGCACAAGTCTCCGAAACATACCTCTCCAAGAGTAAACGGTAAGCAAACGAGCTTGCCTCCATTGATATTATTTGTTTTGCATACACCCGCAAGCGTATTACAAAACCCTTTATAATAACGCCTTATATATTCTCTTAATTCCTCTTCCAGGGCTTGACCAGTCTTCCCGGTTTTATCTACTTTGGTGAACATTACATATATGGCGTCCGTATCGTGCTGAAACAGATTCATTTTGTCAATACGTTCAGCCACTGCATTTAAGTAAAGATCCGGAGCATAACCTTCAAACTTCTTGCTTTCCGCTCCATATTCTATTACGAAGAAATGAATTTTCCGATTACCCGAGCGTCTGCTCACCAAAAGACTTTGCAGAGTGTCCCAAGCTTGCTGACTTCTAACTTTTAGCACTTTCCTGGCCTTAACCAAATGGAAACAACGAATCAGTTCCCCGGCAAGGTCAATTATGGTTATTGGGTGAACTTTATTATCGTTATCGTGCAAGTCGAACGCCATCTCGTAAGTTGAAGCAATTTCAGTAGCCGGAGGCAAGACTGCGACGTTTTCCGTCGCGGCAAAATTGGAAACCAGCCTGCTCATATAATCGTAGCCCTGACATTCTTTGCACACCATAGACTCTGCAATTTCACCATTATGTGCTACAGAGAGAATGGCTCCTATAGCACAACTTTTGCCGGAAGAAGGCAATCCCCAAAAATAGACTTCGGTCGATGTATTGGATATTGCTGTAATCGTCTCTGGCACTTCGAATTGCTCGCGACGCTTTGAGCTTTTTACTGCTTCTAGGAAACGAGGATCTATACCACAATCCCGCAACTTATTGTACGATATGACCGCCTTCCTATTTAATTCCTTGATATCTTCAGGAAATAATACATTTTGGTGACGACCTATAAATGTGCAGATTTTTTCACGAGTATATTTCCCATCGGAAACCAAAGCACGCAAACGTGCGGCAAGGATTTCCGAGTCGTCATCGTCGTCCTCGTTTTCAATATTATCCTCACGAATATTATTTATGAGTTCGAGCAGATAATCGTCGCCATAAACCTCATCCTGAAATTCAAGTTGCTCAATTAACTTCTGAGCTTCAACAGCGTGACGGCCAGCCGGATATTTATCCAGATAATCGACCAGCGCATCTCGGTTTTTCTTATCGAGTTTTTTATACCACTCGCGCTCCTCATCATCAAATGAATCCTCGAGCCTCTTCATTGCAGCCTTGGCATCTTCGAGTCTTGGACTACCGGGGTATTCCTTGATAAACCCGACGACGGCGTCATAGTTGTCCTTATCCAGTTGCCTCCAGGCTTTCTCGTCGTCGGGCAATCTGGCCTCCAGTTGCTTCAGCAGTTCCTGCGCATCCGCGGCATGACTGCCATGCTGAAAATCGCGAATATACTTTTCGACCGATTCTATGTTGTTTCTGTCGAGGAAAACCCAGGCTCTTTCATCGGCATCCATTTTCGCCGCAAGAAACTGAATTCTATCTTCCACTTCCTCGATATGTTTGCTTTCGGGGTAATCGCTTTTGTAGTCGATAAGTTCAACGACATCCGATTTATCCAGCAAATACCAATCCCGCTCTTCTTCAGGGTAAGACTCCAAAACCCTACGCAACGCAGTCTTTGCATCACTTACATATACGCTATTGGGATATTTATTCTGAAAGCAAATCAGACTCTCGGCATTTGTCTTGTCGAGCGCACGCCAATCCACAACATCAGCAGGACGGGGAGGCAAAGCTTTTGCCTGTAGCATAAGTTCAGCCTTACGATGGTAATCCGGATATACCGCCAGGAAATCCTTATAATCCTCTTGATATTTCGATTGCTGCAGCTTCTTGAGTTCTCCTTCCATTCTGCCGCTGAGTGCATCCATCACCTCGGTGAGCTTAGGATTGCCGGCAAGTGCGTTCTTGACCTGGTCACGCGTTATCTTTCTGACAATGATGGCATCTGCAAGCGCTGCAGGAGTTGAGGATTGAATATCTGATATAGTCATCTGTTGTCGTTTATTACGAATACCGGGTAATCGGAATCCAATTTATATTTGCCATGTTCCAGGTCTGCCGACTCATGAGAGAAGGGCGAAATTCTCAGAACACTTTTCGGGTTTCGTGCCTGCGCCGCCCACGGCAGATACAGGCAAGCTATACCTAAAAGTACAAACAGGAAGTACAAGATTACCGATCCCTTAATATGGAGTTTTGAGTCGGCTATAGTTGTTTGAAGACTTTGCAAACAGCTCTGGGCTCTCGCCAAATTCGAAGAAGTAAAGGGTGTGGGAGCTCCTTCAAAGCTCAGATTTGTATTAGCTGTAGTGGCCAAATAGTTATGCCATCTTTCAACGTTTGTCTGCAAAGCCTGAATATCAGAAAGTACGGAAACATTGTTTATCGTTGTTTGGGTACCTCCAAGATATTCCTCAACTTCACGGCGGTAATTGGCAAGTCGCAGATTATCAAAAGTTATCATGTGGCCCAACAAGTAAACCATATTTTCCTTTTGAATCCCCGTTGGCTGACATTCTGAATCCTCAAAATTGCTTTCAGCCAAATTGCTGACACGCGCTCTTGTATAATGGTCGTAGTCGTCGAACATGTCGGAGGCCGATGTTTTGGCCATGGCATATGTATGTTCAATCGCGTCTTTATTGCTTACTATATTAAGGTAGTTGAAACCTCCCGTAATACCCAAAAAAGCGAAGCCCAGTACAGGAATAAGGCCGAAAATGAAAACCCGCTCTATCCATATGTTTCTATTCATATGCGCATCGCTGGCTTTAAACATCTGCGGTATAACCGCTGCGCCTATCGCCACCAATGCCATCACAACAGCACATAATACGGACATGTCGATGTTGCCGCCAGAGCGATAGGCATTGCCTACAAATGCCATGTAACCAAAGAACAGCGCAGCAAGCAACGCAAATATATGTGCCCAAGAGAACTTGAGTTGTTTATGCATGGAAAATTCAGTTTATTGCAAAAAATGGAAATATGTTCAAATAAGAATCTGTAACAAATCCCGTCCATTATAATTGTAGCTGCAAAATTAAATATTTGTTCACAAATTACCCCCCCCGAATGCTAAACTATGTTAACAAATGCACTTTTGTGCCAATTTTTCATCTTATCTCCGGCTGACACCCTATTTTTGCAGTCGGATTTGACCTCAACAACTTATTCAGAATTACCATGAAGATACAGGCTAAGGCTGCGGGCCTGATTATTAGTGCGGCTTTTGCCGCTGCGGGGGCCGTGGCGCAGGATTTCGGCGCGCCGGTTCCGCCGGAAGGGGCGAAATGGACCGCCGAGGTGTGCGACAACCATGTAGTCGTCACCCAACCGGGAGGCATGACCTTAGGATATTCGCCCGAATCGGGCATCGAACTGATGACGGTCGACGGCTTCGCCTTCAAGGACCTAAACCGCAACGGGCACCTGGACCCCTACGAGGACTGGCGTCTGCCGGCCGAGGAGCGTGTCGCCGACCTGGCGGCTCAGCTGAGCATGGAGGAAATCGCCGGTCTGATGTTATACAGCAACCACCAGGCCGTGCCGGCGACGTCGTACGACGTTTCCGACTACGACGGCCAGCCCTACCGCGCCGGCGTGACTCCCGCATGGGGTCTGACGGACCATCAGAAGAAATTCCTGCGCGACGACCATCTGCGCCACGTCCTGGTGACCATAATCGAGAGCCCGGAGACGGCGGCGCGCTGGAACAACCGCGTGCAGGCCTTCGTCGAGGGCCTCGACCACGGCATACCCGCCAACAACTCCTCCGACCCGCGCCACAGCGCCCGCGCAGACGCCGAGTTCAATGCCGGCGGTGGCAGCAAGATTTCGATGTGGCCCGGCCCGATAGGCCTGGCGGCCACTTTCTCGCCTGAGCTGGTAGAGCGCTTCGGGCAGGTGGCCTCGGCCGAATACCGCGCCCTGGGCTTCGCCACGGCTCTCTCGCCGCAGGTCGACATCGCCACCGACCCGCGCTGGTACCGCTGCGTAGGCACCCTGAGCGAGGACCCGCGGCTCTCCGCCGACCTGGCCCGCGCCTACTGCGACGGCTTCCAGACTTCGCCCGACAGCACCGAAATCGCCGACGGCTGGGGCTTCGGCAGCGTCAACGCCATGGTCAAGCACTGGCCCGGCGGCGGCGCCTGCGAAAGCGGCCGCGACGCCCACTACGGCATCGGCAAGTACGCGGTCTATCCCGGCGGCAACTTCGAGATGCACAAGATTCCCTTCACCGAGGGCGCCTTCCGCCTCAGGGGCAAGACCGGGATGGCCTCGGCGGTGATGCCCTACTATACCATCTGCTACAACCAGACCTCGGAGAACGTGGCCAACTCATATAACCGCGAGATAATCACCGATATGCTGCGCGAGGCCGCCGGCTACGACGGCGTAGTCTGCACCGACTGGATGATTACCGGCGACTACGAGCATCCCGGCATACACGGGGGCAAGCCCTGGGGCGTGGAGAATCTCAGCGTTGCCGAGCGCCACTATAAGGCGCTGATGGCCGGCGTCGACCAGTTCGGCGGCAACAACGACAAGGTCCCCGTCCTCGAAGCCTACCGTATGGGCGTGGCCGAGCACGGACAGCCCTGGATGGACGCCCGCATGCGCAAGTCGGCCGCGCGCCTGCTCCGCAACATTTTCCGCACCGGCCTGTTCGAGAATCCCTACCTCGACCCGGAGCATACCAAGTCGCTGGTCGGCTGTCCGGAATTCATGGCCGAGGGCTACGACGCCCAGGCCAAGAGCGTGGTCATGCTCAAGAACCACGGCGGCACGCTGCCCGTGGCCGGCCGCAAGAAGGTCTATATCCCCAAGTACGTCTTCCCGCTGGAAAAGTGCTGCTTCGCC
>OLHE01002361.1_pt1 | contig 11146 bp, 10 predicted proteins | sample 1605821 | NCBI WGS metagenome assembly OLHE01 (sample SAMN03283250) | human gut metagenome | biome: human-associated habitat; material: feces | host: Homo sapiens | place: USA | collected 2013
TACTTGCAGAAGAATCTTCAGATAAAATGAAAAATATTGTTAATACCATCCAAGAAGAGCAGAACAAAGTAATAAGAAATACTGAAGATAAAAATCTTATTGTGGAAGGTATTGCAGGTTCTGGTAAAACAAGCGTAGCTCTACATAGAATAGCCTTCTTATTATATAGAATACCGAACTTAACATCCTCTAATGTCGTGGTATTTACTCCTAATAAAGTATTTTCAGAGTATATTTCTAATGTCTTACCAGAACTTGGTGAAGACAATACTTATGATATGACCTTCTACGACTTATTATGTCAGAATATTAATGAATATAAAGATATAGAAAACTTTACTGATTTTATATCTAGATATTATAAAAAAGAAGTAATAAATTATGATTTAGTTAAGTATAAACAATCAGATGAAATAATTAAAGATTTGGATGATTATGTAAAAGATATATTAAATAATATTAGTTTTACAAAAAATTTAGAGTTTGATGGCTTTATTGATATTAGTACTGAAGAATTAAATAAAATGTTAACTTATAAATATAGTAATTTCCCTTTATTTGAAAGAATAAAAGAAATGAGTGAAAAAATAGCTTATAATAATTATGCTGGTAATACCAAATATGCAAGAAGTATTGAGAAGATATTGAAAGAAAACTTAAATATCAAATTAGATTTAAAAGTTATATTTAATAATTTCTTTACTAGTAAATATGCTAAGTATAAAGATAAAATTGATGGTAATTATTTATATTATGAAGATGCTTGTATATTCTTATATTTAAAGAGTCTATTAGTAGGATTTAATACTAATCATGTAATAAAGCAAGTTGTAATAGATGAAGCTCAAGACTATAATAAATTACAATATCTAATTATTAAAAAAACATTTAAAACAGCTAATTACACTATATTAGGTGATTCTAATCAAACCATAAATCCTTATTATAAATATGAATCATTAAAAGAATTAACAAATATGTTTGAAGGATCAAAGTATATTACTCTTACTAAGACATATCGTTCTACTGATAAGATAATAGATTATACCAATAAGATATTAGGATTAACTTTATCAGTAGCTATTAGAAATCAAAAGTCTAACGATATAATCTTTAGAAACAATGTTAAAAAAGAAGATTTTATTAAAGATATAAATTATTTAAAAGAAATGTCTAAGAGTATAGCTATTATAACTAAAGATGATAAAGAAGCTGAAGAAGTATATAATATGTTAAAAGATGACTTTGATATCATGTTACTTGGAGGTTATGGTCATATAAAAAGAGATTTGGTAATAGTTCCTTCTTATACTGCTAAAGGATTAGAGTTTGATTCAGTAATCATTTATAATGACATGGATAACAAGTATACTAAAGAAGATAAATATTTATATTATGTTGCTTGTACCAGAGCGCAACATAACCTAATTATATATAATGGAGAAGAATAAAATATCTTCTTCTTTTATTAACACATAAATAATACTTAACAAGGAAGACCATAAGGCTTCCTTGTTCCTCTTAAGACTACAGGCTTAAGAGACAATAAAAAAACTAACTCATTCATGAGTTAGTAGTAAACAATATTGGTAGCGAGAGGGGGATTCGAACCCTCGACCCTTCGGGTATGAACCGAATGCTCTAGCCAACTGAGCTATCTCGCCGTAAAACGTAATATAATTATATTACATTTTTTTTTGTTTGACAAGTACTTTTTAATTATTTATATAATTCTTTATTTAAAAGATCCAAATTATTATTCATAATAGTTATATAATTTTCATTAGAATTAGTAATTCCACCATCAATAGTTTCCATAGTATTCAAAGTAACTAAGTCAATGCCATAGTTATTAATAATATTTTTACAAACATCATTAGTTTCATCTTTTGAAGAATATATATATTTAATAGTACCATTATTAACTAACTTCTTAACTTCATTAATAGTACTATCAGTTAAATTATCATTATCTTCAAGAGATATAACTCTTAAATTATATTTTTCCAAAAATTTAAACATATCATCATCTACTACTATTGTTTTATAAGTAGCAAGATTAATATCTTCTTTATAATCAGCATCTAATCTAGATAAATTATATTTTAATTCTTCATATTTATTCTCAATACCAGTACCATCAGTATTAGATATCAAATAAGGATTATCAATATATTCAAGTAAACCATCTTTAGTATTCTGTGCCATCATTAAATAGTTATAAGGATTAAGCCATAGTTCAGTAATATCATCTACATAAGTAATACCAAGAGATACATCAATAACTTTTAAGTTTTTATTCTTATTTATCATCTTAACAGCATAATCTCTATCTTTATCTAAACTATTAAATACAAACAAATCAGTCTTAGAATATTCTTCCAGTTTTTTATCAGATAATTCATAATCATTAGTATCTACTCCTGATGGATAAATACTATTTATTGTAGCATTATCACCATACAAACTATCCAGTAAATACTTAATAGGGTAGATAGTAGTATAAATAGTTATATCCTCCATTGAATCTTTAGTTATACTACATCCTGGTGTTATTAATATTATTAAAAGTGCTAAAATTAAAAATTTTTTTATTTTCATTATATTATTTCCTTCTTTCTATTACTATAATAATATTACTATATTTTTATTTTTTTGTAAATAGAGTAGAGATAATTTATTTTTATACACATAATTAAAATAAAAAGTATAATAATATTAAATATAGAATAAAATATTATGTATTTTTCTAAAAAAGTAGATAAAAAGTATTGACTTTAAAAGACATTAATATTATAATTAAATCACTTGCGAGTTTAGGTTTTGTCATGGACAAAACTTAAATTTAAGGAAGAATATGAAACACCAGGATATGTGTAAGAAAGGAGTGAGATTATGCCTACAATTAATCAGTTAACTAAGAAGTCAAGAACTAAGAAAAATAGAAAGAGTAAATCTCCAGTATTATTAGTTGGTAAAAATAGTATTCAAAAGAAACAAACAATCCAAGTATCACCTCAAAAAAGAGGAGTATGTACTAGGGTTGGTACTATTACCCCTAAGAAGCCAAACTCAGCATTAAGAAAATATGCCAGAGTAAGACTTTCTAACGGTATGGAAGTTACTTGCTATATTCCAGGAATTGGCCACAACTTACAAGAACACAGTGTTGTTTTAATAAGAGGTGGAAGAGTTAAAGACCTAATCGGTGTTAGATATCACATCATTAGAGGTACTTTAGATACTGCTGGAGTTCAAAACAGAAAGCAAGGTAGAAGCAAATACGGTGCTAAAAGAGACAAAAAATAAAAATCAATAATATTGAAGGGAGGATATAAAAATTATGAGAAAAAGAAGAGCTACTAAAAGAGATGTTTTAGCAGATCCTATATATAATTCAAAAGTAGTTACTAAATTAGTTAACCATATCATGAAAGATGGTAAAAAAGGAACTGCTCAAAATATTATATATGATGCTTTTGATATAATCAAAGAAAAAACTGGAGAAGATGCTATGGTAGTATTTAACAAGGCTATGGATAACATCAAACCCGCTCTTGAAGTTAAATCAAGAAGAGTTGGTGGAGCTAACTACCAAGTACCAGTAGAAGTTAAACCAGATAGAGCGCAAGCACTAGCATTCAGATGGCTTGCTCAATATGCAAGATTAAGAAATGGTCATTCTATGGCTGAAAATCTTGCTAATGAAATAATTGATGCATCTAACGGAACAGGTGCTTCAGTTAAGAAGAAAGACGATACACACAAGATGGCAGAGGCTAATAAAGCATTTGCTCATTATAGATGGTAAGAAAGGAAAATGAATTATGGCTCGTGAAATAAGCTTAGATCATACTAGAAACATTGGAATCATGGCCCATATTGATGCAGGTAAAACAACTTGTACTGAGAGAATTCTATTCCATACACATAAGATTCATAAGATTGGTGAAACTCATGATGGTGAATCACAAATGGACTGGATGGCTCAAGAGCAAGAAAGAGGTATTACAATTACTAGTGCCGCTACTACTGCATTCTGGAAGGGTTATAGATTTAATATTATAGATACTCCAGGACACGTTGACTTTACTATTGAAGTTCAAAGAAGTTTAAGAGTATTAGATGGTGCTGTTTTACTTATTGATGCTCAAGCTGGTGTAGAACCACAAAGTGAAACAGTATGGAGACAAGCAAATGAATATGGTGTACCTAGAATTATATTTGCTAATAAAATGGATAAAATGGGAGCAGATTTCTATTTTAGTTTAGGTACAATCAAAGATAGATTAGGAGCAAATACTGCTGCTATGGAGCTTCCTATTGGAGCTGAATCTGATTTTAATGGTGTAATTGACTTAGTTACTATGAAAGCATATCACTTTGATGGTAAACAAGAAGAAAATTATACTGAAATCGAGATCCCTGAAGATATGAAAGCTAAAGCAGAAGAATATAGAAATATATTAATTGAAGCTGCTGCTGATTTTGATGAAGATTTAATGATGAAATATCTTGATGGTGAAGAAGTTACTGTAGAAGAACTTAAGAAAGCCATCAGAAAAGGTGTATTAAAAGCAGAATTCTTCCCAGTTATGTGTGGAACTGCTTTAGGTAATATGGGTATTAAGTTATTACTTGATGCTGTGGTAGATTACTTACCAGCTCCTACTGATGTTCCATCAATTGAATGTACTGATATGAAGGGTAATGTTGTATTAAGACATTCATCAGATTCAGAACCATTTACAGCATTAGCATTTAAGATTGCTACTGACCCATTTGTAGGAAGACTAACTTTCTTTAGAGTATATTCAGGTACTTTAAAGAGTGGTTCTTATGTACTTAACTCTACTAAAGATGTTAAGGAAAGAATCGGTAGAATATTATTAATGCATGCTAATCACAGAGAAGAAATTCCAGAAATATATGCTGGTGAAATCGGTGCTGCTGTAGGTCTTAAAAATACTACAACTGCTGATACTCTATGCGATGAAAAGAAACCAGTAATAATGAAAGGTATGGAATTCCCAGAACCGGTTATTACTCAGGCTGTTGAACCAAAAACAAAAGCTGACCAAGAAAAGATGGCAATTGCTCTTCAAAAATTAGCAGAGGAGGATCCAACATTTAGAATGCATACAGATCCAGAAACTGGTCAAACAACTATCTCTGGTATGGGTGAATTACACCTTGATATTATCGTAGATAGAATGAGAAGAGAATTTAATGTTGAAGCTACTGTTGGCGCTCCAATGGTTGCTTATAGAGAAACAATTACTCAAATGGGTGAATGTGAAGGTAAACACATTAAACAATCAGGTGGACGTGGACAATATGGACATGTTTGGGTTAGATTTGAACCAAATCCTGAAAAAGGTTATGAATTTGTTGATAACATCGTTGGTGGTGTAGTTCCTAGAGAATACATTTCAGTTATCGATAAAGGACTTCAAGAAGCAATGCAAACTGGTATTTTGGCAGGTTACCCTATGGTAGATGTTAAAGCTACATTATTTGATGGATCATACCACGATGTAGACTCATCAGAAATGGCATTTAAAATAGCTGCTTCACTTGCAGTTAAAGAAATGAGAAACAAATGTAAACCAGTATTACTTGAACCAATAATGAAAGTAGTAGTTACTGCTCCAGATGAATACACTGGTGCTGTAATTGGCGACTTAACTGCAAGACGTGGTAAACCACAAGGCCAAGAAGCTAGAGGAAACGCTATTGCATTTACTGCAATGGTACCACTAGCTGAAATGTTCGGTTATGCAACAAGTTTAAGAAGTTCTACTCAAGGTAGAGGTAACTATGTAATGGAACTAGATCATTACGAAGAAGTTCCAAAATCAATTGCTGATGAAATCATCAAAAAAAATGGTGGAAATTAGTAAAAATACTTGAAAAATAATAATAATATGATAAAATAGAATATGTAAATTAAGAAAGAGAGGAAATTATTATGGCAAAAGCTAAATTTGATCGTTCAAAACCACACGTTAACATTGGTACTATCGGCCACGTTGACCATGGTAAAACAACATTAACAGCTGCTATTACAAAAGTATTAGCTGCTAAAGGTGGAGCTGAATTCATGGATTATGCAAATATCGATAAAGCTCCAGAGGAAAGAGAAAGAGGTATTACAATCAACACTTCACATGTTGAATACCAAACAGAAAAGAGACACTATGCACACGTTGACTGTCCAGGACACGCAGACTATGTTAAAAACATGATTACTGGTGCTGCTCAAATGGATGGAGCAATCCTAGTTATTGCTGCAACTGATGGCCCTATGGCTCAAACAAGAGAGCACATCTTACTTGCTAGACAAGTTGGTGTACCTAGAATGGTTGTATTCTTAAATAAATGTGATATGGTTGATGATGAAGAATTATTAGACCTAGTTGAAATGGAAGTAAGAGAATTACTTACTGAATATGGATTTGATGGAGACAATACTCCAATCATTAGAGGTTCTGCTCTTAAAGCTCTTGAAGGAGATCCTAAGTATGTTAAGGCTATTGAAGACCTTATGGATGCAGTTGATGAATGGATTCCAACTCCTGAAAGAGATAACGACAAACCATTCTTAATGTCAATTGAAGATGTATTCACTATTACTGGTAGAGGAACAGTAGTTACTGGTAGAGTTGAAAGAGGACAATTAAAACTTAATGATACAGTTGAAATTGTTGGATTAAAACCTACTAAATCAACAGTAGTTACTGGTATTGAAATGTTTAGAAAACAACTTGACTATGCAGAAGCTGGAGATAATGCTGGTGTATTATTAAGAGGTATTGATAGAAAAGATGTTGAAAGAGGACAAGTTCTTGCTAAACCTGGAACAGTTCATCCACATAAGAAATTTGAAGCACAAGTATATGTACTTTCTAAAGAAGAAGGTGGAAGACATACTCCATTCTTTACAAACTATAGACCTCAATTCTATTTCAGAACTACAGACGTAACTGGTGTTGTTACACTTCCTGAAGGAACTGAAATGGTTATGCCTGGTGACAATGTTACTATGACAGTTGAATTAATAGCTCCAATCGCAGTTGAAAATGGAACTAAGTTCTCAATCCGTGAGGGTGGACACACTGTTGGTGCTGGTTCAGTAACTAACATTATTGAATAATAAAATTAAAAGGTACTCATTTGAGTATCTTTTTTAATATTCATATACAAAATAAACACTCCAAAAATAAGATTTTAGTATTGCATTGAACCTATCTTTATGATAAAATTATTTATAGGATAGAGAGTGATTTTATGAGTAAAAAGAGAATGATAATTTTTACATCAGTTATATTATCAGTAGTAGTAATTTCATTAGGAATAGTAAAACTATATCAAACTTATGCTTTAGGTAATTATATTGATACCGCTAGTAGTGCTACGTTTGATGTAAATATCACTAGGGATACTTCTGTTAGAATACCCGCAAATGGTTATAGTAATGTATTTTATATGGTTACCAATACCAGCCCAGGTACAGTAAGATATGGTGTTGCCTATACTACTGATTCTAACGTTACTGTAAAAACATTTAGTACTTCAAAATACCCTGCAAGTGGTGTAATAGAAGAAAACGAAAAAAAATATGTAAAATTAAGATTAGAAAATACAAGTAGTACTATAAAAAATATAACATTATCTACTGTGCTAGGTTATGAAAATGGTGGAGACTTGATTCCACCAAGTGGAGTAACACTGGTTACTAAAAAATATTATGCAAACACTATTTCTCTTGCGAAATATATAACTAATTTATATACTGGAGCAGAAAAAGAAATGGTAACAAATAATGATATTACTTATAATACAGCACCATCAGTATCTTTAATGAACGATAGATTAGGTGATACAACAACAGATTTAGATGGCGGTAATATAAGATATTATGGAGCAAGCCCTAATAACTATATATATTTTAATTGTGAAACATACCCAGATACTAACTGTGAGATATGGAGAATAATAGGAGTGTTTGATGGTAAATTAAAGATAATAAGAAATGAATCCATAGGAAGTTATTCGTGGGACAATAAAAATGATACTGAAGTTTCTTCAGAGAATTCTGGTAGCAATGATTGGACTACCTCTGAATTAATGAAAATTCTTAATCCAAGAACCTACTATCAGGCAGGTGATTACAACTCATATGGCTTATATTATGACTCGTTAGCGGGCCTTTGTCCTTACTATACTGATGAAAATAATAATACACAATATTGTGACTTTTCAGAAAATACAGATAATATTAGTGGACTGAAAAATGATGATACGAGAAATATGATTATGGAAATGGAATGGAATCTTGGTGGATATTTTGGAAATCCGAATGTATATCCAAATGTAATATATGAAAGTGAAAGAGGAACAACAGTATATACAGAAAGACCTACAACATGGATAGGCAAAATAGCATTAGCATATCCAAGTGATTATGGATATGCGACCGATTTGAGTAAATGTACACAAACTTTTAATGGTTATGGTGATTCAAATTGTACAAGTAATAGTTGGCTAACTTTTTTTGATACTTTGCCAGATGATGTAACCGCTTTTGCTCTATTATCTCCTTCCGCTGAATTTGCTAGTAAATTTTCTAGTATCTTACGTAATGGTATAATGAATTTTGAGAATTATACTATAGATATTTATTCCATTTATCCGACATTATTTCTAAATCTAGATTTAGAAATAGCATCGGGTGATGGCTCTGAAAGTTCTCCATATGGAATATTACCTTCTGACAGTTCTTCGTAGACCATTATAAAATTAGATTAAAATGAAAAGTAAAAAAGATGAATTCAGTCATCTTTTTTTGATATCATTTTTTACTATTTTACATATAATTTAATAGGTGATATACATGGCAAAAATAGATAATTTTAAATTATTTGTTAAAAATAATCCTAATTTAATTACATATGTAAAAAATAATACTATGTCATGGCAAAAATTTTATGAATTATATGATTTGTACGGAGAAGACAATAGTGTTTGGAATGAATATTTAAATAAAGATATTACTGTTAACTCTACAAAAACAGAATCAAAAAAATCAAGTAAATTTTCCGATATACTAGACATGGCTAAAAATCTTGATACTAATAAATTACAGGACGGTATAAGTTCGGTTCAAAAAGCTATAGGTTTAATAGGAGATATACTTGTAAAGGATAAGAAGCCTGACTCTAGTACCTATAATCCTAGACCAATTTACCGAAGGTTTGATGATTAATGACAACAGAATTACAATTAAAAATAAGTTCTGATCCAAGATTAGTATCATTTATTAGACAGTATCCTATTTGGTATAAAAGATTAAATAGAAACCCATTATTGTTTAAAGATTTTACTGAGGATATGAAAGATAAATTTAAAATTAGACCTAGTGATAGACTCAATAAAACTTTAGAAAATATAAGTATGATTCAAACTTTTTTAAATGTCTTAAAATAAAAAACTTAAGATTAATTTTTAAATCTTAAGTTTTCATTTGATATATTAAATAACATTCCAATTAATATCATGTATGATAGTAGTGAAGAGCCACCATACGAAATAAAAGGAAGAGTAATACCCATTATAGGGAGTAGTCCGATAGTCATACTAATATTATGTATCTGCTGGAAGAGTAGTACGGATATTATTCCTCCAGTAAGTAATTTATCATTATTGTTATAAGATTTACTGCCTAGTTTAACAATACTAATATCAAAGTATACAATAAGCAGTAAAAGACCAATTACACCCGCAAAACCAAAGTTTGAAGCAAACACTGCAAATATAAAGTCAGTTTGCATCTCGGGAAAATATATTGGAGTATGATTAAATCCATGTCCAAATAAACCACCTGAACCAATCGCGGTAAGTCCATTAGTAAGTTGTAGGCCACTAGAATTAGACCAGTTAAGTATTCTATCCATTCTATAAAAGAAACTAGTACCAAATATCTTAATAAATAAGTCTTGCTTCAAAAAATATAGTCCTAAAAACATACCACCAAGTACTACAATAGTACCAATAGTAATAATAAACCATCTACTTCTAAAACCACCTACAAAAAGCATTACAATAGTAATAATAAAATAAATAAGAACAGCACCAGTATCAGGCTCAATAAAAGTTAATATTGAAGGAATACCAACTACAATAAGAACTTTAATTAGGAATTTAAATTCCTCACTAATATCATTACTTCTTCTTTCTTCATTAAAATCATTTATCATTCTTGATAAGGTAATCATCAAAAATACTTTCATAAACTCAGAAGGCTGAAAACTACCAATATAAGGAATAATAAACCAGCATCTAGCGTTATTAATAGGCTTACCTAAAAACAATACCAGTATCAGGAGAATAACTCCTACTATATAAAATGTATATGCATTATTGTAAAGAAACTTATTACCAAATAGCATCATACCATATGCTATAGCAAATCCTATTAAATACCAAAGACCTTGTTTAATAAACAAATTTTGATAATCACTAGCAAGTAAACTTTTTGTACAATATATAGTAATAATACTAATAATAGCAAATAATATTATAGGTATTAAAATACAATTTTCTACTTTAAATTTTGATTCTTTTTTCATCTAATCAACTCTCTCTTTAATATAATACCACAAAAAAATAAAATAATAAATATATATTAGTATCATATAATAAATTAGAGGTGAATATCATGAAAGAACTACCAAAAATGTATCATAATAACATAGATAAAAACATTAACAATAATAAAAAAATATTTTCTACTATGTATAATAGTGATACAGAAGTAAAAAGTACAAATAACTTTATTAACAATAAAAATAATTATACAGTAGAACAAAAAATATATAATATATTTAATTCTCCTAATTATATTTATAAAATAGATGTTATTATTGTTACAGACAAAGGAAAAGATAAAAAGAGAATAGTAGGAAAAACTAAAACTAATTTAATTACTATGAATAATGAATATATTCCAATTAATACTATTAGAGATATTTATATTGATAACTAGTTATTATTCTAAATATATATCTATGGCTTATATATAATAGATATGTAGATATATTATTTTGAGACTTAATGGCTCAAAATAACATTATGAGACTCCAGG
>OLHE01002371.1_pt1 | contig 11118 bp, 9 predicted proteins | sample 1605821 | NCBI WGS metagenome assembly OLHE01 (sample SAMN03283250) | human gut metagenome | biome: human-associated habitat; material: feces | host: Homo sapiens | place: USA | collected 2013
GCAGCGACTATCCTGCTGCTGTTCTGGTCGATAACTCATCTTGCCCGCAAGCTGATGATAAAGGACGGCGAGACTCCGCAGCTCTGGCAGACCATAGTCATCATGGCCGCGGGCCTCTGCGGCGCGCTTGCCTACACCTGGAGCGACACGTTCTGGTTCTCGGCAGTAGAGGGCGAGGTCTATGCGTTCTCGTCGTTCTGCACGGCGCTGGTATTCTGGCTGATGCTGAAATGGGAGAACCGTGCCGACGAGCCGGGCAGCGACCGCTACCTGGTGCTGATAGCCTACGTTATCGGCGTATCCATAGCGGTACACCTTCTGAACCTGCTGTGCATCCCGGCGCTGTGTCTTATTTATTACTACAGAAAGTTTAAAAATGTAAACGCCGTCGGGTCGCTGATAGCCCTCGGGGTATCGGTGGTACTTGTCGGCGCGATACTCTACGGCCTGGTACCGGGCATCGTGCAGATGGCCCAGTGGTTCGAGCTGCTGTGCGTGAATACGCTGGGGATGTCGTACAACATGGGCGTTCTGCTCTATGCCATACTGCTTCTGGCGACTTTCGTACTCGCGCTGGTGTCTATCTACGACCAGCACACCTTCGGGCTTGCCAAAGCGCTGACGGTGCTGAGCATCATCCTGGCCGGCATACCCTTCATCGGGCATTCGGTAGTGCTGGGTGTTCTGATAAGCATAGGGCTTTTCGTGCTGATCTACGCACTTGGCAAGAAGATTACGCGCCGACTGATGGCCATGACGGTGCTGAGCGTGATGGTTATGTTCATCGGCTATTCGTCGTACGCGTTGCTTCTTATCCGCGCCACGGCTGACACGCCCATGAACCAGAACTCGCCGGACAATGTTTTCGCCCTGGCGAGCTACCTGAACCGCGAGCAGTACGGCGACCGGCCCCTGTTCCTGGGCCCGACGTTCGCCGAGAAACTGCGCGAGATAGAGTATCCTGAAGGTTCGGGCAATTACTACGTCGAAGTCGACGACTACGGCTATCCCCTGACGACGACCCTCGACGGCTACCTCCGCAACAGCGACGGCGGAGCGGTTTCGACAACGGACCATATCTATAGCAAAGCAGTAAAGAGCAGTCCGGACGAACCTGACCGCTACGTCGACGAGGTAACGCGACCGAACTACAAGACGATGCCGGACCTGAACATGCTGTTCCCGCGCATCTACAGCACCGATCCTGCGCATGTGCCGTCGTACAAGAGCTGGGCCGGCTACCATATCTCCGATTTCGACAATATCCCGCGGGAAATCCGCCAGCAGTGGGCGCAGCAGGGCTTCGTGCCCCGCATGGAGCTGATGCGCTATCTGCCGGGCATGGAACCGGTGACGACCTACGTCAACACCGCCACGGGTCAGCCGGCAGTGCGTGAAATGGCATGGAAACCCGGCTTCGGAACCAACATGCGCTATTTCGTGAACTACCAGCTGAACCATATGTACTGGCGCTACTTCATGTGGAACTTCGCCGGGCGGCAGAACGACCTGCAGGGCAACGGCGAGCCGCACTTAGGCAACTGGATAAGCGGAATTCCGGCCATCGACAACGCGCGCCTGGGCGACCAGAGCCTTCTGCCTGACGAGTTCGGCAAGGGCAACAAGGGCCACAACGTGTTCTACATGCTTCCGCTCCTGCTCGGCGTATTCGGGCTGCTGATGCAGGCACTCTACCGCGGCTGGGCCAACGAAGGCCGCGGAATAGAGCAGTTCTGGGTAGTTTTCTTCCTGTTCTTCATGACAGGTCTGGCCATCGTGCTGTATCTGAACCAGACCCCCGGTCAGCCGCGCGAACGCGACTACGCCTACGCGGGCAGCTTCTATGCTTTCACAATCTGGATAGGCCTGGCCATCCCGGCGCTGGCCGTGCTGCTGCACAAGTGGCTTGCCAAAGGCAAAGCCTCCAAGGAAATTTCCGCAGGCATCGCCGGCATCGTGACCATAGTTGCCCTGGCGGTACCACTGCAAATGGTATCGCAGACCTGGGACGACCACGACCGCAGCAACCGCTACACCACCCGCGACTTCGGCTTCAACTACCTGAGTTCGCTGGACCCGGACGCGATAATCTTCACCAACGGCGACAACGATACTTTCCCGCTCTGGTACGCGCAGGAAGTAGAGGGCTACCGCACAGACGTCCGCGTAGTCAATCTCTCATATCTGACCACGGACTGGTACGCCACGCAGCAGACGCAGCCGGCCTACGAGGCCGCGCCGGTACCGATGCTCGCCACGCCGCACGACTGGCGCTACGAACGCCTGGCATACAGCTTCATAGCCCCGGCCAACATGGCTCCGACAAACGTTTTCGACGCTTTGGACAGCCTCTACAAGTCCGACCCGCGGCTTGTCGGGGCGCCGTATATGACCAGTCCGAACGTCTATATCCCCGTCGACCGCCAGGCGGCCCTCGAGCACTACGGCACGGGCGCGGCGATTTTCGACAGCCTCTATGTAGAACCATTCATCGAGGACGTGACCGTCGACCTCACCCAGCAGGGCAACGGCATGAACCAGAGCAAGGTGCTGTCGCTCGACATGATCGCCAACTCAATCACAGGAGGCTGGCAGCGGCCAGTCTACTTCGCGACGACCGTTCCGAGCCGCTACTACCTTGGGCTGACGCCCTTCATGTCGGCCACCGGGCTTGCCAACGAGGTGACCGGCGTGCGGCAGCGCGGCATCTACAACGTGACGGCGCAGAAGAGTTTCGCCAACATAATGAGCAAATACCGCTGGGGCGGAATCGACGAGCACGGCAGCGAGCTTTACCTTGACGAGACAATCCGCCGCATGGTATCGTCCATACGCTCGGGTATCTACACCATTGCCGAGAACCTGATGCTCATGCCCGATGTACCCGCGAGCGCGGAGGCGCAGAACGCCGCCATCCAGGCCGGCTATGTCAAGCCCTCGACGCAGGCGGACATGGCCCGCATCCTGCTGGACCTGATAGGGCGCAAGCTTCCGGCGGAAGCATCGCCCTACGACACGATGATGGGACTCTATATCGCCCGGATGTACTATGACCTGTACATGCAGACCGGCAACGAAGCCGACCTGCAGGCCTGCTACGACCTGGCCCGGCGCGAGGCCGACCGCTACGCACAATATATCACCTACGGCACCACTCTCCTACCGAGCGAACGGCGCGCCTTCTCGCGCTCCGAGGGCTATGCGTTCTGCTATCTGGCGGAGGCCGTGGCCCTTGCCAACCGCGCGGAAATCTTCCTGCGCGACCCGGGTCTGCGCAACGAGGCCGAAGCCGCGGACGATATGCTGAATATCAAGGACCTCGACGTACAGGAGGACTGGATAATCGCCCCGATGATCTACATCAACGGCTACTCGGCCGAGGAACTCGGCGCCGAGCTGGAGAATTTCAGCCCCGAGGACCAGGCCACAATCCGCCGTGCGATTTCGCTGCTGAAACTGCATGCCCTTGCGGGAACGGACCCGATGGCGCTGTCGAACGAACTGATGGGCGCCCACGGCTTCACCGCCGGCGACTGGAGCCGCCTGCATTCGGACGCCTATGCTCATTGAACAGCCTCCCCTGCTCTACCGCCTGCTGTTTCCCGAGGCCATCTGGCGCATCAAGCGGCGAGGCAGCAGGCCGACGGTGTACCTGACATTCGACGACGGACCGATTCCGGAGGAGACGCCCTGGGTGCTCGACACCCTGGACCGCTACGGCGTCAAAGCCACGTTCTTCATGGTCGGCGACAATGTAAGGCGGCATCCGGAGCTTCTGGCGGAAGTAAGGCGCCGCGGCCACAGCTACGGCAACCACACCATGCACCACCTTCAGGGCATGAAGACAATGACCGTAGGGTACCTGCGCGATGTTCAGCACGCGGACGAGCTCATCGACAGCCCCCTGTTCCGGCCGCCGCACGGGCTGCTGCGCTGGAAGCAGGCGGCAATCCTGAAACAGAGGTACAACATAGTGATGTACGACCTGGTGACGCGCGACTACTCGAAGAAACTCAGCGGCGAGCAGGTGTTCGCCAATGTGCGCCGATTCGCGCGCAACGGCTCCATCATCGTTTTCCACGATTCCCTGAAGGCCTCGCGCAACATGCGCTATGCCCTGCCCCGCTCCATCGAATGGCTTAAGGAACAAGGCTATGAGTTCGGAGTCATCCCTATGTGATATTTCCGCCGGAAGCATTGTCGCGGCGGTGCGTCGGACGGGCGCCTGCGCGGCAGGGGTCTGCGAGGCGGAAGCCGTCGGTGCCGAAGCGCGGCGGCTTCTGGACGACTGGCTTGCGCGCGGCTGCCACGGCACGATGGACTACCTGGAGCGCAACAAGGAGCTGAGCGCGGACCCCTCCGCCCTGCTGCCGGGCTGCCGCAGCATAATCTGCGCGGCATATGCCTACGGCGCCCACGGACGCTCAGAGCTGTTCGCGGACTACGCACTCGGGCGCGACTACCACAAGGAGCTCAAGAGCCGGCTGAAACCTGTCGCCCGCGAGCTGGAGAGGCTTGTGCCGGGGTCGCGGACGCGCATATGCACCGATTCGGCTCCTCTGCGCGAGCGCTACTGGGCCGAACACGCGGGCCTCGGGCGCAGGGCGCTCAACGGGCTTCTGGCGGTTCCCGGCTTCGGGACAAAGGTGCTACTCGGGGAGATACTCTGGACGCACCTGCCGGAAGGAAGCTGTACGGCGCCTGGAATTCCTTCCGAGGGAGTATGCACGCAGTGCGGTGCCTGCGTCCGTGCCTGTCCGCAGGGCGCGCTGGACGGCAAGGGAGGCCTCGACGCGCGCAAGTGCCTGTCGTACCTGACTATCGAATACAGGGGCGAGCTGCCGCGGGAGCTAAGGCTGCCGGGACGCATATTCGGCTGCGACATCTGCCAGGACGCCTGCCCCCTTAACCGCGGACTAAGCACCGGTACGCTCGGCGGCGGCACCAGGGGCGATGCCCTGCGCGGCATAAGTGCCGAGAAGCTCGCCGGCATGACAGAGGAAGAATACAATATCCTTACCGAAGGCACGGCCCTGCGTCGCGTCTCCATCTCACAACTGCTCCGGAACCTCGGGAAAAGAGACACCGCCGGGGAAGCGGGCAAGGAACAGATTCAAGATTTCTAACTGCAATTAATCAGAACTATGTGGATGAATTTGCTGATGGTCATGGCCGGGAGTGCGGCAGGCGGAGGCTGCAGGTATCTGGTGAGCAAGTTTTTAGACGGGCAGGCCGGAGGGTTGTTCCCCTGGGGGACTTTCGCGGTCAATATGGCCGGTTGCCTGGCTATCGGTATACTCTACGGCCTGGCGGAGCGTGGAATCGACCTCAGTCCGGGACTGCGGCTGCTCCTGATAACGGGATTCTGCGGCGGCTTCACGACATTCTCCACCTTCGCCCACGAGAACTACCTTCTTTTCGGTGACAGCCGCTTCTGGATACTGCTGGCCTACGCGACTCTTTCCTTTGCGGGAGGGCTTCTGCTTGCGCACGCAGGCCATGCGCTGACGAGGCTGCCATGACTTTTTTCTCGCAAATAGGGTTAAAAAACGGCTGATTCCGGATTTTTTGCAAGCAAAATGGTGCAAAGAATAAAAAATTTGCTAATTTTGCAATAAAAATAAAAACACATAAAAATCATGGCTGAAAAAATCGACACACTCGACAGACATATTCTGCGCATTGTGATGCACAATGCGCGCATACCCTCGAAGGACGTAGCGATGGAATGCGGCGTATCGCGCGCGGCCATCCATCAGCGCTTGCAGCGTATGATAGACCTCAAGGTCATCACGGGGTCCGGCTATCAGGTAAATCCCAAGATACTCGGCTACGCCACCTGCACGTATATCGGCGTCAACCTCGAACGCGGCGCCATGTATGCCGACGTGGTACCGGAGCTGGAAAAAATTCCTGAAATCGTGGAATGCCACTTCACCACAGGTCCTTACACGATGCTGGTAAAGCTTTACGCACGCGACAACGAGCACCTGATGGAACTGCTCAACAAGAAAATACAGATGATACCCGGCGTTACGGGCACGGAGACCCTCATAAGCCTGGACAAGTCCATCGACCGGGAAATCCCCGTGAATTTCACCGATGACTGCGACTGATTTCCGCAAAAGCAACATAACCGACATACCACAAAAACAACACACCGTATTATGAAAAACATATTCGCCATAATTCTCGCCGCCGCTGGACTCCTGGTATCCTGCGGCAAGACCCAGGCACCCGCCGAAGAAGCCCCCGCCGCCGGCGCCGACCATGCCGACTGGAGCCGTAACGCCGTAATCTACGAAGTCAATACCCGCCAGTACACGGACAGCGGCACATTCCGCGAATTCGCCGGCCAGCTGCCGCGCCTGCACGAACTCGGCGCCGACATCCTCTGGTTCATGCCCATACATCCCATTTCCGAAGTGAACCGCAAGGGCGAGCTGGGCAGCTACTACGCCGTGCGCGACTACAAGGCCGTCAACCCCGAATTCGGCACCTTCGACGACTTCAAGGCCGTTGTCGACAGCGCCCACGCCCTGGGCATGAAAGTGATTATCGACTGGGTACCCAACCATACGGGCTGCGACAACGCCTGGGTTACCGAGCATCCGGAATACTATAAGCTCAACGAGGAAGGCCAGATGTACGGCCCGTTCGACTGGACCGACGTCTATCAGCTTGACTACGACAACGCCGGCACGCGCACGGCGATGATCGACGCGATGAAGTTCTGGATTACCGAGGCTGGCATCGACGGCTTCCGCTGCGACGTTGCCGGCCGTGTACCGGTCGACTTCTGGAACGACGCCCGCGACTCCCTGCAGAGCGCCGCCGGCGAACGCCCGATTTTCATGCTCGCCGAGGCCACCGAGCCCGAACTGGTAGAATATGCCTTCGACATGGACTACAACTGGCCGATGAAGGACCTGTTCAGCGAAATCGCCGCCACCCAGGGCCAGTACACCTTCGCCAAGGAAGGGGAGGCCCCGCGTACTTTCCCCGCCAAGGACGCCAGCGCCATCGACTCTCTGCTTGCCGTACAGGCAGAGCAGTACCCCGCCGACGCCTACCTGATGAACATGACCTCGAACCACGACCTGAACTCCTGGGAAGGCACCGAATTCGAGCGCCTGGGCATCCTCGCCCCCGGCTTCGCCGTGCTGACCTACACGCTGCCGGGCATGCCGGTAATCTACACCGGCCAGGAAACGGGCATGAACCGCGCCCTCGAGTTCTTCAAGAAGGACAACGCTCCCGAGTGGGAACCGCGCAACGAATACTTCGCCTTCTACCAGACCCTCAACGGCCTGAAGCACAGCCGCGCCGAGCTCGCCAACGGCAGCGAGGGCGCCGAGCTCGTCAAGGTCGACAACGGCAATCCGGCCATCTACAGCTTCACCCGCACCAAGGACGGCAAGGGCACCTATGTGGCCGTTAACCTCAGCGCGGCCGAGCAGAGCGCCGCCGAAGGCAAGACACTGCTCGAAGGCGAGAATCTGACCGACATCTTCGCTCCGGACAGCGCCGCTACCGTCAAGACCACGCTGCAGCCAGGCGAATACCAGGTCATAACCTTCGACGCACCCGCAAACTGACACCGGCATGGCAGACCAGACCCGCTGGACCGAAATAGAGCATCTGCCCGACTGGGACGAGGAGTTCTACGACATCTACACTGCCCGAAAATTCGGCAAGTGGGTGATGATCAAGACGCTCAAGCCCCAGTTCCGGGACGTGCCGGAGTACCGGGAGATGATCGAGAAGGAGTTCGACGTGCGCTACAACCTGGCGCATCCGAACATAGTGATGATCAATGATTTCGAGGACATTCCCGGACTCGGGCGCTGCATAGTGACCGACGATGTCTACGGCGACACCCTGCGCAAGCTCATTAACGAGAAGCGCGTGACCGACGCCCACATCGAGCAGATGCGACACCAGCTGGTCAACGCCATGCAGTACATCCAGCGCAACCACATCGTCCATCCTCCGCTGCGGCCCGAGAACATTATCTTCACCGAAAACGTCGGTAACCTTAAGCTTATCGATGTAGGCTTCGAGCAGCGTCCGTCGCTGAGCCGCCGACAGCTCGCCGACGACCTTTACAACTACGGCACGACGCTTCGCGAGGCCATGGAGGCCGCCGGGAACACCGACCCGACGTTGCAGCGCGTTGTCCGCGTCTGCACGGACCCGAATCCGGCGCGCCGCTACAGCGACCTGGAACAGCTGCACATGGCCCTCGAGGGCCGCAGCCAGAAGCGGTTCTATCTTCTGATTGCCGTCTTTGTCGCGGTAATGCTGCTGATAGTGGCATGGCTGCTGTCGCCATGGCGTCCGGAGCCCGTCTACGGAGTCGCCAACTTTCTAACACTCATACCCTAAATCCGACACATACATGTCCGTCTACGTACATCCGATTTATGCTCGCGACCAGTTCGAGCAATACGTACAGTTCGGCATCGACCATTATAAAGGCAACGGCTGCTACGTGCCGCCGCTGATACGCGACGACCTTGCCACACTCGACCGCGACACAAACCCGGCATTTGAATTCTGCGAGGCGCAGTCGTTCATGGCCTTCCGCAACGGCGAGCCCGTCGGGACTATCACGGCAATCATCAACAAGGCCGTAAACGAAAAAACGGGGCGTAAGGACGTGCGCTTCGGCTTCGTGGAATTCGTCGACGACGCCGAAGTCGTCGACGCTCTTTTCGAGGCCGTAGAGAAATGGGGACGTGAGCGCGGCATGACCCGCATAGTCGGGCCTATGGGGTTCAGCGACATGGACCACGAGGGCATGCTCATCGAAGGCTTCGACCGCCTGGGCACCATCGCCACCATCTACAACTATCCCTATTACCCCGAACACATGGAGCGCATGGGCTTCACCAAGGAGGTAGACTGGGTCGAATACCGCATCAAGGTTCCCGAAGCGATTCCGGAAAAGCATCAGCGCATCGCGGACATCGTGGCACGCAAGTTCGGTCTGAGGGTAGTGCGCTGCAGGAATCTCAAGGAACTTATCGACAAGTACGGTCAGGCGATATTCCAGCTCATCAACGAGGCCTACGCCGACCTCTATGGCTACTCGCCGCTGACGCCCAGTCAAATAGACTATTACATCCGAATTTACATCCAGATGCTCGGACTGGACAACGTATGCATCGTGGCCGACAGCGAGGACCGTCTGGTTGCCGTAGGCATATCGATGCCTTCTATGTCGCGGGCGATGCAGAAGAGCCGCGGCAAGCTTTTCCCACTTGGCTGGTACTACCTGCTCAAGGGCCTCTACGGCAGGAACGACACCGTCGACCTGCTTCTGGTGGCCGTTAAGCCGGAATATCAGAGCAAGGGCGTCAACGCGCTGCTGTTCAGCCATCTGATACCCTACTTCAACTCGAAGGGCTACAAGGAGGCCGAGAGCAATCCCGAGCTTGAGGGCAACGAGAACGTACAGAAACAATGGGAATACTTCGAGCGCGAACAGCACCGCCGGCGCCGCGCCTACGAAAAGCCCATCGGACAAGGCGAAGCCTGCAAAGTAGACTTATGAACATGGAGCATCCTGAAAACGACGAAAAATACAGCGGACTGACCGTCAACGAAGGCGTGCAGCAGCCGCCATCCGTAAGTCCCTACCTCAAGAAACGCCCGCGCCGCAAGCCCATACCGACCTGCGGCGAGCTGGTGGAGGGCATCCTCAAGGGCGATGTCACTACGCTGAGCCGCGCCGTGACCCTGGTCGAGAGCCTGGCTCCGGAGCACTACTCGCTGGCGCAGGAGGTTATCGAGAAGTGTCTGCCCTACTCCGGCAAATCCCGCCGCATAGGCATCACGGGAGTGCCGGGAGCGGGCAAGAGCACCAGTATCGACGTGTTCGGCCTTCATGTGCTCAAGGACGGCGGCAAGCTCGCCGTGCTTGCAATCGACCCTTCGAGCGAGCGTACGAAGGGCTCCATCCTCGGCGACAAGACGCGCATGGAGAAACTCGCGGTTCACCCCGACGCTTTCATCCGCCCTTCGCCATCGGCAGGCTCGCTCGGGGGCGTGGCTCGCAAGACGCGCGAGACCATCGTTCTCTGCGAAGCCGCGGGATATAACAACATCTTCGTCGAGACCGTTGGCGTCGGACAGAGCGAGACGGCCGTACACTCGATGGTCGACTTCTTTCTGCTGATTCAGATTGCCGGCGCCGGCGACGAGCTGCAGGGCATCAAGCGCGGCATCATGGAGATGGCGGACGGCATAGTCATAAATAAGGCCGATGGCGACAACGTCGGGCCGGCGCAGCTGGCACAGGCACAGTACCGCTCAGCCCTGCGCCTCTTCCCGCCGACGGATTCGGGCTGGCAGCCCGAAGTACTCACCTATTCCGGCTATTACGAGCTCGGCATTCCGGAGGTATGGGACATGATCGACCGCTATTTCGCCTTCGTAAAGCGCAACGGCTACTTTGAGGAAAAGCGCTCGCGCCAGGCACGCTACTGGATGTTCGAGACTATCGACGAGCAGCTGCGCAAGCACTTCTACAACAATCCGGACATCGCGCGCCGGCTTATCGACGCGGAGGCTGACGTCCTGGCCAACCGCCGGAGCAGTTTCGCCGCGGCCACAGATGTACTCGGCCATTATTTCGACCAAAAATGAAAATACGCAAATATCTCAGAGGCTTAGTTCTGACGCTGATAGCGCTGCTGTGCATCGCCGCCGCCCAGGCCAGGACGCCGGGCTCGAAGGTCGGCGTAAACTTCGACCGCACCGAGGCCGATTTCGGCACCGTCAGCGTCGACAAGGGGACCGTACACCTCGATTTCACGATGACCAACGGCAGCAGCGACGCCGTGGCCATACTCTCGGCGCGTGCCTCCTGCGGCTGCACCGAGCCGACATATACGCGGAGGCCGCTGCGCCCCGGCGAGAGCACGACTATAGGCGTCGATTTCCACACCGCCGGCCAGCGCGGCGAAATCTACAAGGAAGTGACGCTGCGCCTCAAATCCGCCAACGGCAAGAAGGAGAAAGTCCAGCTGGTGCTTCGCGGCGTGGTCCTGCCGGAGTGACAATCCTCCTCCGCCCCGCCCATACACGCCTCGACATCAGGACCATATAACA
>OLHE01002377.1_pt1 | contig 11094 bp, 8 predicted proteins | sample 1605821 | NCBI WGS metagenome assembly OLHE01 (sample SAMN03283250) | human gut metagenome | biome: human-associated habitat; material: feces | host: Homo sapiens | place: USA | collected 2013
TTAGTAGTACATATGCTATTAAAATTTTGAAATTTTTTACAATTACTTATCCCCTTTAAAAAAATATAATACCACCAGATTATTCTGGTGGCAAGTTATTTCGTGTTTCATGTTTCGACACAATTCGACAAATCTCCTTGTATATGTTTTCCTCTACATCAGCTCTTGCAACTTTTTTTGCCGATTCTCCCATTATTTTTAAGGTTTCCGTGTCTTTCACAATATTATTTATCGTGTTATTTAATTTTGTAAAATTTAATTCTTTATCTAATATAATTTTTGCAGCACCAACTTTTTCCAATACTTTTGCATTGTATTCTTGATGGTTTTCTGTTGCAAATGGATATGGGATAAATATTGCAGGTTTTCCTATCGTAGCAATCTCTGTAATAGTCATTGCTCCGCTTCTGCACACAACTAAATCTGACATTTCCATAACCTCTTGCATATTATATATGTATGGTAATATTTTTGTATTCTCTATATTCTTAATTCTTAGTTTTTCTTTTACCTCATCATAGTTTCCTGGTCCTACTGCCCAAACTATTTGGTACTTTTCATTAAGCCTATTTTCTATTATTCCGAGTATTGCATTATTTATGCTTTTGGCCCCTTGACTTCCACCAAAAAATAGTACTACTGGCAAATCTTGTTTCAATTTCATTTCCTGTTTCAAGTTATATTTTTGCTCATCACTTAATCTATTTGAATTTACTTTCGTTGGTGTCCCAGTAACAACTATTTTTCTTGCATTTGAAATTCTTTCTTTTGCTTCTTCGAAGCCTAGCAATATTTCATCTGCTTTTTTAGCCATTACCTTTACAGCTACTCCTGGAAAAGCATTGCTTTCATGCAATATTATTGGAATTTTTAACTGGCTTGCTGCCATACACACAGAAACACATATATATCCGCCTGTACCAATGACTATATCAGGCTTAAACTCTTTTAATATCTTTTTAGCTTGACCAACAGCCTTTATGGTTTTGCAAAATCTTTTAATATTATCTAAATTGATTTTTCTATTAATTCCATATGCTTCAACTGTTTTTAGCTCATAGCCTGCTCTTGGTACTAAATCTTTTTCTAATCCTCTACCAGTTCCTATGAAAATTATTTTTGATTGTGGTTCTTTCTCCATTATTTTATTGGCAATAGCTATTCCTGGGTTTATATGTCCTCCAGTTCCAGCCGCAGCAATTACTACTCTCATTTCTTACACCTTTCTTTATTCGATTTATTTAGTTTGGAAAAAATTGAATTTTGGCAAATACAATGATTTTCAAAGGCAAAGGTTCATACTTTGTGTATGTAACAGCGTTTGAAAAATAATTACAAATTTGACGTAGCCAAAATTGTAATTATTTTTCAAGCTCTAAACCTTTGAACCTGCCCTTGACACATTAAGCAAAATTCCCACTCCAGCCAGTAGTACTAACAGTGCGGTTCCTCCGGTAACTGAAAAAAGGAAGTGCCATACCTGTTGTTGGTATAGATGCTGTAACAACTGCGATATTGATTATTGCTTGTGTTGCTACAAGTGTTGTAACTCCTATTGCAAGCAAACTTCCAAACATATCTGGTGCCTTCATAGAAATTACGATTCCTCTCCATACAAAAATTGCAAATAATAATATAATTGTAACGCAACCTACAAAACCCAATTCTTCTGCAACTATTGCAAATATAAAGTCATTTTGTGGTTCTGGTATGTACAAATATTTTTGTTTACTGTTTCCTAGTCCTACTCCAAACAATCCTCCAGAACCAATCGCATACAAACTTTGTACCATTTGGTAACCCGTTCCTGTCGCATCAGACCAAGGATCAAAGAATGTCATAATTCTATCCATTCTAAACGAGTCACTAGCATCACCTTTTAATAACTCTCTTATTATTACTAAGGCTACTCCCGCGACTCCTGCCAGACCAGCAAACATAAAATGCAACAGCCTGCATCCAGCCATTAACATCATTACACAGGTTACAATACCTACAACCAAAGATACACTTAAATGGTTTTGAACAAAGTACAATATTGCAATTGGAGGAATTAAAAATGCCATAGGCAATACAAATCCTTTTCCAAATTGCTTTAAATCGTTTTTGTGGTCTGATAAATATCCTGCATAAAATATTATTAAACCTATTTTTGTAAATTCTGATGGTTGGAACTGCCCTATTCCCTTTATTTCAATCCATCTTTTTGCACCATTAACACTTTTTCCAAGTTTCGGTACTAAAACTAAAAGTAAAATTGCAACAGATATTACATATATAACCTTATAATATTTTCTTAAAAATCTATAATCAGATTTTGAAAAGAATAACATTAATCCTATTCCAGCCAAAGCAAATTCAAATTGTTTTAAAAAATAAGTATAGCTTTTTCCCGTTGACGAAAGAGCAGATGGTGCGCTCGCCGAAAGAACCATAACAACACCCAAAGATAGCAGTATTAATACGGTTATAAATAAAATGTAATCCATTTTATTATTCATGAATTTTGAAAATCTTTTAACTTTCTTTTTTTCTCTTTGCATTTGTTCGTCCTTTCAATTTTATATTGCGGCTAGACCAATCATGCATGCTATTAATGTTATTATGCTAAATACTGAAACAATAGCATTTTCGTTCCAGCCACATAATTCAAAATGATGATGTAATGGTGCCATCTTAAATACTCTTTTTCCAGTTCTTTTATAGTGTGCAACTTGTATTATGTCTGATAAAGTTTCTAATACTGGAATTATTGCAATTATTAATAATAAAATTGGTAATTTCAAATAAATAGCCATTACAGAAACCGCTCCACCTAAGAATAGTGAGCCAGTATCACCCATGAATACTTTTGCTGGGTGTAAGTTGAATAGCAAGAATGCTAAGCATATTCCTATCAAGCTAACTCCCATTATAACAATTTCTTTAACTCCAAAAATTATTCCTATAACAGTTAAACATGTTAATATAATTGTTGTAACAGATGTACTTAATCCATCTATTCCATCTGTTAAGTTAATTGCATTTGTAGTTCCAAGCATAACAAATATGGTAAATGGTATGTATAGCCAAATTGGCAATGTAATTGACGTTTTCGCAAATGGAATTATTAAATCTGTTCCAATATGCATTACATTTGTTAAATATACCGTGAATATTGTTGCTATTATCAACAGTCCAAACATTTTATATTTTGGTTTTAGTCCTTCTGTGTTTTTTAAAATTAACTTTTTAAAATCATCTACAAAGCCTACCAATCCAAACCCAACTGTTACTAATATTAGTGGTATTAAATTTTTAGCCATTGTCTGTTCAGATGCATCTACAGATTTTGAATATTTTAAAAATACTATTGCTCCTATTATTATTATGGCTAAAATCATTACAATTCCGCCCATTGTAGGAGTTCCCTGTTTTTTTAGATGAGACTTTGGACCATCGTCTCTTTCTTGTTGCCCTATTTTTCTTCTACGTAATATTGGTATTACTATTAGAGATATTACAAATGCTATAGCAAATGCCAACATTAATATCTTTATTTGGTATGCCATTTTATATTTCTCCTTTGATTATTTGATTTACTATTATTCTTTCATCAAATGGATGTTTTACTCCATTTATCTCTTGATATGGCTCGTGTCCTTTTCCTGCAAGCACAATTATATCTTTCTTGCTAGCCATATTTATTGCATATTTAATAGCCTCTATTCTATCTACTATACATACATATTTCCCTTTAGTCTTTTTTATTCCTGTTTCTATTTCATCTACTATTGTTTGAGGGTCTTCTGTTCTTGGGTTATCTGATGTAATTATTGTAAAATCTGCAATTTTTCCTGATATTTCACCCATTATAGGTCTTTTTGTTGTATCTCTGTCTCCTCCACAACCAAATACAGAAATTACTCTTCCTCTAGTATATGATTTTACGGCATTTAGTATATTTTCCAAGCTTTCTGGAGAATGCGCATAATCTATCATAATTGTTAAATCTTTGCTGTTATTTACAAGTTCAGATCTTCCTGGTACTCTTACTTCTAGTAAAGCATCTTTTATATTTTCTGCTGAACAGCCTAATTTTGTTGCAACACAAATTGCAGCTAAGCTGTTATACACGCTGAATCTTCCAGGAATTCCAACTTTTACTCTTTCATTTTTATCTCCAATTTTAACCTTGAAATCTACATACGAATTTGTAATTGTAATATCTTTTGCAAGTAAATTACATGCATTGTCGATTCCATATGTTGTTATCTCACAATCTGGTACTAAACTTGGTACCTTGCAAACTTGTAAATCATCGACATTTACAAACCCACATTTGCACATCTTAAATAACTTTAATTTAGACTCGAAATAATCTTGCATATTTGGGTGTTCTTTTGGACTAATGTGATCCTCTGAGAAGTTTGTAAATACTGCAATGTCAAATTGGCATCCTGCAACTCTGTTTAGTTTCAAGCTTTGTGAAGAAACTTCCATTACAATTGCTTGGCAACCATCTTCAACCATTTGTGCAAAATATTGTTGTAGTTCTATACTTTCTGGAGTTGTTCTATCACTATCAAGCAACTTCTTATCTCCACTATAAACAGCTATGGTTCCAACTAGTCCAGTCTTAATTCCTTGCTTTTGTAGAATCTCTTTAATCATAAATGTTGTAGTAGTCTTGCCCTTTGTTCCAGTAACTCCAATTAGCTTAACTTTTTTTGATGGATTATCGTAAAAATTACATGCACAAATTGCCATCGCATATCTTGCATCTGGCACAACAATAAGAGTTACATCTTCTGGTATATTTAAACTCCTAATGTCTGTTGTTTCTTCAACAAGAATAGTCTTTGCACCTTTCTCTATTGCACTATTTATATACTGTGTTCCATCTGTTGTGAAGCCTTTAATTGCAAAAAACATACTTCCTTCAACAACTTTTCTGGAATCTTTTTCTATTGTTGTAACCTCTCTATCAATTTCACCTTTAGCTTTAATTCCGTCTATTCCGACTAAAATTTTCTTTAAATTCATAATTACCATTCCTCTCCGAATTTATTGGATTAATATTTATATTGTCATTCTTCAACTTTACTTTTAACATTATATAATTAAAAAACGCATTTGTATAGGGTTATAGTCATTTTTTCTAAAAAATTTATAGTACATTATATTCGTTAACGTAGAAAATTAGTAAAAAGATTAATTTAATATTTAAAGTTATCATTAAATTTAATTTCCAGATTTTTAATAGAAATACTCTTGTGTAGTTTCATTCAATATTGTTTACGCACTTAGTTTGCAAATTTACATAAAATATGCTATACTGTAAATGTACGTTATTTACAAAATGATAGTTTGCAATGAGGATTAATTTTTCCTATTGTTGCTATCACACAAAAAGTGAGGATTTTTCAATGCGAACATTTGAAACGCAATTGGCTCTGAACAACATCAGCGTTCCCGTTCTTTTGCAAGAGCAGAATCGATTCTTAAAAAAGTTGAATGCCGCAAAAGCAGCATATTTCATGGTTACCAAAGCAATGTCTGCTCGGGAAAGGCAGTGGGATGAATATCGAAAAACTTTAACTGCTAACTGGGAATGCGAATTCCCTGAATTAGCAAAGGTTGAAACCGAACCGTATTTTTCATTTACAAATTTAGATGAGGCAGTTAATGTTTTCGAAGCAGACGTCAAAAAAATTCTGGACTTTTCCAGTCTCTACTTGCTTTATGCTAACATTAACGTTAAGGCTCACACAAAATGGTTACGGCAAGTAGTTGCAGAAGCCCCTGAAAACTGTGACCTTATTGTTATTCGGAGTAACTATACTCCTAGTGTCGATGCGGTTCGTAACTTTAACCTTCAGGTATCTGCACATCAGCCTACTGTTATCGAGGCCTATGGCTATTGCCCTGTTTGGATTGCTTTTCGACCTGGCGAAAAAATTCGTACTCAAAACTGGTGCATGGTAAAATCCAATAGCACCGTAGAGTATATAGTTGCAAACGACTGATACTTTGTGAGTCCTCATAAAGTTCCATACACTCTGCATAAGAGAGTATGGGATTTTTTATTTTTTGTAAATTTTTGTATTGATTTTTACCAAATTTGGTAATATACTAATAAGTGGCTTAATTTAGAAAACACTTCTATTTTCTGAAAATTAGGCAAGAAAGGAATTGATTTATTATGATAAAAATAGCATTTTTTGATACTGAGGATTACGATAAGAAATTATTTGATGAGTATAACAAAACATACAATTATCAAATTACTTATTTCAAGTCAAGATTAAACGCAGAAACAGCACCACTTGCAAAAGGATATGATGTTGTTTGTATTTTCGTAAATGATAAGGCAGATAAAGAAACCTTAGATATTTTAAATGAATCTGGAGTTAAATTATTAGCTCTAAGATGTGCTGGATTCAACAATGTAGATTTAAAACATCTTGGTAACATTAGAGCCGTACGTGTTCCACAATACTCTCCATATGCCGTTGCAGAGCATGCCACTGCCCTATTACTAAATATCAACAGAAAAATATACAAATCTTATCAAAGAGTAAAAAAATACAACTTTGCACTAGAAGGACTAGTTGGCTTTGATTTACATGGTAAAACAGTCGGAGTTGTTGGAACTGGAAAAATTGGAAAAGTATTTATCCAAATAATGAAAGGATTTGGAACAAAGGTTATTGCATATGATTTATTCAAAGATGAAAAAGCAGCTGAAGAATTAGGATTCGAATACGTTAGCTTTGATGAACTATGTGAAAAATCTGATATAATATCACTTCACTGCCCTCTTACACCTGAAACAGAGCATATAATCAACAAAAAATCTTTGGATAAGATGAAAGAAGGAGTTATAATAATTAACTGTAGTAGAGGTGGATTAATTAACACAGATGACTTAATAGCTGAATTATCAACTGGAAAAATTGGCGGTGTAGGATTAGATGTATACGAACATGAAGAAGATTACTTCTTAATGGATATGTCTGGTTCATATAAGAGAGATAAAAACTTATCACTATTAATCTCTATGCCAAACGTTATAATAACTGCACACCAAGCATTTTTCACATCTGAAGCATTAAACAAAATTGCAAGTGATACATGCCAAAATATTAAAGATATTTTTGAAACAGGAACTTGTCAAAACGAATTAAAAGGTGAATAAATTTTGACCAATGGATGGTTCCTTTTGTGGTCGAAAATAAATTTAAAAAACATTGCAAGAAAACAATTTTTAATTTTGAAGAATAAGGTCAAACTCGCCTTTCGAGGAGCCATTCAGCGACGGCCAAGAGTGCCTACCGAAATTTTATTGTTTCTTGCAAGTTACAATAATAATCGCTCAAAAAAGGTCGTCCCTATTGGGCGATTATTATTGTACCACTTTTTGTTTTTATTCCTGCTTTTGGTAATTGGTCAGTTATTGTTTCTTTTTCTTCACTTTTCTTAAATTCTAATTGTAGTCCAACATCTTCTAATGCCTTTTTTGCTTCTTTTTCTGTCATTCCGATTATGTTTGGAACTTCCACTTCTTGTTTTTCTTCTTCTTGTTCATTATCTTTTTTTATTTCTAGATATGGCAGTACCTCTCCTAGTACTTGTGAGCCTATTGGTGCTGCAACTCCTCCACCTTGATGTCCGCCTTCCCCAGTTGGATTGTACAAGGTTATTAATATGCACACTTCTGGATCTGATATTGGAGCAGTTCCGATGAATGATGTTACGTATTTTCCTGTATTTACACCATCTTCTGATGTTCCTGTTTTTCCGCCTATACTGTATCCTTTTACTTGAGCATTTTTCCCGGTTCCTTCTGCAACAACGCTTTCCATCATACTAAGCATTTTTTTAGACGTTTCCTCTGATATTACTCTGTCTTTTTTCTCTACTTCTACGTTTGTTACTTCTCCTGTTTTGCTGTCTATTATTTGTTTTACGACTCTTGGTTTTATATATGTGCCTCCATTCGCTATTGTAGAAACCATTGTTATCATTTGTATTGGTGTAACCTCAAATCTTTGACCAAATGCAATTGTTCCCAGCTCAACTGGTCCAACCTTTTTTTCAGCCAAGAATATTCCTGTTGCTTCTCCTGGCAAGTCTATTCCAGTCTTGCTTAAGAATCCATACTTTCTTAGATATTCATAATACTTAGTAACTCCTATTTTTTCTCCTAGCCCTATAAATACTGGATTACACGAATTCATAAGTGCTTGCCTTAAACTCTCAGGCCCATGTGGCCTATAATACCTCCAGCATTTCATCTTAGTTCCAGCCACATCAATATAGCCAACACAACAAAACTCACCTTCCTTATCCGTTGTTTGAACTATGCCTTCTTGTAGTGCAGTTGATGCAGTTACTAGTTTAAATGTTGAACCCGGCTCATATGTATCCGAAATCGCCTTATTTCTCCACATTGCCTGAAGAGCATTTGAACGTTCAGTTGCAGTCATAGAACTCCAATTAGCTTTTTGTTCTTCATTATTTATAGTATACGGATCATTCAAATTAAAATCTGGATAACTTGCAATTGCAAGAATATCCCCATTTTTAGGGTTCATTACACATATGTTTCCACCATCTGTACACACATTATCTATACAAGCTTCTTTCAAATATTTTTCTGCAATTCCTTGAATCGTTGCATCAATAGTAAGTACTAAATCATTTCCGTCTTTTGCAGGCTCATAATTCTCAGATACATCGCTAATATCTAGCCCTTTGGCATCTGTCATCTTTAAAATCTTGCCATTTTCTCCATTTAAAACATCGTCATACCTAGCCTCTATCCCCGCTAGCCCTTGATTATCACTACCACAAAATCCTATTATTTGCGAAGCTAAATTATTAAAAGGATAAAATCTTTTAGTATCTTCATCAATATTAATTCCAGATGTAATATTCTCATTCTTCATCCATACACGAAGCTCATTGCTTTTATCTTTATCAACTTTTTTTGCAATTGTCTCTATTGCAGTTTTCTTGTTTACCTTTTTAAAAACTTTTTCATAATCTAATTCAAACAATTCAGCAAATTTTCTAGCAACTTTCTCCTTATTTTCTTTAGATATGTTTACAGGATTTATGGTAATTGTTTCAACACTACTGCTAGTTGCTAGTACTGTCTTACCAGTTGCATCATAAATAGTTCCTCTCTTCGGATTAATTTTTCTATCCAAGGTTTGTTGTAAATATGCCATTTGTTGCAAACTATCACCATTATGAAATTGAATCCATGCAACCCTTATTATTAAAGCCAGAAAAACGGTAGTAACAATTAAAAGAGCTATTCTAATTCTCTTCTTTCTAGAAATTTCACCAGTCTTTTCTAGCTGATATTTCTTCATCTTAGATGCTCTTTTTAACCTTTTCTCTGCTTTATTCTTATTTTTATTCTTTCTATGTAATAAATTTTTATTTAATTTTTCATCTCTACTACTATTCTGTTCTTGCTTTTTTAATTTCTTAATATTCAAAAAATCCCTTAACATACAAATCACCTAATTATATGTATTCGAATTTCCATTGAATATGACCTAACAAAAAAGATAATACCTATTTTATAAAATAAGTATTATCTATTTAATGATCTGTGTTAATTTTTTTATTAATTTTTTGAACCAAGAAGAATTATCATTTAATATTACTTCTTCTGATGCAGGTTCTACGTAGTCTTTTTTCTGTAAGTCTAGATAAATTTTGTTGCTATTATCTAGTTTTTGCATTCCCAATTTATCTTGTGCAGCCTTTTCGATAGAACTTAAATTTAAGCTATTTTCTATGCTTACTTTTAATTGCTCATTTTCTTTTTGTACCGCACTTACTTTTGATTTTATGTTTTCTTTTGAATTGTATTCTTCATTTATTAGTGAGTATCTATAACTTATGGTAAATAGCATAACAAAAGCAAGACCAATATAAACTACTGGTTTATAATTGTACTTATTCTTTTGCTGTTTGCTAGGTTTCTTTGTGTTTTGTGGCTTTACATTTGTCTTTTTCTTAGCTTTTTTTGTTGGTACATATTCAGGCTGTAATTTTTTTGGGCTAGTCTCATACTGATACCCATAGCCTCCATAGTTTGCCATAAGTTATTCCCCACCTCTTTTCTTCTTTAGGTTTATTTTTTCTCGTGTCTTTCAAATATTCTAAGCTTAGCGCTCTTTGACCTCGAGTTTTCTTCTTTTTCTTGCTCTGTTGCCTCTATTGGCTTTTTGTTAATTATTTTTCCATAAGATTTATAATTACAAACGCAATATGGCAATTCTTTTGGGCATGTACAATGTCCTTGAGCTTCTATATACGCATTTTTAACTGCTCTATCTTCTAATGAATGAAATGTTATAATGCATAATCTTCCATTTTCTTTTAAACATTCAATAGAATTTAAAACAGTATAATACAATGGTTTTATTTCATTATTTACTTCTATTCTAATTGCTTGAAATGTTCTTTTTGCAGGGTGTCCGTCTTTTTGTTTAGATTTTGGTATAGATTCTTCTATTATTTTTACAAGTTCATCTGTTGTTTCTATAACTTTTTCAGCTCTATATTTACAGATATTTCTTGCTATATTTCTAGAAAATTTTTCTTCTCCATACTCAAAAATAATATTGGCAAGTTTCTCTTCGTCATAATTATTAACAACATCTTTTGCTGTTAATGACTGCGTTTGATCCATTCTCATATCTAGTTCATTGCTTCCTAGATAGCTAAACCCTCTATTACGCTCGTCTAATTGGTATGACGAAACTCCCAAATCTAACAAAATTCCATCAACTTTGTCTATATTAAATTCTTCTAAGATTTCTTTTATTTCATCATGATTACCATGAACATATTTTACATTTGAAAATTCTTTTAAATTTTCTTTTGCAGCTTTTAAAGCTTCCTCATCACGGTCAATGCCAATTAACATTCCCTTTTTAGATAACCTTTTAGCAATTTCTTTGCTATGTCCGGCTCCTCCAAGAGTTCCATCAACATATATTCCGTCTGGATTTATATTAAGTCCTTCAATACATTCATTCAGCATTACTGGGGTATGTTTAAATTCCAAGTTTCTATCCTCTACTT
>OLHE01002389.1_pt1 | contig 11047 bp, 10 predicted proteins | sample 1605821 | NCBI WGS metagenome assembly OLHE01 (sample SAMN03283250) | human gut metagenome | biome: human-associated habitat; material: feces | host: Homo sapiens | place: USA | collected 2013
CCATCTTTATTCCACCACCTCTAATGCATCTTTAGTACTATTTAACCCTTCCAAATTATAATAAGTATTTGGAATCTCTCCAATTATCACATTTTCCATAAGTAAAACTTGACTATTAATATCTTCTTTAATAGTTTTAAATGGAGTAATAACAGCAACTTGACAATTAACATCAAGAAAAATTCTATGAATTGTTTGGTTTATTCCTTGAGATACAAATTCACTTTTTAATTCTGTATCTACTCCACCTGCTGATGAAATCTTAATTTTTATATCTGGCCCTATTCCAGATAAAACTTTAATTCCAGTAAAATTACCTATTGAAAGTTTTACATATTCCTTTTCAGAATCATTTAAAGCCTTTTGTATATATGTTGAAACATTTGAGGTAATTTCATCAATCACAAAAATATTTGCACTAATCATTTTAATATTTCCGTTTTTCATCTTTTGTTAATGTAAACATTTCATTATAATCATGATTTTCCATTGCTTTAACCTTTTGTTCATTAGTTATAATTGTAGCAACAGATTTTGCCTTATCTGAACATATTGTATCAAATACTTGGTCTATAGATTTTGCTAAAACAAAATAAATTGCATAACATAAAGCAATAGTAATTAACAATGCAAAAAAGTTATACCTTCTTTGTTTATATCTTAAACTTCTATTTCTTTTTGGTCTAAGTAAATTTATTCTATAACGTGAATAAATTTTATACATAGAGTTATGGTTATTTTGCATCTGTCTTAATTTCATTCCTTACATAATTAAATTTTGGAATATAAATTTTTTGTCCTACATCTAATTTGTTTTCATCTTCTATTCCATTAATTCTTTTTAATTCATCAACAGTACTATTAAACCTTTTAGCTATTTTCCATAATGTATCTCCTGAATGTGTTATATACAAAATTAAACTGTCATAATCTTCATCTTTTCCTTCGTCTTCTGCTAATTTTATATTATCTATAATATTCATACTTGTATTTCTATTAGTCTTTGTGTTAATTTCCATAGTAATTTCTGCTTCAACTTCTCCACTTGGCTTAACATTAAAAGAAGAACTTTTTATATTTATATCTGTTTCAACATTTATATTTTCAGTTTTTTCATCATTATTTACTTCAACTTCAAAAGGAATTTTTGCACTATTCGAAGTTATCGTACTCGCATTGGAATATATAAAATTTAGGCCAATATCGCCACTATATACAATTTTAGAACTTGTTATTTTTGTATTTGCTAAATTATACGAAATTCCAACATCAATTAAATTTCCTTCATCTAAACCTGGTATTTGAACTGTATCTTTTATTGTAAATTCCTTTGTATTATCATTAATGCCTGAAGAAGTTGAAATTGTTTTTTGTGTAAATTCTAAATTTGCTGTTGGGCTATATAAATCTTGAATAAGTCTTATATCTTTTCTTTCATATGCCATGCATTCAACTTCAATTTCTAATTCGATGTAGATAGAATGTTCCTCTGCTGAATTTGGTCTGATTATCATATTTTTTATAATATAATTAAGATCACAAATATTATTTTCAGAAATATTTTGAAGGTCTATAAATCCAACTACTGGTATTCTTGCTTGAACTTTTCCAATTCTGTTATCTTCAGTTAAATACATTACTTTAACTTCCGCTTCTGCTTTTGCTAAAACTTTATTATAGCTTATCTTTACATCTTTATCTACCAAGCTTACATCAACTTTTAAAATCTCCGCAATTTCATCTTTCGGATCAACATTTAGGGTATCTTTAGCATATACTGGTGTTCTACCATTTCCAATTAAAGAATTAACATTAAAGTTTTCTTCTAAACTTTGAAAATTATCAATATTATTTACAGTACTTATAACTTGAACATCCTCATTTGAGTATACTTTAATATCAAATTCAATTCCTGCTTTTACAGATATTTTCCTACCATTTAAAACTTTACACTCTATATCCTTAATACATGGTTTTACACATAAAATCATCCCTTCTTTTACCATTTTCATTGGTATACTTTCAGAAAACTCTATATTACAATTTAAAGCTCTTATGTTGTCATCTTTGCTATCTGGCAAGTACATTATATATGTATTTACATTTCCATCTATTTTAACTTTCTCTTCCATTACTTCTTTTTTATAAATGCATACATTTCCTGTTATATTTATTGTGTTTAACACATCTGGTTTTGAATCTGGAACAATCATATCTGTATTAACAAATACAATTTCCTTTTTTTGAGAAACTAATTTATTTATACATATGTTTTCTTTACTAACTTCTACTTCCATAAAAAATAAACCTCCTAATATAATAATAACTATTTTAATTATATTAGGAAATTTTAATTTTATGCTATCTATACTAATATATTAGCAAAAGTTTTTAATTGAACCTTTGCATTGGCAAATATTTCCAAATGTTGTACAAACATCTTGTGCACCAATTTTTTCTCCCCAATTTGCCAAATCCCCCATTGTAATAATTCCTACCATCTGATTATTTTCATTTACAACAGGAATTCTTCTTATTTGGTTTTTAGACATTTTTTCTTGTACTTGGCATATATCTTCATTACAACCACATGTACATACATTTGTAGTCATAACTTCACTTACAGGTGTAGTTTTTGTGTTTTTATCACAAGCAACAGTTCTTAAAACTATATCCCTATCTGTTAAAACTCCTACTACTTTTTTTTCGTCATTACATACTGGAATACACCCCACATGGTTTTCGTTCATAATTCTTGCTGCATCAAAAACTTTACAATCAGACTTTACAAAACATACATCCTGGCACATACATTCATTAATTTTCATTTTTCTCTTCCTTTCTCTAGGCAAAATTAGATTTTTTAATCTTCCTATTTATTTTATATTTTTGTCTAAATTTTGTTTTTTTATTCAAATGAGTTTAAATTTTCATTTTTTTATTTACCCAATTTACTAAATTTTGAATTTCTATTCTTTCCTGTTTCATAGTGTCTCTATCTCTAACTGTAACCATATTATCTTTTAATGTATTAAAATCCACTGTTATACAATATGGTGTACCTATTTCATCTTGCCTGCGATATCTTTTTCCTATGCTTCCAGTTTCATCATAATTGCACATAAAATTAGCTTTTAAGTCTATATATATTTTTTTAGCTTGTTCAGATAATTGCTTTGATAATGGTAACACAGATATTGTATAAGGTGCAATTGCAGGTTTCAATTTTAATACAATTCGCTTTTCTTCATTATCTAATATTTCCTCATCATATGCATCACACATTATCATTAAAAACAGTCTATCAGCTCCAACCGTTGATTCAATTATATAAGGAATAAATCTTTCATTTGTAATTTGATCAGTATATTCCATACTCTTGCCAGAAAACTCTTGATGTCTGGATAAGTCAAAATCCGTTCTATTATGTGTACCATTAACTTCTCCCCAACCAAATGGAAACTTATACTCAATATCACACGCTTCTTTAGCATAATGTGCTAATTTTTCGTGATTATGGTATCTTAAATTTTCTTCTTTTATGCCCAAATCCATAAAAAATTTTTTTGCATATTTCTTAAAATATTCATATATTTCTGAATCTTCTCCCTTTTTACAAAATGTTTGAAATTCCATCTGTTCAAACTCAATTGTTCTAAAAGTAAAATTTCCCGGTGTTATCTCATTCCTAAAAGCTTTACCCACTTGGCCAATACTAAAAGGAAGTCTTGCCCTTGTTGTTCTTTGTACATTAATATAATTCACATATTCTCCTTGTGCATTTTCCGGCCTTAAATAAATTGCAGACTTGTTGTCCTCAACTGTGCCACGGTAAGTTTCAAACATTTGACTAAATTTTCTAATTTCAGTAAAATTATGTTCTCCACATACTGGACATTTCACATTATTTTCTTGTATATATTTTTCCATCTCTTCATAACTTAATCCGTCTCCATTTACTTTACCTTTAGATATATCTGTAATAAAGTTATCTGCCCTAAATCTTGTTTTACATGTTTTACAATCGATTTTTGGGTCATAAAAAGAATCCAAATGACCACTTGCCTTCCAAACCATGGGATTCATTAATATTGCAGCATCAATTTCATAACTATTTTCTCTTTCTTGAATAAACCTCTTTCTCCATGCATCTTTTAAATTATTTTTTAGCCTTGCTCCTAAAGCACCATAATCCCATGTGTTAGCCAAACCACCATATATTTCACTTCCTTGGTATATAAAACCTTTCGTTTTACAAAAATTAATTAATGTTTGCATATCTTTAAACATAACTATTCCTCCTTCATTTTTTTATAGAGTAAAAGCGAATATTAATGTATTTATATTATAAGAAATTTGGAGAACTTTCCTATAATATAAAAAAACTTTCATCTCTAACTACATTATAAAAAATATAGTTAGGGACGAAAGCTTTTTATGCTTACGCGATTCCACCCTAATTGATAAGTTTATATTTTTAACCTACCCACCTTAATTTATTTTATTATGCTCAAAAGCTCCCCATATACTTCCATCGCAAATTCACACCACCCATTTGCTCTCTTTAGACTTCCATACATTTTTTCTTCTTCAACGCAATTACATTTTAACATAAGAAATGATATTTATCAATGTATTATTATGAAATTTCAATTAAATCATGAGATTGCAAATTTTATTAATTTACATTTGTATCTTTACATAATTCATATTTTGTGATATACTATTCTTGTTTAAGTGCATAAACACGCAGAACACGCAGATTTGAAAGGATGGTATGTTTTAACATGAAAATCAAAATTCAGCAAGAGTATCTGCCTTGGGAACGGCGTATTCGCCTTTTCAGGCAATACGGGATTCTTACCCGGAAAGACATTCTTAACCCTACTATTTGGGAGCTTTTGCTCCCTGCAGGAGTTGAAATCATTGAAGCTGAAGACCCTATTTTTTGGCTCTTCGATGATCGTACTTCTACTTTGATTGGGGTTCTGACAGAGCCCTTTTCTTCCGAAGGTGGGCGTCTCCAGCTAATGTAAAAGTGAGGCTTCTATAGCCTCACTTTTCTATTATTATTTCTATTGGAAGTGAAATTCCTTCAACTTCAGGATTATAATAGTCATAACATCTTATGTTTCCTCCTGTTATTTTTCCTGGGTAACCTGCTCTATAGTTTACACTTAAATTAATTTGCTTTTCACTTTCAAAATCTTTTAAATATAAATATATTTTAGAATAATTATATTCATATTTAGCTACTATTCCTTCTTTTACAAGTTTGCTTAAAGATTCTTCTTGTACAGCAAATCCTTGTGGCACAACTATTTCAACTATACCATTTCTTATATTATCTTTGCTTACATTTTTTACATTAACATTTTGTGTAACTAAATCATTAACTTTGCAACTAGTATTAATATTAGATACAACTTCAATATTATTCGCCGAATTATCTTTGGCAATTTGTGCATTTTGATAATATTCTTCAACTATTTCATACTGTAATTTTCCTTTTTGCATATCAATTTTAAGTTTATTTTCTACACCTAAATTATCATATGTAACTTCATACAAACCTAAAGCATCTTCTTTAACTTCAATTTCTTTTTTATCTCCATTTAAATCAACAGTAATTTTTTGATCCTTTATATTTACTTTACTGTTATATTTTAATATTGCCTTTAAAGCTAACGTTGTTGCTTGTGTATTATACCATGTACCAAAACTATCTTTACTTGCTATAATATAATTAATTAATTCTCCATTTGTTTTTTGGCTTTTTCCTGTTTTAGATAATGCTAAAGACGCTAAAGCAGTTGTTCCGTATATTTTGTGTTCTTCCTCTTGCTCCATAATAATCTACTACTGCAGAATCTAAATATGTGCTTCCATTTTCTACTTTTATTTGCTTTAATAATCTTTCCACTAAAATATTTGCATTTTTATTATCTCCAACATTTGCAAAAGCATTTGCAGCTAAAGCAATTTCATATGAATCATTTAGCTTGTCTATATTATTTTCCAAATACTTTATAGATTTATTTAATCTGTCATCTTTACTATCTGCTTCAGATAATGCCCAAATTATGTATGTATTTAAATATAATTTATCATTTTTTAAATTTAATGATGAAGTCATGTATGAGTCATTTAAATTATTAAATGCTCCATTTGAGGCTTGTTTAGAATATAAATAGCTTTTCATGTTTTCTATAACTTTGCTATCCACATCATAAACTGAACTTATATCTACCATTTCCATCAATCCAAAAGCTGTTAAAACTGGCTCTGCAGGAGAGCTTCCATATAAAGAATATCCTCCTTTTGTTCCTTTAACTTCATATGTAAGTAATCTTTGATATCCAGAAGATATATATGATAATGCTTTTGCTTTTACTTCTTCATTAATTAAATTGTTTTCTTGCATATATTTTAGTATCATAACATCAGGATATAAACTTGATGAAGTCTGCTCAAAACAACCTGTTGGCATTTTTAATATATTTTCTAATCCTTCTATAAGTTCTGCTGCCATATTAGGATATAACTTAATTTTAAGTTTTTTAGTATTATCTATAGCTTGTACATCATAAATAATGTCTTGAGAAAGCTGTTTTTCAAAATAACCACTAGATACTACTGATGTTTTTTGTATGCCTTGGTTTTGAATTACCATATTTTTTTGTAAAATGTCTTCTACCCCATCTGCCACTGCCTTAACTTGTAAAGTTTTTTCTCCTGCTTGTTTTATTGAAATAGGTATGTATACAATTTTAGTAGATTGTGCATTTACTTTTATACCTTTTTCATAGTTCTTTAATTCAAACCAATCAGATTCTGTTACATCTAAAGAAACATCTAGCTCTTTATCCATATAATTATACACAGTAACTGGTATTTCTATTTCATCTCCTATAATACAGTTTGTAGGTAATGTAAAGTTTGCGAAAAAGTCTTTTTTAACTGTAATTTTTGATGAACCATAACCTATGTTTCCTTGTTTTGTGTTTCCAACAACTTGAATTTTCCATGAAGTTATGTTGTCACTTATTTTTATTTCTTGGTTTGCTGTACCATTTTGTGTTATCATATCTGGAATGAAACACATACTTTCTAAAAATATTTTTCTTACATTTTCCTCACTATCATTTTTAGAATTATCATCTACCTTTGTCTCTTTTTCATCTTCTACTTTTGTTTCTTGCTCTTCTTTTTTATCTTTATTTTTAGAAAAGGCATCTGTAATTGAATCCAATGTTTTAGAATTAGATTTTTCAGCAGTACCATATGTTACAGACTTGTCTAAAACTCCTGGTGTTATTGCACTATTTGCACCGTCTGAAAATCCATCATCTGCTTCTTCAATTAGCGAATTCGTAGTTGATTTTCCATTACTTAATATATTGTATGGTTCAACTATAGAACCATCTGAAAATAGTAATGCCAAAATTAAAATTGTAATTAATACTACTGTTCCAATAATCGAGCCAACCGTTACTTTTACTGTTTTTGTTTTAGCATTTTTGTAATATTCTTTATTAAATCTAATTTCATAAACAATATTTAATGCTATAAATGCAATAATGGCAAAAATATCAGATACTCTAGATGATAATGCTACAAGGCCAATTATAACAAGTACTTTTAATATTTCAAATGCAACTTTTTTTATTTTTAATGCTAATTTTTCATTTTTCTTTTTTAAAATTGCACTGGCAATAAATGCAACTGGCAATATGGCTATTTCTATTAATATTATTATCCATTTAAAAATGCTTTCAAAATCCATTATAACATTAACATTTAACAATATTAATACATATAAAATTGCGTATTCTATAAATAATCTAAAAATCGCATTTTTGTATTTATATAAAAATAATATATAAACAATGAGAGATATTATAAAACCTGTTATATATGGCGATATTCCATTAAACCCAAAACTAAATATATCATCTAATAAGTAAAGTATCAATAAAGTAACAAAATTTACTCCTACAAAAGCAATTATGTGTTTTAAAGCTTCTCTTACGCCCTCTTTTTTTATTGAGAAATATATCAATAAGATTAAAATAAATACAATAATTCCAATAAGTAATATTGAGGCAGATTTTTCTTTACTATCTATAGAACTATATGTTTCTTTTGCAATATTTGGATCTTTCGATTCTTGTTTTAAAAGCATTGCCATTAATGTGCTTTCAGATTTATCATCTATTACATTTGTTAAGAAAGTTGCTCCATCTAATTTGTCTGATAACATTATATCTTGTAAGCTAATTTTTATATTGTCTATTGATAAATCATTATCTTTAATAGCAAGATTCGCTTCATCTAAAATACTTACAAGTAAAGCTCCATCTACGGTTTTTCCAGTTTCATCTGTTAAATTTATGTTTAAATTCATGTTATCTTTTGGTTTATATATTTCACTATCTGTTTTTACTTGAACATTTAATGCCTTATTTGGTTTTACAAAAACCGTTCTTTTTGATATTGTTTGTTGATTTTTGTATTTTGTATTATAATTTTTTAAAACATAAAAATCTATTAAACCATAATTATCTTCTAAATTAACAACTACTTGTTCTTCATCTGTTGTTATTAATTTTAAAATTTCTCCATTTTTGCAAACAGCTATTGTTTGGTCTTTAATATCTTTTTCTGATTCTAATGTTAGTACTATATCATCTTGCTGATTATATTTTACTTTATCTGTTTTTATTAATATAGAATTATTCTTTTGAACAGCTAATCTTTCATTTTTATTTACTTTTGTTCCATCTTCATCTTTTATTTCTAAATTTAGGTTTAAGTAATTGTCTAAATTTACATACTCATCTTCCGTTGTTGTTTTGGTTGTTTTGGTTGTTTTTTCTTTTGTAATTAGAGTTGATATATCTGTTTTTGTAAGAGAAATTTTGCCAACACCATTTTCATCTGTAATTACTTGCCTTGTAATTTTTCCCATGTTTACTGTTATGTAGGCTTTTTTTCCATTTCCTTCTGGTGTTTTTACAAAAAAGTAAATATCATTATCTAAATTGCTTTTAACCTTACCATATTCTGGTATTATTTCCACTTTTAGTTTGTCATTTGAAATATAAACTGTTTTTGAACTTTCTACTAAATAGTTAGATTCATCTGTTACTTCCGCTTTTATGTTTAATGTTTCTTCTTTTTCTGCAGTATATTGATATTCAAATTTTCCCTGTTCATTTGTTATTCCTTCTTGAGCAACTTTAGCATTTATGTTTAATACAACTTTAGCATTTTTTACTGGCTCGCCAAAAAAATACTTGCTATCTACTTCTACTTTTATGTTTTCCCCTTGTGAATATGTTTCTTTATCTGTTTTAAGATTTGCCTCAAATTGAGGAGTAACATATGGGTTTACGGTAAATGTTTTTGTATAATTAATGCTTGGTGTTTCAACTTCTAACCTATATGTTCCACTATTTACTTCACTTGCTAATTCAAACTTTCCGCTTGCTATACCATAATCTGATGTTTTTGTTTTTTGAATATAAACTCTGTTATCATTTCCATCATAAATGCTTATTGTTAGGTCTTCGTCAATTGGCTTGTCCTCTGATTTAGATGTTAATAAAACTCTGTAGTTTACTGTGTCTGAAGGCTTGTAAATTCCCTTATCAAAATTTACTATTACATTTGCCTCTGATTTAGATTTAATTGTTATTGGTTTTGTAATTTTGTCTTTTCCTTTATCGGTTTTTACTGAAACCTCTAAATAATATTTTCCGGCTTTCTAAATCTTTTGGTAATTCAAGTTCTATGTTGGAGCTATCATCTTGGTTCATAGCTGTTTTAACATTTTTCACTTTTTTATTATTTGAATTACGCAAAATTACTTTTGTTTTACTATTTAAAGTATCTTTTGTCTCAAAATCTTCTGCACTAACCGATAGTCCTAATTTTTCTCCTTTATATGCTTCTTTAGGATAAATTAGGTCAATTTCCTGTTTTCCAAAATGTAATATTCTGAAAAGATTAATTGCTAAAAAAATTATAAATGCAATTAAAAAAATAATTTTACCTGCTTTTACTACTTGCTCTTTTTTCATAAAATAAAAACTCCTTTCTTTTTTATATTAATATTTTACTTTATTAATATAAAAAATACAAGAGATTTTAAGATAATATATAAAAAAATGCCAAAGGTGAAAACACCTTTGGCTGGATTACTTTACTGTTCCCTTGCTACAGTCCAAACGACCAAAGCAAGGAAACCCATTGCGATCATCCAGATATTGTGGGCTCTTGCCCCAATATAAATGACGGCTAGATTTTCAGCAAAGAAAATAATCCTAAAAAGAAGTTTCATAATTTTTTTCCTTTCTCGTATCTGATAAAGTAACTTCTTGCTAACTAATTACATTATACACCAAATTTACATAATTTTCAAGTCTTTAAAAAAAAAAAAACGACCCGCGGCCGCTTAATTTTATTTTTTAATAGCTAAAGTAGTAATACCTACTATTGATATTACAAATAACATTACATCTAACATAATATTGTCTGCTGTTTTTGGATTACTTGTTTCATTTGTTAAAACTGCTTTTTCATTATTTTCTACATTATTATTTGAAATATCAGCAACTAAATCCTCACCTTTGAATAATTGTAATTTTGCTTTCTTGCTATATTCTACATAGCCATCATGAATAATTCCACCTTCAAAATTTAATGTTACTTCATTTTTGTCTACGGCATATACTTTATTTGCAGTTATTGAAAATATTATACTAATAAACAAACAGACAATAAATAAAATTGAAAATGCTTTAGTTTTTTTCATTTTTTTCCTCCTTCTTTACTTTTTTCATTATAATTTTATCATATTCAATATTTTTTTCTATCCTTTTTACCGATTTTTCCGTGTCTATTTGGTAACTAATTTTTCAATACTAAAACTGTATATTTTTTGGTTAAACTTTAATTTCAGTGTAGGTTAGCTTAAGGATAATGGGTTGTTTTCAAACTTGTAATGTGTAATTGGAGTAATTTTAGAGTTTCTTAACATAAT
>OLHE01002391.1_pt1 | contig 11044 bp, 6 predicted proteins | sample 1605821 | NCBI WGS metagenome assembly OLHE01 (sample SAMN03283250) | human gut metagenome | biome: human-associated habitat; material: feces | host: Homo sapiens | place: USA | collected 2013
GCCCCTTGCCCGTTCCCGCTATAAGGCCGGTCAACGCATAGGCGCCACCTGTCATCATCATGGCATTTCCTGCATCGAACATGCATACCGCAACGGCCATTTCCGGTGAAAAAAGCGCTTGAACATACGGCAGCGCAAAACATCCAATGTTGAAACCGCATATGTTAAGCATGCAGAAGACTCGGTCGGCGCGTTCACAGCGCCTGCTCGCAATGGCCGCAGCGGCATAAGGAACGAACGCGCACGCAAGCCCAATAGGAACAAGCACAAGAAGCTGCGGCGTGAACTGGGCACTTCCGAACGCGTGCACCACCGAGCACGGCAGCGTGAACGTGAACACGATTTTCGATACAACCTCGCCAGGGCGCTTTCCGAACGAACCCGATCGCCCAGCGCAATAGCCAGCAACGATTATCGCCACGAACGCCGCAACTTTTATAAGAACGCCTTCCACGGCGTCGCCTCCTCAATACAAAAGGAATGAATCGGCCGCCCAAGACAAAGCAGATGAGGTTGTGCGCGCGCCGGCTGCCGCCGCGCCGTTCATCGACCCACAGCCGCGTCCGCTCGCCCGAACCCCAGACAACCAAAAAAGGCGCCGGCCGAAGCCAGCGCCTAATTTCATGCTCTGAAGCGAACCTTATTCCTGGGGCTCCTTCTTGCCGAAGCACTTCCAGCGAAGGAACTGAACAAGCACCACGACCATGAAGATGATGCCAACATAACCCACAAACGGGTAGATGATGTTAATGAGCACCGAGAACTTGAACTGGCCACCAATGAGGAAGATCACAGCAAGCGCAATGAGCATCGCGCGGTACTTCACGGGATCCTTCTCGTCTTTTACAAACAGGTTCGCAACCGAAATCATCATGGGGACAATGGTGTTGTAAATCATGATGATGAGAATGGCCGCGTAAATTGCACCCATGACAGGGTTGAGCATCTTTGCGAACTCAAGGCCAGGAACCTCAAGCATGTAAACCTGGTCGTATGTGGTGAGCATGCCGAAGTTCAGCGCAAGCGCGCACAGGCCCAGCAGAATACCGCCGAGCAGGCCGCCCCACAGGGCCTCCTTGCCGTTTTTGGCCTGCGTGCCAACCTTGGAAATAAACGGAACGCCAGCGACGATGTTGTGGGCAACATAGTTCAAGGCGGTCACGATAATGACGATCCACAGGGGAGCCGCGAAATCGACGGCGCGCAGCACATTGCCCGAAGCGTCGGCAGCAGCGACCATCGCGTCGGCATTAGCGAGGTTGTCCCAGTTCATTGCGGCAGTCACAAGAGACACGCCAACGAGGAACACAATGCAGATAGGAGCCGTGGAACCCAAAACCTTGGTCAGCTTTTCCAGGCCAAGCCATGCGCTACCCAAGGCAATAAGCGCCATAACCGTAGAACCGGCGACCGCAGGAATACCGAAGTACTGCTCGAACATCGCGCCCGAACCAGAGGTCATGACAATGCCGACAAGGAAGCAGAACAGCACCGAGAAAATATCCATGAACGTGCCAAAATACTTGCCGCAGTAATGGCGGAATGCGGAGAAGTGCTCCGATTTCGCGAATTTCCAGCCGTAATACGTAACGGCGGCGCACATAAGTGCGAACAGCGCCATGGTAAGCACAGCGCCCCACACGCCCGGAATGCCGTATGCCGTAAAGTACTGCATGACCTCCTGGCCCGATGCAAAGCCGGAACCGACGAGCGTGCCAACGACGGCGCCGCCGATTTGCAGCATGCGTCCAACGCTGGACTTTTCTTTGGTTGACTCTTTGACTTCTTCAGCCATGGCCAAACCTCCTTGACTCAAGCGCGAAGTCCCTTCACCAGGCAGTGTGGCGACCTTTGACATTCGCTCGCGCATCCCAAATGAAACGCCCGCGAATGCCTCCTGGCATTCTTCACGTGCAGAGCGCTTCGCGCTATCGCCCTTGCACGCATTCTTGGGACAAACCGATATCATCCGTCCCAAGTTAAGTAGTTTTTATACCAAACGAAGATTTCCGATTTGTTACGGAGTTGTCACTGGCACGAATCTAAAAGCCAAGTCCCCATACTTACGCGTGCAATTGCCAGCTTGGATGTGGATGTGTCTATGAAATGGGCTCACTTATTTACTTGATAATTGGGGGAGCTTCATCGCCTCATAATTGAACGCACCTATTGCACATACTCGATTAATCGAACATTTGTGCCTTTTTCGAAAGCGCGCTTTCCCTTGCTGCCGAGGTGCTAGAATCAGACGCTGTTTCCAGAAGAAGAGGTTCACCCATGAAAATGCACAACGGCGTACAGCTGAGCGACGTTGAATACGAAGAACTGCTTACGCTCGCAGAAGCCGCCGACAACGGCGAAGATGTTATGCTCACAGCCTTTATGAGACTGTGCCCCACCGGTCAAGAAGGAGCGTTCGACGAATCAGTCGTGGCAGCGTATGCCGCGCTCGCCGATTTGGGCTTTATCGAAGGCGTGCAAGAAGGCGGCGAGTTCTTCTTCGAGGACATCACGCCGACCGGCCGTTCGCTCACCAATCCCAGCTTCGCTAGAAATCGAGGCGACGAATCAGCTTTGTTCGGCGAAGCCGCCTCTTTCGATGAGCCTGCGGCATTTGACGAACCAATCGACGTTGCGGCGGAAGATGCGCAAAGCGATCACGAGCGCGACGTTTTCTCGAAACACGACGAACATGCCGAACCGCAGCCGCATTTCGAAACCGAAACGTCCGAAGCGTATGGCGAAGGCGAAAGCGTCAACGAAGCGTTCGAAGAAGCTGGCGATCAAACCGAAGCTTCGGCCGATGAAGCATCTGGCAGCGAGGTCGCAGCGCTTTTCGAAAGCCCCGCAACCAAACAAGCCGTTATTGCGGGTGCCGTGGCAGGCTTTGTCGCGGGCGCCATCGCCGCAGCCATCGTGTGCTTCGCGCTGTAAACGAGCATTATGAAACCGACGATACGCTAGAGCCAAAGCGTTCAGCGCATCGAACAATCGTCCCGAAAAAGAGAGGCACGGGTGACCGCCACATGTCTCCCGTGCCTCCTAGACCTTCTGCAGGAGGTTCAGAAGCTCCTGAACCTCCTGCGCCTTTAGACTTTCTGGGCTTCCTGAGCTCACCTCGCATCAGAGCGTTCGAATGCAGCTTCCAACCATCCTCGCTGCGTTATCGAGCATCCTTATGCGCCTCTCAGCATCTTTGCCGCGCAATCGGACACTCATGCCGTGCCATCTCGCCACCGCGCATCCCTATCGCGCACTCGAGCGCCCATGCACGCTATTTTGCACCCCCTCGCGCTATCGAGCATCCTTGTCGCACACGAGACGTCCCTGCGCATAGACCTTGCGCACGTTATCGGGCGTCGACAAATACAGAATGCGCGCCAAACGGTCAATGGGGGCGTCGAACACGCCAAAGCCCGTAAGGTCGCAATCGGGCCGCTTGGTATCGACCACCTGCATATCGAACGCGCGACCCGGCTCGAACGTGCCCGTTGGCAAACCGAGCGCCTCGGCGCCGCCCGTCGTGGCAAGCCAGAACGACTCAACAATCGACACGCGCGTGCCCTCGCCCAATCCACCGCGTTCGTCGGGCGGCAGCATCGCATTCACGCCCGTTTCAAGAAGGCGCGAAACGAGTACCGCCTGGCGAATATTCTCATACATGCTCGGGCTATAGCCGCCCGAGATATCGGTACCAAGACCCACATGAATACCCTGCTTACGGAAGCGTTGGACCGGCGCCACCGCGCTCGAGAAATACGAATTCGCCATAGGGCAATGGGCAATCGCCACACCCAGCTCGGCGAACATCTCGCCCTCTTTCTCCGTGACGTAAGGGCAATGCGCCATGATCGTGCGCTCGTTCACCAAACCGAAATCGCGAAGCACATACGGGTCGGTTTTTCCAAAACGCTCCAGCACCACATCGTGTTCCCATTGGCCCTCGTTGCAGTGGGTTTGCACGTAGGCGCCCGTCGAAGCCGCAAGGTCGCCAAGGCCGCGCAGCACTTCATCGGTGCAACTTGGAATGAAGCGCGGCGTGATAACCGGCCAAATGCCCTGCTTGCTCGCGCGGCCAATGGCTTCAACTTCCTTAATAAGCGTCGCCGTGTCACCCACAGCCTGCGCAGGCGAGGCGTCGCGATAATATTCAGGGTTCGCGGCGGGGTCGTCCATGACCGTTTTGCCGACAAGTGCGCGCTGGCCCTTTTCGGCGCAAATCGCCGCGAGCTCGATGCTCGATTCCAAATGCGCGCTTCCCAAATACACCGTGGTCGTCGAGCCGCGCGCGAGCAAAGCATCCACAAGGTCGCCGTACACGCGGCGCGCGAATTCCATATCAGAGAATTTCGATTCCAAGGGGAACGTGCGCTGCTCGAGCCACAAATATAAAGGCTCATCGAGCGCAAGCGCGGCCTGGGGCCATTGCGGCGCGTGCACATGGATATCCACGAAGCCGGGCAGGCCAAAACGCCCCTCCCCCAGCTCTACGAGCATGCCGCGATTGCGATACGCCTCAAGAAGGTCAGACTTGCACGGGTCTTCGCCCGTCACAACGCGTACGATGACGCCATCGCCGTCAACTTCGATAAGCGCGTCTTCCAAATACTCGAATTCGCCATACGCGGGAGCATGGAAAAAAGAGCCGTAGTACGCGCTTTTCACTTCCTTCGACATGAAACCCCCTCGCGTTATTCCACGACGCCCTTGATGGGGTCTTCGATTTGCAGCGTCAGCACGTTGATGAACCCATGGTCGGTAATGGCGCACGCGGGCAACGCCGCCAGACAAATGAACGACAGGAACATAAACGGGATGGAAATGATGCAACCGCGCTCGGCGCATGCCGTATTCAACGCACTTTTCTTCGCCGCGAGCTCCTCGCACGAAAGGTCGGAAAGCAAACCGCACAAGGGATATTCGACGCATTCAATGATCTCGCCGCCGTCGACGAGGCACTGTCCGCCGCCGATTTCGACAAGATGGTTCACGGCAATCGACATGTCCTCGAAGTTCGTGCCCATAACAATGATGTTGTGGTTGTCGTGCCCCACCGACGAAGCAATGGCGCCGCTCGTCATATGGAAGCCGCCCATGAACGCCTTGCCCACGTTACCGTTCTTGCCATAGCGCTCGACCTGCGCGATATAGAGCACGTCCTGATCGACATCGCATGCCACGTAGCCGTCGACGCAGGCAAGCTCCACCTCGCGCGGCTGAGTGATGGGAATCCACGGCAGCGTGTCCATACAGGTGACCTTCACACGCGTGGCGCCTTCGGGAGCCGCGATCTTGAAGCTGTCGGGCGTGATAGGATTCAAAAGCGTCATCGTGTTCAACAGGCACGGGTCATGCTGGGCGGTTTCGTAATGCACGAGCATTTTGCCATGGTCGACAATCTGCTTGCCACGCGACCATACGCTCACCACGCCGAAATCGTCTGCCGTATCGCCCGACACGATATTGATATCGGCGCGCTTGCCCGGCGCCAGCGCACCGATATCGGTCAGCTCGAACGCGCGCGCCGCATTGATAGTCACCATTTGGATGGCCTTCACGAACGACAGGCCACAGCTAAGGGCGAGCTTCAAATGATGGTCAAGGTGTCCCGTCTCATTCAAATCGCAACAGTGCAAGTCGTCGGTCACGATGCTCATCATAGAAGTATCGATGTCTTTGCCCACGATACATTCGAGCTGCTGCGCGAGCGTGCGCGCAGCCGACGATTCGCGCAACATCGCATGGACTCCCACGCGAGCGCGATCCATGATTTCGTCGGCGGAAAGCGCTTCGTGGCACGTTGAGATGCCCGCAGCCGCGCACTTGTTCAAATCGGCGCCCTTCATGTCAACCAAATGGCCTTGGGCGGTCATGCCCTTCATACCCGCAACGTCATCGAGAGATTCCAGAAGATCGGGCAAATCGGCCAGAACGTAAGGGCCAACGCATTCAGAAATACCTACGGCATCGGGGCGCTTGAGCGCTTCGCGAATAATCGAGGGATTGAAGGAGCCGCCGCTTGTTTCAAGCGCGGGTGAGAAAGGAACATGGGAAGGCACGACGAAATACAAGTTCAAATCGGTCGCCTGGTTTTCTTCGATTACGGCCTCGATGCCCTCAAGGCCGCTTACCACGCCCACCTCGTGGAGGTCGGTCATGATCGATGTCGTGCCATGCTTGAGCACCGCTTCCGCGAAAGGCCGAATTGCCAAGTCGGAGCTTTCGGGATGAATATGGCCATCGATGAAGCCCGGCGTAATAAAGGCGCCCTCGGCATCGATGACCTTCGTACCCTCGCCGACGCAGTAGTCCACATCGCCTACTGCAGCAATCGTTTGGCCGCTTATCGCCACGCCGCCATCATAGATTTCGCCCGTATACACGTTCACAATGCGACCGTTCGAAATCACGACGTCCGCTGGTTTGCTGCCGCCTGCTACCGCAAGAAGTTCCTTGTCCATGTGCCATTCCTTTCAAAAAACCGCTCTTGCAACTGCATTGAGCAATGTAACACCCAGCGAGCGAGTTTTTCGTTCAAAAGAAAGAAATGCTTTCCCACTTGAAGCCTTGTTTTTTACAGATTGTTTCGAGCATATACAATGCCGAGAGGAAAACGCCCCGGAGAAAAGGGAGAGACAACGATGATGAATAAAAACGAAACAAAAAAAGCAGGACAGAAGTTTTACCTTCTGACCTGCTCTAATTAGCTGGTCGGGTTGACAGGATTTGAACCTGCGACCCCTTGACCCCCAGTCAAGTGCGCTACCAAACTGCGCCACGTCCCGATTGCTCAAAACAGCATCATCTATAGTAACAAACAATGCCTGCACGTCAAGAATTCAAAAGGTGAGTTTAGGTTAATCGCGCTTTTTGTTCGGATCTTTCTTGCCGTCGGGGCCAACGTAGGCTTGATCTTTATCGACCCAAGCGTCCGTTGCCATGATGCCATCAGAGCCGACGTAATAATCACCGACCCACTTGCTCACTTGCATGACGCCAGATTCATCGAAGTAATACCACTTCTTATCGATCTCTTGCCAGCCAGTCTGCATTTCACCAGATGCCGCAAAATGATATTTCGCGCTCTTGTCATCGAGCCAGCCCGTGATCATAGCACCATCTTCAGGGTTGAGGTAATACCACTTATTCTTGAGGCTGATCCAGCCTTTGGCCATCTCGCCCGAAGGTGCGTTGTAATAGAACCAGGTATCGCCTTCTTTGACCCAACCAGTCTGCATCGCACCATCTTCGTTGAAGAAGTAGGTCTTCTCTTTGATGGTCTGCTTGCCCGTGAGCATCACGCCGTTGTCATCCAGGTAATAACGCTTGCTCTTAACATCGACCCAGCCCTTGGTCATAGCGCCATTCGATGCAAAGTAGTACCACTTGCTATCGATGTGCTTCCAACCAGTAGCCATCGCGCCAGATGAAAGCATGTAATACGTTGCCTTGCCATCGTTGACCCAGCCGGTTTCCATAACGCCCGTCTCAGGGTTCAGGTAGTACCAGGTGCTCTTCACCTTTGCCCAACCCTTAGCCATCGCGCCAGAGTTGTTGAAGTAATACCATTTGCCTTCGACGCTCTTCCAGCCAGTCTGCATAGCGCCAGAATCGCTCAGATAGTAATCTGCTTTGCCGTCATTCACTAATCCGGTTTCCATGACGCCCGTCTGCGGATTCAAGTAATACCAAACGTTCTTTACCTTCTTCCAACCAAGCGCCATATCGCCTGAAGGGTTGTAGTAATACCACTTGGTGTTGTTCTCCTCGTGGTTCCAACCGGTAACCATCGCACCAGCTTTAGAACCCGATTCGGTGAGGAAGTATGTCTTGTCCTTGATCACCTGCTTGCCCGTGAGCATCTTGCCATCTTCGCCCAGGTAGTACCAAGTGCTCTTGACCTTCTGCCAACCAGTGGTCATAGCGCCAGAGCTCTTGAAGTAATACCAGGAGCCATCGATCTGCTTCCAGCCGGTATCCATCCAGCCGTTGCTGTCGAAGTGATAGGTGCCAGAATCAAGCTTGAGCCAACCAATTGCATACTTGTTGTTGCCGTAGTCGTACCACCAGCCCTTGGAGCTGTGTACCCACGTGCCCGTAGCAGGATTGCTCGGCTCGGGATTCACAGGATCATCTGGATCGGGAGTATCCGGTTTAGGATCTTCGGGTTTAGGATCCTCTGGTTTAGGATCGGGCGTCACATTCTGAGGAGTGACCTTGTCATGATGACCTTCAACTGCAGCCCACGCTTCGAGTGCCGCAGTATCAGTGATGCTGTTCCCGTTGCAGACCAGATCGGTGAGCTTGGTGTTCTTGCTGATGTCGAGCGAAGCGATCTTGTTGTTCTCGCAGTTCAACTCTTTTAGCTTAGTAAGCGCATTAATCTTGAGCTCAGTAAGAGCATTATTGCTGCAGGTAAGGCCTTCAAGCTCTGTGCATGCAGAAAGCTTGAGTTCAGCAAGCGCATTGTTATTGGCGCAATCCAGATTCGTGAGCGCTGTACAGCCCGTCAGTTCCAACTTGGCAAGCTCGTTGTTCGCGCACTGCAAGAAGGCAAGCGCAGGCTTTTGACCGAGCGTGAGCGTTGCAAGCTTATTGTTATTAAGAGTAATGTTCGTAAGCTTGGTATACGTTGAAAGATCCAAAGAGGTCAATGCCGACTTAAAGACGGTCAGTTCCGTGAGCTCATTAGCAGTAGGAAGCGTCAAGGAAGTGAGCGGCACTTCAGTAAGGCTCAACGATGTAAGTGCAGCGCATCCACCCAAATCAAGCGAAGTTTGCTTAATAAAGGAAAGGGTGAGCGTTTTGAGCGCGGCATTGTCCTTCACCGTGATAGAAGCAACCGTCTCACTTGAGCAGAGAAGCTCTGTAAGTCCTGTGCACTGTGAAAAATCGAACGTGGTGATCGATCCAGGATCGCGGATCTCAACTGCTTTTACAGGAAGTGTGGTCGTGCCCGCATCACCAGTAATAGTAAGCTCATTAGGAACCGTGAGTTCAGTGTCGTTCTGGCCCTTGATGTTCGAGATCATCGCTGATCCCTCGTGCTCGGTATAGGTATAGGTCACGTCGCCGTCGGTCAACTCTTCAGCATAAGCTTGGTTGATCGGAGTGAAGGCAGCCACCGCTAAAGCGATGATGCATGAAAGAACGAACAAGACACCAAGTCGCGCAGAAGGCTTTAGCACACGCTGAATACCACCTTCGCTCGACAAAGCGCCCCTTCGTTGCGTATCTGCAAACGAATAGAACTGTTTTGTAGGCATTACTGCCTCCTTACCTCGTCTGGTGCAATTATGGTTCGTAAGCAGTTTATCACAGGAAAATCAGCGATTATCTGCTTTACCCTTTCATCGAAGATCGAAAGAATAAAATGCCTGGACAGATTCTCGCTGCTCCAGCCCTTTTATTCGCTTCTGTTTATTTCATAGCAATCCTGTGGAAGACCACGCGCTTACTTCTTTGAGGAATCATCTTGCTTGGAAGTGCCGATATGGTGGCGTGCTAAGAACTCCATAATGCGATTACTGAAGATGAGCGCGATGATCGCGAGCACGATGAGCACCGCGAAGATCGCTACGCTCTCCCATAGGCGCCCATCGAGCAATCCTTCAGCAGCATAGGCAGAAAGAATGATCCCTGGCGAGCGCGCAATGGTGGTGATGGCCACGAAGGGCTTCAGCTTCATATCCGTAAGCGGAACGATATAGGTGAACGTATCTTTCGGCAGCCCCGGGATAAGGAACAAGATGAACACGATGATGTTCAAACGCCCCGTTTTCTCAAAATCCTGGAATTTCTTCAAGTGCTGGTCGGAAATGAGGTCCTTGACGAACGGTGCGCCCAAACGGTGGACCAACTCATAGACGAATGCGCTCGAGATCGCGCAACCGAACAAGATGAGCAGCGAACCCCAAAGTGGCCCGTAGAGCATACCCGCTGCCATCTGAGTGACTTCACCGGGGATGAAGGCAACCACGACCTGGATGAATTGAAGCGCAAGGAGCACCAGAACACCCGCAGCACCTGCATCTTGGATGCGCTCGATCACGCGATCGACGCCACCTGGTTCGAAGATATCCTTGAACAGCGGAAGCAGCACGACCACGACGATGATGCACAGAACGAAGAACCCGATGAGACCCAAGAACTTGAAAAGGTCTGAGCGCTTCACTTCCTTGTTGAAGAGGCGAACTGTGCTCTCTTGTTTGGCAGAATCTTCTGGCAAAGGCTGCTTTGCCTTGCGCCCTTGTTTCTCTTCAGTCATGCGTGCTAGCGCTCCATTGCAGCGATCGTATCGAGGATGATATCGGCAAGCTCTGCCTTCGACATGAGCGGCAGATGCGTCTCTTCTTCTGAGGTAACGAGCCACACTTCATCGTCATCCTTGCCGAACACCTTATTAGCGCCCACTTCGTTCGCCACGATCATATCGGCATTCTTCTTGATGAGCTTCTTGCGTGCATTGTCGATGACATCGTTGGTTTCCGCCGCAAACCCAACCACGATCTGGTCGGTCTTAGCGTTCCCCAGGGTTGCAAGCACATCGGGGTTCTCAACGAGCGCGATGTTGGCCAGCTCAGCATCGTTGATGCCCTTCTTAAGCTTGCGATCCATCTCTTTTGCAGGACGGACATCGGCTACCGCAGCCGCGAAGATCCCCACATCGCACGCTTCGAAGACAGGCGTTGCTGCTTCGAGCATATCGCGCGCCGATTCAACGTAGATGACCTCCACACCCTCTGGCGCAGGCAGCGCGACCGGCCCCGAAACGAGCGTGACCTCGGCGCCCTTTCGCGCAGCAGTCTCAGCAAGGGCATAACCGAACTTCCCTGAAGAGCGGTTCGTGATATAGCGCACAGGATCGATAGCCTCCACCGTAGGACCAGCCGTGATCATGACGCGCTTGCCAGCGAGCACCTGCTGCTCGCTCGTTGAAGCGGGCGCATCAAGCGCTTCGAGCACGCGTGCAACGATCAATTCCGGATCAGGCAAACGGCCCTTCCCCACTTCGCCACATGCAAGATAGCCCACAGCAGGATCG
>OLHE01002393.1_pt1 | contig 11042 bp, 10 predicted proteins | sample 1605821 | NCBI WGS metagenome assembly OLHE01 (sample SAMN03283250) | human gut metagenome | biome: human-associated habitat; material: feces | host: Homo sapiens | place: USA | collected 2013
AGGAAAGACGCCCTTCAATTTCCGGGATTTCCAACCTGTATGCGTGAAGCAGCTGCGATTTCAGACCATACTTTCTGCAGTATTCATCGTTTAAGGTACGCCTGCCGTACTTGTAATCTCCAATAAGGGGATGACCAGTTCCTGCAAGGTGTGCCCTGATCTGATGTGTGCGTCCGGTGATCAGCTCCACCTCAAGAAGGGTAACGGTTCCGTTATCTTCAAGGGGACGGTATCTGGTCTCAATGGGAAGTGCTCCGGATGTTTCCGTTTCCTGTACTGTTACTTTATTACATTTTTCGTCTTTATGCAAATATCCTTTGATATATTTTTCATTTTTTATAACACCATTTACCAGGCAGCGGTAAAATTTGTGAAGGCTTCGATCATGAAACAATGAAGAAAGCTCCTGAAGTCCTGTCAGGGATTTTCCTGCAGCCACAAGTCCGCTGGTATTACGGTCCAGACGATTGCAGACAGATGGGCGGAAGGTATGTAAAGACGCCTCTGTAACCGCTCCGCTTTCCAGAAGATACCCCGTCAGAAATTCTACCAGTGATGGTTCCTTATCATCTGCAGGCTGGGAAAGCATTCCCACAGGTTTGTTAATCAGAAGGATATTGTCGTCTTCGTATACAATATCAAGCTTCTGATGAGCTCTTGCTACCGTTTCCTGTACTCCTGCAAATTTCCCGAAAGTTTCATCCGAAAGGAAAAGCTTTACGTGGTCACCAGTGGAAAGCTTCTCATTTCCAGTGGCCCTACCACCGTTTAAGGTAATATTTTTCTTGCGGAGCATTTTGTAAAAAAAGCTTTTGGGGGCTTCACGGAGAAGCTTTCCTAAATATTTGTCAAAGCGCTGTCCCGCTTCATTTTCATTAATAATAAACTCTTTCATGCTGGATATCCCCTTAGATACACAAATTCAGGATCACATGCTTCACCATTTCATCTCTGGTAAAATCCGGATATCTTGGATCTGGTGTAAAGCGAAGCCCTTCTTCTAAGGATTCCTTGTGTTCGTTCATAGAATCAAGACGTTCCAGGAAAGGGCGAAGCTCTCCCAGAATTTTCACATCTACTTTATAGCCGTTTTTGCGAACCAGTTTCTGGGCTTCTGCAGCCATAAAATTTGTATCTGCTTTCGGATCACTGGTATAACCGACTACGGTATTTCCGCACACGGCAATGGCATCTATGGTGCATTTTTTTTCATAGAAAGTCATATACATCTCGTACGCCATTACAAGATCACCCTGATGCGCATGGATCTTCTTGTACAGGACCGGATCTACAGGCTTTGCCAGATAGACCATGATTACATCTACCACAGCCTTACAGCCTGGAAGAGATCCTACCAGAGCAATGATCGTCCAGATAGAATTTCTGGTACCTAGGTAGATCCACATACTGATAAAAATAAAAACGGGGACACCAAGCATAATGGCAGCAATTATGATCCTGCGCTTTCGTTCACGCTTCAGATATCCGAATTCTCCTTTGTTTGTCTGCATTAATTTCATGAAAACACTCCTATTTCTGCTTTTTTCTTGTGTGATGATTGCGGATGGTTTTCTTTGGTGCCGGACCATGCTTTGATTCTCTGTTACGCCCGGCATTCTCTGTATATTTGCTGTCACCATGCCCTTTTCTGACAGGCCGGATCAGACATTTTTCCCCATACCCAACCAGATCCATACGCCCTGCAATTTTCAATCCTTCGAGAACCAGTTCTCTGTTGACCGGATTCTTATATTGCATAAGTGCACGTTGAATGGCTTTTTCATGGGCGCTCTTCGGCACATAAACCTCTTCGCCTGTAAGAGGATGGATCCCCGTGTAATACATACAGGTAGACAGTGTAGAAGGTGTTGGGTAAAAGTCCTGCACCTGCTCCGGAGTAAAGCCAAGATCACGGACATATTCTGCCAGTTTCACAGCTTCTTTCATGGTACATCCCGGATGGGAGGACATAAAATATGGCACGGCAAACTGCTGTAAGCCAGCCTTCTTATTTGCCTTGTCAAATTCCTTCAAAAACTTCTCATACACTTCGTGGGACGGTTTGCCCATATATTTCAGCACCTGATTGGAAACATGCTCAGGAGCTACACGAAGCTGTCCGCTTACATGATATTTGGCAAGTTCATTAAGAAAAGTCTTGTCCGGGTCTGCCAACACATAATCGAAACGCACACCGGAACGGACAAATACTTTTTTTACTTTTGGAAGATCCCGGAGCTTACGAAGAAGAGAAACGTAATTTTTGTGATCCGCGGTCAGATTCTTACATGGCTCCGGAAACAGACAATGACGGTTCTTGCAAACGCCTCTGGTCAGCTGTTTCTGGCAGGAAGGCTGGCGAAAGTCTGCTGTAGGTCCGCCTACATCGTGGATATATCCCTTGAAATCTTTCTCCTCGGTCATGTGGACCGCTTCTTTCAGAATTGATTCATGACTTCTGGTCTGCAGGATTCTTCCCTGATGAAAAGTTAATGCACAGAAGCTGCAGCTTCCGAAACAACCCCTGTTGCTGGTAAGGCTGAATTTAATTTCCTCTAATGCAGGAATTCCGCCGTCTTTCTCATACATGGGATGATAATTTCCCACATAAGGAAGATCATATACATCGTCCATCTCCTCCTGTGTAAGAGGTAATGCAGGTGGATTCTGGATTACATAGCCCTTTGTTCCGTAGGATTCGGCCATGGTTCCTGCTGTAAAAGGATCTGTATTCTGATACTGGATGGCAAAGCTTCTGGCATAAGCCTGCTTATCCGCCTGTACTTCATCAAAAGAAGGAAGTATGATCGGCTCGTAAGTGCGGGACAGATCCCTGCATTTATAGACGGTTCCTGCCACGTAGGTAATTTCGCTGACAGGGATTCCGCTGTCAAGAGCCTCTGCAATCTCAATAATAGAATGCTCTCCCATTCCGTAGGAAATCAGGTCTGCGCCGGAATCTATGAGGATACTGTGCTTCACCTTATTTTCCCAGTAATCGTAATGTGCCATACGTCTGAGGCTTGCCTCGATTCCACCAAGGATTACAGGAGTTTTCTTAAAAGTCTGACGAATCAGATTACTGTATACAATAACAGCACGGTCCGGCCGCAAACCCATTTTACCGCCAGGAGAATAAGAATCCTTCTGGCGGTGCTTTTTTGCAACGGTATAGTGATTAACCATGGAATCCATATTGCCGGCACTTACAAGGAAGCCAAGGCGAGGCTCTCCAAATATGGCAATACTCTCCTTCCTGCGCCAGTCGGGCTGTGGGATAATTCCCACTTTATAGCCCCGGCTCTCCAGAAGGCGGCTGATAATAGCAGTACCAAAAGAGGAATGATCTACGTAAGCATCTCCTGTCACGTAGACAAAATCTACCTGATCCCAGCCTCTGTCCTCCATGTCTTTTTTTGTAACTGGTAAAAATTGTGACATCTATATTTTTCTCCTATGCACTGCTCATTCTGTAAGGCGTGTTCCAAGAATGATGTGAACAAAATGAACAGTAACGTATTTTCGGACAGATTTATGAAATACAGCTCTTGCCTGGCTGATGTCCGATATTATGGTAAACAGCCTGGGCGCGGTAACCTTCCGCGATAATATCAAGCTGTCTGTGAAAACGCTCCAGCTGTTTCAAATCCTTGGTATGGAAAACACGAAGGAATTCTGTCTGAATTTTGGTAATCTCCCGTTCGCTGGATACGCGGTAAAGATTTTCTATATTATTGAGAATATCTTTTACAAGATTGGACTGCATCTGGGAAGAATTCTGGGCATCCATGATTTCATCGCGCACAGAAGACATTTCCTGATCCAGCAAAATAATAGCATCCGCGGCATTCGTCAGACGCTCTGCCACATGCGGCGGCATGTCCCCTTTATATTTGTACTGAAGGGAATGTTCGATCGTTGCCCAGAAGTCCATAGCCATGGTGCGGATCTGAATTTCCGCCTGCAGCTTCCGGGGACCATTTAATGTTTCTACTGTATAATAAATGATCAGATGGAGACTTCTGTAACCACTCTGTTTCACATGCTTCAGATAATTCTTCTCACTCTTAATGGTCATATCTGACCGGTTTTGGATCAGGGATGCTACTGTCTCAATATCTTCCTCAAACTGACAGATAATACGGATTCCGGCAATGTCTTCTACTTCTTCCTCCATGCGTTCCATAGGAATATGCTTGCGCTGCATTTTCTCCAGAATGCTGGATACACTTTTCACTCGTCCGCTTACCTGCTCAATAGGGGAATACAGATCATTTTCTCGATGTTCGCTGATAATGTGTTCAAATTTGACAATCAGTTCCCTGACTGCCAGTTCGTAGGGGCATAAAATGCTTCTCCATAACTGTATTTCCATATAAATCGCTCCTTACAGAATATGGGCATTGTATTATGAAAAATATTCTGCAGTTAAATTTAAGTGTGTCTGCCCATATGTTTAATCATTATAGCATATATTTCAAAAAATTTGTTATCAATAAGTGTATTTTTTTACTTTTTTCTCCATTGCCTGTAAGACATAGTAAGGGTTTACACTCAGTTCCTCTTTTCCCTGTGGATTTATGTAGATTCCCAGATGAAGATGAACCGGAAATTTTCCGGACATTCCTTCTTCTCCGTATCCGGTATCTCCCATGAATCCAAGGATCTGCCCCGCTTCCACTGCTTCACCTGTCTGAAAATATTTTTCATAGGATGCAAGATGGGCATAATAAAAATACCCTCCATGAGGAGAACGGATTCCGATCCGGTATCCGCCAAGAGGAAGCCATCCGATTTTTTCTATTTTGCCATCAGTCATGGAAATCACAGGATAAAATCCGGATTGAGAAACCCTGCCAAAGAGATCGCAGCCTTCGTGCGTCCGGCTTCCACCATAGCTTCGGGCAGCGCCAAAGGTGTTTTCATAAAAAATCTCTTGCCATATTTCTCTATCGTTTCTGATCGGAATGGGAAAATTTTCCAGATCTTTCCAGACAGCCAGATAACAGCTTCTCAGGTCATAATAGGCTTTGGGCTTGAAGCGGAGATATGCTTCCCTGTTCCCGGAAAGATATTTTGGAAAAAATTTTCCATTCAGCATAGTTGTTGTAAGAAGATCGGCAAATTCTCCATCCGAATGTACTCTTTCTTCTAACTCTGCATATAGCGCAGACGACAAAGCCTGTTCCCGGAAGCTTTCTGTAAAACAGGTGTCCGGTTTTAACAGGGAGGCCTGGCTTCTTTGCTGAATAAAATTCTGAAGCAAGATAAGCAGCGGCAAAAGAAAAAGAAGAAGGAGTAAGTGTTTCCCGGTCTTTCTTTTCATGGCATTTCCTCTCTTTAATATATGGGAAAAGGTGGATGATTTTTTTGTTACCAGTAAATAGTAACGATTTTTTCACCCTCAGATAATATATGGAAAATCAGAAAAATTAGAACAAAAAATCAGCTGTATGGAAAATATTTTTCCAAATACAGCTGATTCGAATGATCAAAGGCTATGGCAACCACAGTTACTATTTAATGGGGGTATGCCAAAAGCTTTATGAAAAACAGGCTTTTAAATATACATGTAATTATCAGTCTTTCAAATTTTTCAATACCTCTGTCAGATATTCCCAAACCCGTTTCACAGATGCCATATCCAAGCGTTCTTTGCTGGTGTGGATGTCCAGAATATCCGGTCCAAGAGAGGTACAGTCAAGGTTTTCCATTCGCTCATAAAAAATACCACATTCCAGACCTGCATGAATGGCAACTACCTCCAGGTCTTTACCGTACATGTTTTTATAAATTTCTACCATCTTGTCACGAAGAGGAGAAGCTTTACGATACTCCCATGCAGGATAAGCCCCCTCAGTCTCATATTCGCCTCCCAGAAATTCTGTCAGATATTGGATTTTATGGGAAAGAGCCTCTTTGGCAGTTCCTACAGAGCTTCGGATACTGGTCTGTACAAACAACTCGTCCCCATACAGCTTCAGAATTCCGGGATTGCAGGAGGTTTCCACCAGATTTTCTATGGTACCACTCATTTTCTTAACACCAAATGGCATGTTCATCAGATAAAAAAGCACTTTTTCCTGGCTGGTGGGATGAAGAACCTGTGCATCCATATCCCCTTCTTCTGTTATCTGAATTGTAATAGTATCATCTGTACCAGTGTATTCTGCCCGGAAATCCTTCTGCATTTTCTTTGCAAAGGAAGTGATCTGAGAAATTTCTTCCGGAAGCACAAGAAGAACCGCTTCGCATTCTTTTGTTATAACGTTGTCCTGCTGACCACCTTCTAATTCTTTTAATGCATAGCCACAGACATGGGAAAGTTCATAAAGGAACTGTCCCATAAGAATATTGGCACTTGCACGGTTTTTATGTATTTCAGCTCCGGAATGGCCGCCCACAAGTCCACAGACTTTTACGTTAACTTTTCTGCCGGAAGCGTCCACACGCCGGACTGGCAGATAAGAATTTCCAGCAACACCACCAGCGCAGCTTACCCACAGACAGCCCTCTTTTTCAGAATCCAGATTGATCATTCTTCTTCCCTTCAAAAGGCTGCAATCGAATCCGTCAGCGCCCAGAAGCCCCGTCTCTTCATCAACTGTGAAAACAACCTCCAAAGCCGGATGCGGCAAATCTGTACTGTCTAAAAGCGCAAGGCCATAAGCCACTGCAATTCCGTCATCGCCGCCAAGAGTAGTGCCCTCGGCTGATAAAAAGCCATCTTTCACAACCAGCTTTAGTCCATCCTTTGTAAAATCATGTTCGATTTCCGGGCATTTCGCACAAACCATATCCATATGTCCCTGAAGGATGACTGTGGGCGCGTTTTCGTAGCCAGGTGTTGCAGGTTTATAAATCACAACATTATTCATGTCATCCTGAACATATTTCAAATCATGCTCCTTTGCAAAATTCACCAGATAATCACTGATTTGTTTTGTATTTCCTGAACCATGTGGAATACCACAGATTTCCTCAAAATAGTGAAACACATTTTTGGGTTCGAAGTTTTCTAAAATTGCCATATGGGTTACCTCCAAAATTTTATATATGGTTTGTATTTATCTTTTCGGCATTTTGAGACAGAAACAGAATATAAATTTTATATAATGATTTTTTAAACATACTTCAGGCTGCTGAGCACAACCTGACTATAACTTCACATGTTGGGCTTTTATTTTTAATAACGAGGTCAAAATGAAGAAAAAAATAATCCTGCTTTCTGTTATCCTGCTTTTACTCTTCCTTCTGTGTTACCCGGCCGAAGCTCTTGCTGCGGCAAGAAACGGACTGAAACTGTGGTTGGAGACCTTACTGCCTACCCTTCTTCCGTTTATGATCCTTACAGGAATTCTGGTGCACACAGATTGGATTACAAAAATTTTACAACCAACTGCTCCTTTTTTCAAGGTCGTTTTTGGGCTTTCTCCAGGAGGAGCCTATGTATTTCTTCTGGGACTTCTCACTGGTTACCCTATGGGGGCAAAATTAACCGCGGATTTGTATTATGCTGGAAAAATCAGCCGGCAGGAGGCTGAATATTTGTTAACTTTCTGCAATAATCCAAGTCCGGCCTTTCTTATTACTTATGTGGGACATATCTGTCTTGAGGGAAAATTACATATTGGTTTTCTTGTGGGGATTCTGTTTCTATCAGACATGATCTGCATGTGTTTTTTTCGCTTTACATTCTATAGAAAAAACTCACTGCTTTCCTTTTGTACGCCAAAAACATCTGAGCAGGAATATACTTCTGCCGGGCTTCTGGATTTTGTCATTATGAATAGTTTTGAAACTATGGCAAAACTGGGTGGTTATATTCTTATGTTCTCTATTCTGTCCGCTGCCATAAGTCATTTCTGGTATCTTCCAGCACAGGGAAAATATATTCTTCTCGGACTGATAGAAGTTACCACTGGTCTTCATGGGCTCCTGCTGTCCGGGTTTTCTTATTCACTTCGTGTACTTCTTGCCCTGTGTATAAGTGCATTCGGAGGATTCTGTATTATGGCGCAAACAAAAAGCGTACTTGGAAAGGAACTCTCCCTTCATCCGTACGCTTCTGCCAAATGTATGAATGCAGCAGTTACTGCTGCTCTCATACTTATATTCTTATAAACATGATCCCTGCTCACATAAAACATTTATAGAATAGTTTTAGTGAATCACAATCAGATAAAGTCTGCTATATTTCGCGCAGCAAAATTAGTTATCGCCAATCTCGTCCAGAAGAGCTTCATCTTCCTTGGAAGCCTCTGTATCAGCCGGCTGATAAGAGCCGGACATTGCAGCTGCCTGAGCAGTCTGTGGCGCAAGCTCCTGACGATTATGGTTTACAACATCCATGCATGCCTGAAGAGCATCGATGAATCCTTTATATTTGCCGCCAGCATCCTCAAGAGTCTGGGTAAGTACGGAACCGATGTTTGCCATCATGTCATCTGTGTATGTGATCGCGCTGAGACGAATGCTGTTAGCATCCTGTGTAGCGGAATCCAGAATCTCCTGAGCCTGACGATTCGCTGCATTGATAGTCTCGTTTGCCTGCGCATATGCTTTCTGCATGATCTCATGCTGGGTAACAAGCTCCTGAGCTTTATTCTGTGCATCTGCGATCAGTGCATCTGCCTTGGTCTGTGCATCCTCAAGGATAGCATCCTTATTGCTGATGATCTTCTGATAACGTTTGATCTCGTCTGGAGTCTTAAGACGAAGTTCACGAAGAAGCTCTTCGATTTCTTCTTTATTCACTACAATCTTAGTTGTAGAAAGTGGCTGATATTTACAACTGTCTACATATTCTTCGATTTCTTCAATGATCTGTTCAATTCTGCTGCTCATAGTAAACTCTCCTTATTCTATTTCTTCAAATCGTGCATCTTTTTCTTAACAGCTTCGGTAATTTCCGGCGGAGCAAATTTGCTCAGGTCGCCATCATAGCCTGCTACTTCTTTCATAATAGTAGAGCTAAGATATGCATATTCCAGGCTTGTCGTCAGAAACACGGTGTCAATATCCGGAGCAAGCACCCGGTTTGTCTGTGCCATCTGCAGTTCAAATTCAAAATCTGTAACTGCACGAAGCCCGCGCACGATCACCTGTGCATGATTCTCTCTGGCAAAGTTCACAGAAAGACCCTTGAATGCCTTGATTTCTACATTCTCCATGTCTTTTGTTGCCTTTTCTAGTATATTAACACGTTCTTCAACAGAAAACAACGGACTTTTTGCAGAATTATGCAAAACTCCTACGATTACTTTGTCGAAAGATACGCTTGCACGCTTGATTATGTCCAGATGACCATAAGTGGCCGGATCAAAACTTCCTGGATAAACAGCTATTACCATGTATTTTTCTCACTTTCCCCGGCATAAAAAGATATGCTTGTTAGTTTTGTATTCTTTGGAACGCAGCTGTCTGTAGCCAAGATCTTCCACATAACCGAAATCTGTAGTAAGGTCAGCTTCCACGATGATCAGTGTATTCTCATCCAGAATACTGCTGTCCTGAAGGTATTCCAGAACCTGACGCTCCAGCTCATGGTTATATGGGGGATCCATAAATATGCAGTCGAAAACGCCCTTTCCTTCTAAGGAACGAAGGGCCTGCATCACGTCCATATTCAGCAGTGTACCACTATCTGCAAGTTTTGTAAATGTCAGATTTTCTCTTATGCATGTGCATGCCTTGGGATTTTTTTCAACAAAAACAGCCCGAGCTGCTCCGCGGCTTAATGCCTCAATGCCGATTGCACCGCTTCCGCTGAACAGATCAAGGAAGTGACAATCCAGAAGTTCAGGCTGAAGAATATTAAAAAGAGTTTCTTTGATGCGGTCTGTGGTCGGGCGTGTGTCCATACCCGGCACAGTCTTAAGGTTCAGTCGTCTTGCTTTTCCTGCGATGACTCTCATTTCAGATTCAGTCTCCAATCCAGATCACCACGGGCCAGTCCAAGAATAAGAAGTTCTGCAGTAGCGATATTGGTCGCCACCGGAATATTATACTGGTCACAGCGCTTTACAATAGCTGTGATGTCTGGCTCCTTTGGATCTATCATAACAGGATTATAGAAAAGTATTACCATATCCAGATCCTGCCGCTCTACCATTTCCATGAACTGCTTATCGCCTCCGATACTGCCCGGTAAAAACTTATGGACATGAAGACCGGTGGCTTCCTCAATTCTTCTTCCTGTAGTGCCGGTAGCATATACTTCATGCTTGGCCAGGATGTTCTTATAAGCGATACAGAAATCTTCAATGAGAACTTTTTTACTATTATGTGCAATGATACCTAAATTCATAGTTCACCTCTCCCATTTCTTTCTGTTTATTGTACCAATTATAGCAAATTGACAAAAGAAGTGCAACAAAAACGTTTGAATATATACAAAATTCATTATTTGTTAAGAATTTGTTTTTAAATGACGTATTGATTTATTTGGTTTTTTTATATTTTATTGTGCAAATCAGCTCCGTATTCTACCGCTACGCTTCATTTTTTAGCCTTATTACATGAAAATTCTTCTGTATAAGTATATGAATACGCACAATTTTCATAATTTTCGCACATTTAAAGATAAAAATTTCACAATTTCTTTTTATATGTAAAAAAATATAATAACCCACTTTTTTTTTGCATATTTATATGAGAAGCGTATTGTTTTCAATAGTTTTCAATAATCTTCACAGCTGATTTTTGTTTGTTTACACCATTTTATTTTCCTCCAAATCATCCCAAGGTTTCAGACCCATTTCCTCCAAGGTGATACCATACGGTGCACCTCCGGAGGTATAACCGGCAATAAAGAAAAATCGGTCATCTTGCAAGATCTCTTCTTTAGCCAGATTATCTCTTGTTTCTTTTTTCAGTTTTGCTCTCATCTGTTGTTTCTTTTGTTTCGCAACAGCTGCTTTTTCTTCCGGTGTTTTCTTATGTTTTTTTGTCATAAGTATTTCTAGTGTAATTCCATTCTGAATGTCTTCTTTCATCAGCATAATCATTGTATCAGGATAAAGTTCACAAAGTATCCGCAA
>OLHE01002396.1_pt1 | contig 11038 bp, 9 predicted proteins | sample 1605821 | NCBI WGS metagenome assembly OLHE01 (sample SAMN03283250) | human gut metagenome | biome: human-associated habitat; material: feces | host: Homo sapiens | place: USA | collected 2013
CATCAGATACTTTCTACTGCCGAGATATTTTCACCCCAACAACTACAAATTTACAAATTCCTCTTCTTCGTACTCACCACTTTTTCTTCATAGCACGTAAAGATCTCATCTACATCTTCTTTCTTCAATTTCGGTGTCACAAGGCTTACCAGCGGAACGATCACCAGACCTGCTACCATCGCAACAGCACCGGCATTGATCGGTGATGCAATATATCCTATGAACATATTAGAAACCGTAATTCCGACTCCGGCAATAAATCCTGCCCAGACTCCTGCTCTTGTCACACCTTTCCAGTACAGACCATACAGAAACGGTGCAAGAAATGCTCCTGCAAGAGCTCCCCATGAAATTCCCATAAGCTGAGCAATAAAAGTCGGCGGATCCAGTGCGATCACCACCGATACAACGATAAAAAATACGATCAGGATCTGCATCGTAATGATCTGCTTTTTCTCACTCATCTTTTTCATGATATTGTCTTTCAACAGATCCAGTGTCATCGTTGAACTGGATGTCAGTACCAGGGATGAAAGTGTTGACATTGATGCGGAAAGCACCAGGACAACCACAATTCCGATCAGAATATCCGGCAGTTTTGAAAGCATGGAAGGAATAATACTATCGTAAACGACCGCTCCGGTTTCTGCATTATAAATTTCTGCACTGTCAAATAGTCTTCCAAATCCACCCAGGAAATAACATCCTCCTGAAATCACAATAGCAAAAAGTGTAGAGATCACTGTTCCCGTATTAATAGACTTTTCATCTTTGATTGCATAAAATTTTCCGATCATCTGCGGAAGTCCCCATGTTCCAAGTGAAGTTAAAATCACTACGCCAAGCAGATTCAGCGGATCCGGACCGAAGAAGGCTGTAAATGCTCCGGGCTGTCCCATCGTTGCAGGGACATCACTCGGAATCTGTGCCATCTTAGAAACTGCTTCCATAAAGCCGCCCTGACCGTTTAATACAGCAGCAATCACCGCAACAATTCCGAACAGCATAATAATTCCCTGAATAAAGTCATTGATCGCTGTTGCCATATATCCGCCCAGAATCACATAAATCGCCGTAAACACTGCCATTGCGATCACGCACCATGTATAAGGAATGTTAAATGCCATTCCAAAAAGTCTGGACAGTCCATTATAGACGGATGCTGTATACGGGATCAGGAACACAAACACAATCACCGATGCTACGATTTTTAACGATTTGCTTCCATACCTCTGTCCAAAAAAATCCGGCATTGTCTTTGCACTCAGATGCTGCGTCATAACCTTCGTTCTTCTTCCAAGAATAACCCATGCCAGCAGACTTCCGATCAATGCATTCCCGATTCCGATCCAGGTACTTGCAATTCCGTATTTCCATCCAAACTGTCCCGCATATCCTACAAATACAACTGCAGAAAAATAGGAGGTTCCATACGCAAACGCAGTCAGCCACGGACCTACCGAACGCCCTCCAAGTACAAACCCGTCTACACTGTTCACATGTCTCCTGGAATAAAATCCGACGCCAACCATCACTGCAAAAAATAGGATCAGCAAAAATAATTTAATCCCCATCTCTTTTCTTTTTCCTCTCTTCCTCTTCCTTTTTATCCCTTGCTTATTCTTTGCTTTAAACCGTAACGCTTTAAAGTATTAAAGTGGTTTTGTATAGAATAACACGGGACAATCGCCCGTGTCAATTCTTTTCTGAAGATTCAGCCATATTCAATCATATTTCAACGATATTGCTTTCTGATCATTCAGCAATATCCATACCGGACGATTTCTATTCTTCTGCCTGTTCCGGTTCTTCCTCATCTTCCATATATCGATGTTCTTCATCATAAAATTTGATCAATGCCTGCGTTCCCAGTTCTCCATACCCTTCTGCCTCCAGTTCTTCATAATTCGCAAGAACCATGCTTAAGACATCCAGTGATAAGCCTTTCCGGTTTGCTTCGATCAGGGCAAGCTTCATATCTTTAATAAAATGCTTCATGAAAAATCCCGGTGCATAATCTCCTGCAATGATCTTTGGTCCAAATGTATCTAACTGCTTACTTCCTGCTGCCCCCGTCGAAACAGATCTCATCACTACATCCAGATCCAGTCCCTGTTCTTTGGCATAAGTAAGAGCCTCACATACACCGGAAAGCGTTCCGGCGATCATGATCTGGTTTGCCAGCTTACAGTGCTGACCTTTTCCGGCTTCTCCCTGGTAATTGATGTTCGTTCCCATCGCCTCAAAAAGCGGCATACATACTTCAAAATCTTCCTTATCTCCACCCACAAGAATGGATAACGTTCCTGCTTTCGCTCCTGTATCTCCTCCGGTCACCGGTGCATCCAGCACGTGAAATCCCCGCTTCGTTCCCTCTTCATAAATCTTTTCTGCAATCTGAGGACTGGTTGTTGTCATGTCAATCAGATAAGCCCCCTTCGATGCACAGTCAAGGATATTCCCCTCATCAAAATAAACTTCTTCCACATCCTGTGGGAATCCTACGATCGTAATCACTGCATCACATTCACTGACGCACTCTCTGATCGATTCATGAAAGATTGCACCTTCACTGATAACATCTTCAACCTTTGCTTTTGTCCGGGCATAGATATGAAGTTCAAATCCTGCTTTCATAAGATTTCTTACCATGGATTTTCCCATGATGCCTACGCCAATAAAACTAATCTTTTTCACGCTTTATTCCCCCTGCTTTTCGGCTACTTCTCCCTGCTTTTTATAAATACTGTAGGCAGGTACAAATCCACGTACAGAAGAAAGTGGATAAATATTACTGTGACTTCCAACAACAGTTCCTGGATTCAGGACACTTCCGCATCCGACTTCCACTTCATCCCCCAGCATCGCACCAAACTTTTTCATGCCTGTCTCGATCTTCTCTCCGTCTGCTTTTACAACAACCAGTTTCTTGTCTGATTTCACATTGGATGTGATCGAGCCTGCTCCCATATGAGATTTATATCCCAATACAGAATCTCCTACATAATTATAATGTGGTACCTGTACTTTATTAAATAAGATCACATTTTTCAGCTCGGTCGAATTGCCTACAACAGCACCCTCTCCTACGATCGCATTTCCACGGATAAATGCACAATGACGGACTTCTGCATCCTTCCCAATGATCGCCGGTCCATTAATAAATGCAGTTGGTGCTACTTTTGCACTCTTTGCGATCCACACATTTTCTCCACGCTTCTCATACTCATCTTCACTCAGCGTCTTTCCCAGCTCCAGAATAAAGCTGCTGATCTTCGGAAGTACTTCCCATGGATAAGTCACTCCTTCAAAAATATCCTTTGCTATTGTCTGATCCAATGTATAAAGTTTTTTTACTGTTAATGCTTCTGTCATCTTTTTTTCCTTTCTACGCTTTGAATTTTCTGTACCCGGTACAAAGATCTACCTCATTGACAAGTTCTTTTCCATCAAGGAATGCCTCCAGATTCTCTCCCGCGATCTTTACAACTGTATCAAGGATCTGCCTCATATGGTAATTGCCCGATACATGTGGTGTGATCAGAAGATTGGGAAGATCCCACAAAGGAGAATCTGCCGGAAGCGGTTCCTCCTCCGTCACATCCAGAATTGCACCTCCTAAATGACCTTCAACAAGCATTTTTTTCAATGCTTCTCCCGGGATCAGGCTTCCACGCCCTACATTGATGAGGATTGCTCCCGGTTTCATTTTCTTCATCCGCTCCAGGTCAAACATCCCTGCTGTCTCCCCTGTTCCCGGCATACAGCACGCAACGATATCCGCTTTCGGAAGCAGACGGTCTAAATCTTCCTGCTGACAGACTTCTTTTATATAATCCGGTCTGGCTGCTTTATGCTTTCTCACACCGATCACTTCACTGCCCAGTGCATGCATTTTTTCCGCAAACTGACTTCCAATATCACCAAGTCCCACAACAAGCGTCACCGAATCACGGATTGACAGCACTTCTCCCTCGTCCTTCCACAGATGCTGCTCCATATTTTTCTGATACAGATGCAGCTTTTTCCGCAGCATCAATACTCCAGCCAGCATATATTCTGAAATTGCCAGCCCGTAAGCTCCTGTGGCATTTGCCAGCTTTGTATCCGGCATGAGGACTCCTGATGCCGTATATTCTGTCGATCCGGCACTGTCAAGCTGGAGAAACTTTAACTTTTTAGCCTTAGGGACCAGCTCTACAGGGATATTTCCCAGAATGATCTCCGCATCCACCACATCTGAGACGGTTATTTCCTCTTTTGTCCTGTAGCAGAACTGAAATTCCTTCCCCTTTTCTTCCAGAAACTTCCGGTCTTTTTCCCGTACCGGAATGGTTACAAGTATTTTTTTCATTTTCTACCTCTTTTATAAAATGCAGCTGCATGGTCATAACACGCACGTAGCTGATACTGATTATTCAATCCTTTCACGCCCACAGTCCTGACCGTTACAAAATGATCCAGCTTCTGCATATATTCCTCGGAAGTGATCGTTCCTTCTGCCACGTAGTTCAGTCCTTTTTCCCAGCTTGCTGTCAGCTCCGGATTCAAAAGTGATTTGATTGAATGATCAACCACATCATAAACCATCTCTCCCTGAAGCGTCGGCGTGATCACCTGCGTCTTCTTATTCAGAGAAAGATATTTAATATTGATCAGCTTTTTCAGGATTTCTGCACGAGTCGCACTCGTTCCGATTCCACTGCCCTTGATCTGAGCCCGCAATTCCTCGTCTTCAATCAACTGTCCTGCATTCTCCATCGCAAGAATGATCGAACCGGAATTATATCTTTTCGGTGGAGACGTTTCTCCCTCTTTGATATTCAATGCCCTGACCGGAAGCACTGCCCCCTTCTTCAGTGATTTGATCACCTCAAACAATGCAGTATCCAGTCCCTGTTCTTCCTCTGCTCCATCTGCTCCGCTTTCTTTTTCTTCCTCTTCTTTCATGCTGCCTTCCGGTTTTCCTTTTGCGGAAGTATTCCTGCCTTTCGGAACTCCTGCCACTTTCAGATACCCCTCTTCTGCCAGTACTTTAAAGTTGGAGAAAAAGCGTTCTTCTTTGATGGAGGATACGATTGCAACTTTCTGATATACGGCAGGCGGATAAAAAATACTTAAAAAACGCCGTACGATCAGATCATAGACCCGGTGTGCTGTCGGTGCAACAGAACTTAAAGCATTCAGTCCCTGCCCCGTCGGAATGATAGCATAATGATCCGTGATCTGCTTATCATTTACATATCTGGTCTTTGCAAGCTCCTTATAATTTCCAAATGCCTGGATATCTTTCAGATAAGGTGCCGCCATCGGATATTTTGACAGACCGTTCAGATTGCGGGATATCTCTTTTGCCACTGCTGTGGAAAGCACCCTTGCATCTGTTCTCGGATAGGTTACAAGCTTCTTTTCATACAGTTCCTGCACAATCCGCAACGTCTCATCCGGACTGATCTTAAATCTTTTGGAACAGTCATTCTGCAATTCTGCCAGATTATATAAAAGCGGTGGATTTTTCTTTTCCTTTTTCTTCTCAATCGATTCGATCCGACAGACCGGACCCTCTTTCTGATCCACACCTTCCAGCAAAAACCGGATCAGTTCTTCTGCTTTTTCTCTTTCCTTAAATCCATTTTCCTTATAGAGATCATATGACTCAAAGTATCGTGAGCCTTTGACTGCTTTCCATTCTCCCTCAAACTGATGCCCCTGTGCATCAATCGTACTGACGACTCTGTAAAATGGAGTCTTTACAAAATCCCGGATTTCTCTTTCTCTCCTGACCACCATTCCCAGCACACATGTCATAACCCGACCGACTGAGATCACCGAATACTTCGTATGGAGATAGTTGGAAATGCTATTTCCATATTTTAATGTCAGCAGCCTCGAAAAGTTGATTCCCATCAGATAATCTTCTTTCGCTCTCAGATAAGCTGAAGCTGCCAGGTTGTCATATTCGGAAAGATCTTTTGCTTCACGGATCCCACGCAGGATTTCTTCTTCCGTCTGCGAATCGATCCAGACTCTTCGCCGTTCCTTTCCCTTTACATGAGCCTCCTGTTCAACCAGCCGGTAAATGTATTCTCCCTCACGTCCTGAGTCGGTACAGACATAAATCCGGTCTACATCCTCTCTCGTCAAAAGCCCGCTGACAATCTGAAACTGCTTTGCAACCTGCGGGATCACCTCATATTTAAAATCATCCGGAATAAACGGCAGTGTATCCAGACTCCATTTTTTCAGTGCCGGATCATACTCCTCAGGATAACTCATTGTCACAAGATGTCCTACACACCACGTAACAATCGCATTCTCCGACTCCATGTATCCGTCCCGGTTCTTTGCATTTAATTTCAAAGCTTTTGCAAACTCTCTTGCAACACTTGGTTTTTCCGCTATGTAGATTGATTTTCCCATAAATATGCCAGTCTTTTCTCTTTCTATTCAATATGGAAACGATAAGCGGTCTTTGTATCGTAAGTTTCCCCTTTTTTGCAGATTGCTTCAGGAAAATTTTTCTGATGGACCGCATCCGGATAATTCTGTGTCTCCAGGCACACTGCATCCCGCTTCTGATAGACTGCCCCATTCCTTCCTGCTTCATTTTCCAGGAAATTGGCTGTATAAACCTGAACTCCCGGACGGTCTGTCCATACTTCCATGACGATACCGCTTTCATCTCCAGTCACTTCTGCTACTTTATCAAATCTGCCCTCGTTTTTCAATACCCAGTTATGGTCGTAACCATTTCCAAGTATCAGTGGTTCATACGCTGCATCAATCTCCGCTCCCAGTTCTTTTGTACTTCTGAAATCCATCGGTGTTCCATCTACAGAACAGACTTCTCCTGTCGGTATGGACTGAGCATCAGCCGGGGTAAAAGCATCAGATAAAAGCTGCATTCTATGATGTAATACAGAGCCGCTTTTATGACCGTTCAGATTGAAATAACTGTGGTTTGTCATATTAATTACCGTATCCTGATCAGGTACAGCTTCATAATGAATCGTCAGCCCATTTTCCTCGTCCAGCGTATAGGTAACTTTCATGTCCAACGCTCCCGGATATCCCTGATCTCCATCCGGGCTGTGCAGAAGAAAGGTTACATGGTCATCCCCGTTTTCGACGACCCTCCACATCCGTTTCTGATAGACATCCGGTCCGCTGTGCAGATTATTTTTCCCGTCATTCTCTGCCAGCTTATAATCAATCCCGTTAATCGTCACACACGCACCACCGATCCGGTTTGCATTTCTTCCGACAATTGCACCGATCGCTGCCGTTCCATTTTCATAACCGGCTGCATCCTCATACCCAAGTACCACTTCTACCGGATTTTTATCTTGATCCAAAACGGTCACATTCACAAGGGTCGCTCCAAAGTCAGAGACCTGCACTTCCATCCCTGCGTCATTTTTCATTTTATAAAGATAAGGTTTACTGCCGTCTTTCGTTATCCCGAATTTCTGAATCTGAAGTTTTTCCATTTTATTCTCTCTTCTCCTATTTTCTTCGTCTGAAAAATCCTAACACTCTTTTTATTACGCCTGTATTTTTCTGTTCACGCATCTCCCTGGTTTCTTCCTTTCTTGCATGAAGTGCCTCCTGCATAAATGTCTCCTGTGCATTGATCTTTCTTCCGCTTTCTGCTTTCTTATGGTAAGTGCCATCTTCTGCCATTTCTCTTGCTTTCACATTATCTGCAAGCATCACTTTTAACTGATGGAGCAGACGTTTTTTGACTGCCTCATCATAAACCGGGCATGCTACCTCAACTCTCTTTTCTGTATTTCTGGTCATCATATCAGCCGAACCAATGTAGATCTTCGTCTTTTCACCTTTTCCAAACACAAATACTCTCGGATGCTCTAAATACCGTCCGACAATACTTGTCACCCTGACATTCTCCGTATGTCCCGGTACCTGCGGTAAGATACAGCAGATTCCCCGCACGATCAGATCTACTTTAACACCCGCACAGGATGCCTCTTCCACTTTTCTGATAAAATCTACATCCGTTACGGAATTCATTTTCATGATGATCCTGCCTGCAGATCCCTTTTCAATCTCTTCATCCATCGTGGCAAGAACTCTTGCTTTTAAACTGACCGGTGAAACGATCAGGTGTCTGTATGCACCATGAAGATTTCCAATGGACATATTTTTGAAAAATTCTGCCGCATCCGTACCAATCTCCTGATTCGCCGTCATCAGGGAATAATCCGTATACATCTTTGCAGTCTTTTCGTTGTAGTTCCCTGTTCCGATCTGGGTAATGTAACGGATTTCATTTTTATTGTTCGGCTCACTCTTACTTCTATAAGTGATCAGGCAGATCTTGGAATGTACCTTATAGCCTTCAAATCCATATAACACCCGGCATCCTGCCTCTTCTAAACGTTCTGACCACTCGATATTATTCTGTTCATCAAATCTCGCACGCAACTCGATCAGTACCGTTACCTCTTTTCCGTTCTCCGCTGCGGCACAAAGATATTCTACCAGCCGTGCCTTCTTTGCCAGACGGTAGATCGTGATCTTGATCGTCAGCACATCCGGATCTGACGCTGCCTCCCGGATCATCTGCAGGAACGGCTCCATGCTCTCATAAGGATAGCTTAAAAGTACATCTTTCTTTTTTACCTGTTCCATCACACTGCCTTCATGGAGCATTGCCGCCGGCTGTGGGGAAAATGGCTCATCCACAAGTGTCCGCTTCATTGACTCAGGCAGTTTATCTGCAATCGCGAAGATAAAATCCAGCTTCATCGGCATCTTTGTCCTGAAAATACATTCCGGCCCGATCTTAAATTTTTCACAGAAATACTTTTCCAGCTCTTTGCTCAGTGGATTAGCTGCCTCCAGACGCACAACCGCCATTTTTTTCCGCTTATGAAGCGTCTCTTTCATAATATGCCTGAAATCCCCATGGTCTGCATAAGCCTCATCATCCGGTGATACATCTGCATTCCGCGTCACACAGATATAATTCTTATCTGAAACCTGATACTGGTTAAATACCAGTTCTGCAAATTCCAGAATGATCTTTTCCATTCTGATATAACGGATATCATATCCTGGAAGATACAGAATATTGGAAATATACTGAGGAACAGGAATAATTCCCAGCATTGCTTTATCTCCCTGCTTTAAATTTGCCACCACATAAATCTCTTTACTCAGAAGATGCGGAAACGGGTGATTTGCGTCTACGATCTGAGGTGAAAGCACCGGCAGAACCTCTTCTTTAAAATACTTTTTTACAAATTTCTTTTCCTGCTGCTCCAGTTCTTTGAAATCCAGCCCACACACACCATAGGGATGAAGCTGCTTTTTAATCTCCGCATAAGTCTTATCCCGTTCCTTATAAAGCGGAGAAACCGCACGATAAATCGCATCAAGCTGTTGCTTTGCTGTCATACCTGAACGCTGATCGATCTTTTTATCATCTGTTGCTGCCAGATCGTACAGACTTCCTACACGGATCATAAAAAACTCATCCAGATTGCTGGTAAAGATTGCAACAAACTTCATCCGCTCCATCAGAGGTACACTTTCATCTCTCGCTTCTTCCAGCACTCTCTGATTAAACCGAAGCCACGATAACTCCCGATTCTGCGTAAAATCCGGTATTTCCTTTTTGCTCATATTCATTCCCCTTTTCCATATATGTGTCCTGATATACGATTATTTTGATACCAGGGTCAAAAGGTCTGACACCACGTGTGCTCGCACACTAGTGGTAGAACGACCTTGTGACCCCGACATCTTATTTTTCAAGATATTCCTCCAACGCTTCCAACTGTCTTTCCATATAATGATAACCATGCTCATAAAATGCGTAAAGAGCCTCTCGGTTCCGTTCCAGCCTTGATACCGGCTTCACATGGGGACGGATCACAAAGATCTCTCCCTTCCGCTCCAGCACATCCAGATAATTCATCGTCTTATTATACATAAAACTTCTCCGTAAAATCGTCCGCACCACATTTGGATAAGAACTGTAAGCCTTTCTGTAAAGCTTCTGCATTGCAGGAGAAAGTACTTTTTTCCTGTAACCGGCATTTTTTGTCAGCACAACTACAATCTTCTCATTCCCGATTTCCTTTGCCCTGCGGATCGGTACTGAATCAGCCAGTCCTCCGTCTAAATACGGAACATCCTCAATATTTACGATCGGAGTCAGAAGCGGCATACTGCTCGACGCCCGGCAGATTTTCATCAGTCTGTCCCGATCTTCCTCTTCTGACATATATTCTGCCTTTCCGGTCAGGCAGTTTGTCGTAACCAGTTCACAATTCATCGGTGAACTGAAATATGTATCAAAATCAAACGGGATCAGTTCATTCGGAAACCGGTCAAAGATCAAATCCATATTCATCATGCTCTTTGTACGGATCGTATCCCTGATCCCATAAATATATTTTCCATACTGCTCATCGGGAATCATACAGTCTCTTGTCCTCCCCGGCTGCCTGGATACATAATCCAGTGCATTGCACGCTCCTGCCGATACCCCGATCACATCTGACATATAAATTTCTTTCTCCATAAGGCAATCCAGCACACCTGAGGTAAAGATTCCTCTTGTCGCCCCGCCTTCAAGTACGATTGTAGCTTTTTTTATCGCCATAATTTTCCTCTTTTCCTGAATCTATGTCTTTTTGTCTTTCATAGTTTATTATATCTTTTTCATTTATATTTTTTAATATAACAGCTTCATCATAAAAACTTGGAATTATATATTCAATATTGTTTTTGTCTAAATATTCATATACGTCTCTTTTTTCACATTTTAAAGTATTTATTCTAAATGTAGTTTTTCTTTCTTGACACATTCCACTTAAAATTTTATCTGCCATTTTTTCATTAAAATTGTTATAGATATATTGCACAAAATCCATTGGCAATTTCATTTTAGCTTGTACTATTGATAACATATCTTCTCCATTAATCTACAAAAATAGGATCTAAGTTTATTCCTATAGATGCACCTTTATTTACATATACTTCATTTATTCTCTTTTTTATATTA
>OLHE01002399.1_pt1 | contig 11029 bp, 9 predicted proteins | sample 1605821 | NCBI WGS metagenome assembly OLHE01 (sample SAMN03283250) | human gut metagenome | biome: human-associated habitat; material: feces | host: Homo sapiens | place: USA | collected 2013
CGAAAGGGATAGCACCGCCAGAAAATTTGCCTTTCAGGGCGTTTTCCGTCATGCCTCGAATCACTTTCTCCGACAGGTCGGCAGAGTAGTATTCTGCATAGCCCTCCAGCACCGATTCCAGAATGATGCCCTCCGGCCCCTCAGAGATGATTTCTGTAGCTGAAACAAGTTTAACACCGTTCTTCTTCAGCTGGGTCTTATACCGTGCGCTATCGTAACGATTCCGGGCAAAGCGGTCAAGTTTCCAGACCAGCACAATGTCAAACAGCTTTTTGTCGCTGTCTTTTATCATCTGTTGGAACTGAGGGCGGTTGTCCGTCTTGGCAGAGATGGCACGGTCAATATAGTGCTTGACGATGGTGATGCCGTTCTTTTCCGCATAGGCAGTACACTCCCGAATCTGGCCTTCGATAGATTCTTCACGCTGGTTGTCGGAGGAATAACGGGCGTAGATGACGGCAGTCATAGCAGGACCTCCCTTCAGATAGGTTTGGCGGAATTTTATTTCGTATAATTTATATCATATTTTGTATTATTTTGCAAGAAGATCTTTAAAAGGTCGTTCTTTCGGTTTTGCTGTAGAGACGGATTGTTACATCCCAATTTTGCATTTATCACAAACTGTCCAGTCAGGCGATGTGCAACTTACCCAAAAAGATTCATCGGAAGAAGTCGATTTCCGCATAGATTGCGGCAAAACCATTCATGGACAATCCTTTGTAGAGCTGTTACACTAATATTGTCAAAAACGAAACGCCCGGAAAGGAGCGAAGCAACATGAAGATCATTTTTCGGGCCGATGACCTGGGCTTCAGCGAAGGGGTCAACTGCGGTATCTACCGTGCCGTCAAGGACGGCCCTATCACCTGCACCGGCCTGATGCCCAATATGCCTCAGGCGGTCGCCGGATATGAGATGGTTCGGGATACCGGCGTGGAGGTGGGCCAGCATACCAACATCTGCGTGGGCAGACCTTTGAGCGACCCGGCCAGGATCCCCTCTTTGGTGGGGAGCGACGGTAACTTCTGCACCAGCCGTGAGATACGCGCCCGCAAACAGGACACCATTGTCTTGGAGGAGGTGGAGCTGGAGATTCAGGCACAGCTGGACCGGTTCCGCGCGATCACCGGCAAGGACCCCGCCTATTTTGAGGGGCACGCCGTCATGTCCCCCAACTTCTTTCAGGGGCTGAAAAATGTAGCGGCCCGCAATGGCCTGCTCTACTGTGACCCGGTGGATCCCCAGTGGTCGAAAGAGCACGGCATCCAGTGCGCATCCTTCTACCACCTGGATGAAAAGGGACTCTATGATCCGTGCAAGTATATCTTCGGGGATGAAGCCAAACTGACGGACAAAGAGTGCTCCGTGCTGGTGTTCCACCCTGGTTATCTGGACCAGTACCTGCTGGACCATTCCTCCTACACCCTCATCCGGCCCATGGAGACGGCCTTCCTGTGCAGCGACGCCCTCAGGGATTGGATGCGGCAAAGCCAGGTGGAGCCCATGACATTTACGGGCCGGGTCAGGGAATTTTTGGGAAAGGACGGTCAGTGATACGCTATGCTGGACGCCAAGTTGGCCGATTTGCTGGAAGGCCTGTCAGAAAGTGAATATGTGCCCTCCCAGGCATTGGCCGGCCACTGTGGGATCAGCGACCGTACCGTCCGAACACGGGTCCAGGAGCTGCGGGAGGAACTGGAGCGCAACGGCGCGACCATCGAATCTCGGCAGCGCTATGGTTACTGTCTGGTGGTGCAGGACAGACAGAAGTACCAGATTTGGCTGAAGGATGAGCACGCCCGGATGCAGGAGGCCGTCCCCAACACGGTGGAGGACCGTTTCCACTACCTGCTGGCGCTGTTCCTGCGGGACGAAAACTATCACAAGATCGAAACGCTAAGTGAAACTCTCTGGGTCTCCACTAAAACCCTCTCCAATGAGCTGCGGCAGGTGGAATTTGCCCTCGGGCACTATAACCTGACCATCGAGCGCAAGCCCCACTATGGGATGCGAGTCACCGGCAGCGAGTTTGATAAACGCAAGTGCTGCATGGACTACCTGATGCAATCCTGCTACGCTGAAGAAAGGGCAAAGACCAAACTGACCCCGCGCATCGGCGAAGTGCTGTTGGATGTGATACTGCGGCAGAGGATCAAATTCTCCGAAGCCGCTTTCCAGAACATCGTCTCCTATCTGTATATCGCCTGCCTGCGGGGAAGGGAAGGCAATGTGATCCGGCAAGCGCCGGAAAACCAACAGCTGAGGGTCCGAAACACCCAGGAGTACAGCGTGGCACAAACGCTGGTGCAAAAGCTCCGGGAAGTGGAGGTCGAAATCGCAGACACACAGGCTGAGATGATGTACATTGCCGTTTTTATTGCGGGGCGGCGCATTTTGGGGGACGAATCCAAATTGCAGGCCAACCCCGTGGTGATGAAAGCGGTCAATGAGCTCAGTGCTTTGCTGCTGGACTGCATTCAGCGGGTATACAACCTGAACTTCAGAGAGAATCTGAATGTCCGCATTGCGCTGTACAACCACCTGGCAACCTTTCATATCCGCATGATGTACGGCATCCCGATGCCAAACCCCATTTTGGATGAAGTTAAGCAAAACTATCCCTTTGCTTTTGCCATAGCCCAGCGGGCGATGGTGGAGTTGGAGCAGTTTTATCAGCGCAAAATTCCTGAAGATGAGACCGGCTACTTTGCTATCATTCTGGAAATGGCGCTGGAATCCCTCAAGGAAAACATCGAAAAGAAAAACATCCTGCTGGTCTGCATGACAGGCAAATCCAGCAGCCGGTTTCTGGCCTTTCGGTTCCGCAATGAATTTGAGGTCTATATCAACCGGTTGGATGTATGCAGTATGTATGAATTTGAACAGTACGACCTGCACGACACCGACTATGTATTCACGACGGTGCCGCTGCACACCGCGGCCAAGATCCCTATTTACGAGATCAGCAACTTTTTGGATGAGAGCGATATCCTCCAAGTGCGCCGAAAGCTGGAACAAGGCAGCGTGGACTTTCTCCGTCGGTATTACCGGCAGGAACTGTTCTTCCCCCATATCCAGGCCGGGACCCGGGAGGAAGCGCTGCGCCAGATCTGTCACCAGATGGCGCAGGTCTACCCCGTGCCGGAGGAAGAGTTCTGCGCTTCGGTACTGGCCCGGGAGCAGATGGGCGGCACCGATTTTGGCAACAACGTGGCCATCCCACACCCGGAGGAGTGCTTCGTAAAAGAGAATGTGGTCTGTGTGGCCATCCTGGACAAACCCATCCGCTGGTCCGCCAATACGGTACAGCTGGTGATCTTAGCGGCCATTTACGATTCCGCTTCAGCCCAGGCCCAAAAGTTTTACCAGCTGACCAGCTCGCTGATCAGCGACCGGGTACGGGTCAAGCGCATCATCGCCAAACAGGAGTACGAACATTTCATGAAACTGCTTTTAGAGTAAAAGGAGGAATCCAAATGGCTTTGCCCGACAACTTTCTATGGGGCGGCGCAGTAGCCGCCAACCAGTGCGAGGGCGCTTACAATGAGGACGGCAAGGGCCTGAGCGTGGCGGATGTGATGACGGCGGGTGACGCCCACACCAAGCGCCGGATCACCGATGGCGTCATCCCCGGCGAATACTACCCCAACCACATGGGCATCGACTTCTACCACCGCTATAAAGAGGACGTCAAACTTTTTGCCGAGATGGGCTTCAAGTGCTTCCGCACGTCCATCGCCTGGAGCCGCCTCTTTCCCCAGGGGGACGAGTCCGAACCTAACCCAGCGGGGGTGCGGTTCTATCACGACCTGTTTGACGAGCTGCGCAAATACGGCATCGAGCCGGTGGTGACCATCAGCCATTACGAAATGCCCTACGGTCTGGTGAAAAAATACGGTGCCTGGCGGGACCGGCGGCTAGTGGATTTCTTCGAGAACTATTGCCGGGTCATCTTCAACGAATACAAGGGTAAGGTCAAATACTGGATGACATTCAACGAGATCAACGCCATCGAGTTCGGCCCTTGGAACCCGGCGGGTCTGGACATTCGCCCGGACGAAAACCGGATGCAGGTGATCTACCAGGCGGCCCATCACCAGTTTGTAGCCAGCGCCAAAGCGGTGCTGCTGGGCCACAAGATTGACCCCGAGAACAAGATCGGCTGCATGACCCTCTTTGGAGTGGTCTACCCCGAGACCTGCCACCCCCTGGACGCCAAGGCCGCCGACGATATGATGGCCACCATGCTGGCCTTCGCCGACGTGCAGTCCCGCGGGGAATATCCCCAGCGCCTGCTGAAAAAGCTGGAGCGCGCCGGGATCACCATCCAGAAAGAGCCAGGGGATGACGACCTGCTGCGCAGGGGGACGGTGGATTACATCGGGTTCAGCTATTATATGTCGATGGTCCAGGCCGGCCGCCCCACCGAGGCGGGCAGGGCCAAGGGCAATGTGGTGGCCGGGGTGGTCAACCCCTACCTGCCCTCCAGTGAGTGGGGCTGGCAGGTGGATCCCATGGGCCTGCGGCTTACCATGCGGCTGCTCTACGAGCGCTACCAGAAGCCCCTCTTTATTGTGGAAAACGGCTTGGGCGCTACGGACACGGTGGAAGCGGACGGAAGCATCCACGACAGCTACCGCATTGACTACCTGCGCCAGCACATCCAGGCCTTCAAGGCCGCGGTGGAGGAGGACGGCATCCCCCTGATGGGCTACACCCCCTGGGGCTGCATCGACCTGATCAGCGCCGGCACCGGCGAGATGAAAAAGCGGTACGGCTTCATCTATGTAGACCGGGACAATGACGGCAGCGGCACTTTGGAGCGCCGGCGTAAGGATTCGTTTTACTGGTACAAAAAGGTCATCGCCTCGAACGGCGAGGACCTGGATTAAAAGGAGGAACCACCTATGGCTGAAATGACCGAACAGGAAGAAATGCAGGTGTTTGAGCTGATCACCGCCGCCGGCGGTGCCAAGAGCACCTTTATGGAGGCCCTCTACAAAGCAAAAGAGGGCAAGTACGACGAAGCTGAAAAGCTGTTCAAGGAGGCGGACGGGTATTTCATCCAGGGGCACCATGCCCACGCCGCCATGATCGAGGCCGAGGGCCAGGGCGTTGAGACCACCGTCCGGCTGGTGCTGGCCCACGCCGAGGATCAGCTGATGAGCGCCGAGCTCACCAAAACAATGGTGGAGGAGATGATCGCACTCTACAAGCGGATCGACGCGCTGGAAGAGGCGCTGGAGCAAAAAAAGCAGTAAAGAGGAAAATCGCCAGCCATTCCGGTCTGGTAAAAATAAGGAGGAATTTTGTATGAAAAAGATTGTTTTGATGTGCAGCAATGGGATGTCCACCAGCTTGATGGTGGCTAAGATGCGGGAGGCCGCCGCCAAGGCAGGCTATGAATGCACCATCAACGCCTATTCTCTGGCAGCCGCCAAGGAAGTGGGCACCGATGCTGACTGCATCCTGATTGGGCCCCAGGTTAAGCACAAGCTGCCCCAGGTGCAGAAGGATTGTCCCGACGTGCCAGTAGCCGCCATTGAGATGAAGGACTATGGAATGATGAACGGTGCCGCCGTTCTAAAAGCTGCCCGCAAATTGATGGGCGAGGAGGTGTAAGCCATGGCAGAGAAAAAGAGCATGACCGACCGGATGGCGGCATTCAGCGACGTCGTCAACGGGAATATCTACCTGCAAAGCATTTCACAGGGCATCATGACGTTTCTGCCGGTAATCATCATCGGTTCCTTCGCCAGTCTGTTTTCAGGCCTGCCGGTGGATTTTTGGCAGAACTTTATCCAATCTACCGGTATCAGCACCCTGCTGACTGCGTTGGTGGGAGCTACCACCAATATGCTGGGCCTCTACTTTACCTATGGCGTCGCCAGCGTCTTTGCCGACAAAAAGGAAGTCCACAGCAAGATCGCACCCATCCTTGCTCTGATTGTCTATGTGACGCTGCTGCCCACCGCTGTCGACGCCAACGGCACAGCGGTTCTTTCCTTCACTTACATGGGCACCCAGGGCATGATTCTGGGCATCCTCGTCGCTCTGCTGACCATCTCGGTCTATAAGGCAATTGTGGACGCCAAAATCGTTATCAAAATGCCGGCGGGCACGCCGGAATACGTTTCCAATACTTTTGTCTCTCTGATTCCCGGTCTGGTCATCGCATTGATGGCTCTGGTGCTGCGTGGTCTGTTTGCGCTGACCCCTTGGGGAAACGCCTTCGACTGCCTGTACAACATTCTGCAAATGCCCCTCAACGCCATCGTGGGCAAGAACCTCTTTACTTTGACTATCATCAACCTGTTGACCCAGGTGTTGTGGTTCTTCGGCATCCACCCTGGTTTCCTGTCTAGTATGACCGCCCCCATTATGTTTGGGCTGGATGGGGCTAACCAAGCTGCCTATGCTGCCGGGCAGGCTGTACCCAACATCATCGGTATGGCCTTTTCCTACAGCACCACCATTGCAACCGTTTATCCCGCTTTTGCCTTAGCCCTGCTACTGTTTGCCAAATCTGGCCAGCTTAAGACGGTGGGCAAGATTTCAGTAGCTCCTGCTTTCTTCGGCATCTCTGAGCCATTGATCTTCGGCGCTCCTGTTGTGCTCAACCCAACCATTGTGGTTCCCTGGGTGATTATCCCTGCGCTGAATTTCATCCTGGGCTATGCAGCCTGTGCCATTGGCATTGTGCCACACTATGCCGGCGTGACGGTATTCAACTTCCCTATGATTGCTACCGGCATCCTCAACGGCAGCGCAGCCATCGCAGCGATGGAAGTAGTCCTGTGCGTAATTGACCTACTGATTTTCATGCCCTTTGTTAAGATGCAGGACAAGAAGAATCTGGAAGCCGAAAAGCTCGCCATCGAATCTGAGCAGAACTGAACGTTCCCTCTTTTCCCCGCAGCTATACGGGCGACGCCATGCGCTGCCTGTATGGCTGCCTTTTAATAAGGAGATACACTATGTATTATCGTTCCCAGCCAGTTTCCGTCCATGTTCTTTGGATCGAAAGTCCCAGCAAAGAAAACCTCTACCTCGTCATTGGCCGACAGCGGGCCATCCTGATTGATGCGGGCTTGGGAGTAGGACATCTGCGGGCTTTTGTAGAAAATCTGACCAGCCTGCCCCTCACTGTCCTGCTGACCCATGGGCATATCGACCACGCCCCCGGCGCAACGGAGTTTGGCAAGGTCTATCTCAATAGCGCCGACCAGGCACTTTATCGCAGCCAGTGCAGTCTGGCTGACCGCCAGGGCTACCTGAAGGGCAATCTGAGGGATCGCTATGAGGAACTGACCGCTGGCAGCTTTGTGGAGGCTGACCCAAACAAGGACTTTGCCGAGCTGACCGACGGCATGATTTTTGATTTGGGCGAGGTGCATGTGCAGGCGGTGGCTTTCCCCGGGCACACCGCGGGCAGCACTGCTTTCCTTGTGGAGGAGGACAGGCTCCTGATTACGGGAGACTGCTGCAACAATTTTACTTTCCTCTTTGGACCGGAGGCCGCCCCAGTGGAGGCGTACAGGGAAACGGTCGTCCAAGTGCGGGACCGCCTGACAGGCCGGTACGATCGGATCTTTGTCTCCCATCATGGGCCCGAGCTGCCCGTTACCCTCCTAGATGAGATGATTGAGCTGTGTGATCAGGTATTGGCAGGCGATACCGATGACGTGCCCTTCTCTTTTATGGGAATGAAAGCAACTATCGCTAAAAAGATGGATACTACTTTCCGCCGCTCCGATGGCAAGGCCGCCAACCTGGTGTACAGCAAATCCAAAATCCACAAAGCCCTTGCCTGTACATTGTGATCAAAAAAGGAGAGCTTGTTTTTATGCACATCGCGTTTGTATCTTTGGGCGCTTTTGGCCACATCAACCCCACCCTGGCCCTGGTCACCGAACTGGTGAAGCGGGGAGTGCGGGTGACCTACTTCTCCACCGAACAGTTCAAGAATATTGTGGAGCCCACCGGGGCCAAGTTCGTGGCTGTCCCCTCCTGGATGGCACAGCAGGCCGGACAACAGCAGGGTGGCGCCGACGAGGATGTGGGAGCCACCGTGCCCTTTCTCTTTTTGAATGAGGCTGGCAGCTACATTGACCCGATTCTGGAGGTACTGAAAGTCGATAAGCCCGACGCTATCGTCCACGACTTTGCCGGCATCGCCGGAACCATCGCCGCCGATGCCTTCCACGTCCCTAACGTCATGCTCTACACCAGCTACCCCTCCAACGACAGCTACTCCATGGCTGCCAGCTTTGAGAACGTCTCGGCAGACCATCCCTTGCGCCAGGCCGCGGCCCAGCTGGCTCAAAGTTACGCCGAAAAATACGGCTGCCGCCTGATGACCGTCAAGGAGATCTTCGACGGTCACGGGGACTTCAACCTGGTCATGATGCAGAAAAAACTGGTACCAAACTACGAGACCTTCGATGACAGTTTTGTGTTCACCGGGGTGCAGATCGGCAAGCGGACCGCCTTCGGCAGCTGGAAGGCCCCCGACAACGGCAAGCCGCTGCTGTATTCGTCCCTGGGCACCGCCTTCAACAACTGGCCCGAGTATTATCCCATCCTGTTCGACGCGGTACGAGACTTGGATATCAACGTCTTTGCGGCCCTGGGCTCCATCGACCCGGCCAGCCTGAAAGACATCCCCGCCAACGTGGAGGTGGGCCAGATGGTGCCCCAGCTGGACATCCTCTCCCAGGCGTCGGTGTTCATCACCCACGCCGGCATGGGCGGCACCGGCGAGGCCATCTACTACGGCGTGCCCATGATCGCCATCCCCCAGATGGAGGAACAGGCTATCACTGCCCGGCAGATCGAAAAGCTGGGACTGGGCTGCGCCTTCCTGGATAAAAACGCCATCACCAGCGAGAGCCTGAAGGCAGCCATTCTCAAGCTGCTGACCGAGCCCTCCTACAAGGCCACCGCCCGCGCCTGCAGCGAGGATATGCGCAGCCTGGGCGGGGCCAAGGCCTCGGCTGAGGCACTGATGGCTTTCCTACGCAAGTAAGACATTTCCTGCCCTCTGCCGGGTGCCCCGCTCTGCACCGCACAGGGCGGGGCATACAGGAGGGGAACTCAAGAAAGAGGTTTATATGTCCAAATTCCCTGAAAACTTTTTGTGGAGCGCCTCCACTGCAGCCACCCAGATCGAGGGCGGCTGGAATGCCGACGGCAAGGGCGAGTCCATCTGGGACACTCTGGTCCACGACGGCACCGGCCGCATTGCCCACAGCGAGAACGCCGATACCTCCATTGATTTTTACCACCGCTGGCGGGAGGATGTGGCCCTGATGAAACAGATGGGCCTGAAAGCCTACCGCTTTTCCATCAGCTGGCCCCGCGTCCTGCCCGAGGGCGCGGGCAAGGTCAACGAAGCCGGCGTCAAATTTTACCAGGACCTCTGCGATGAGCTGCTGCAAAACGGCATCCAGCCCCTGGTGACCCTCTACCACTGGGACCTACCCACCGCCCTTTACCGCAAGGGCGGATGGAAGAACCCTGAAATCGTGGAGTGGTTCGCGGCCTATGTGGAGGTGATTTCCAAGGCCCTCAGCGGCCAGGTGAACTACTGGATCACCTTCAATGAGCCCCAGATGTTCTGCGGGCTGGGTCTGATGGCGGGCGTCCACGCACCCTTTGAGCACAACGGCGATGCCGCCATGATGGCGGTGACCAAGAACATCCTGCTGGCCCATGGCCGGGCGGTGCAGGTCCTGCGGAAAAACTGCCCTGGCGCCAAGGTCGGGATGGCCCCCACCGGTGACTGCTGTCTGCCCAAAGATGACAGCCCTGAGGAAGTGGAAAAGGCCCGGCAGAAGTCCCTCAGCGACTACCCCGGCTACATCATGTCCAACACCTGGTGGGCCGACCCTGTGTTTTTAGGCCGGTATCCTGCATGGGCCAAAGAAAAATTTGGTGATATACTGTACCCCATGAGCGATGCGGAGTGGGCCCTGGTGAGCCAGCCCCTGGACTTCTACGCCTACAACTGCTACCAGGGCACGGTGGACTTGGTGCCCGACCCGTCAAAATACGACACCTACGCCTACCAGGGCAGCCCCCAGACCGCTGCCGCCTGGAACATCACCCCCAAGGTGCTCTACTACGCCAACAAGTTCTGGTTCGAGCGGTACCACCTGCCCATCCTCATCACCGAAAGCGGCTATTCAGGGCTGGACTTCGTCATGCTGGATGGCAAGGTCCACGATCCCCAGCGCATCGACTTTCTGCACCGGTATCTTTTGGAGATGGCCCATGCCATTGATGATGGCATCCCAGTGATCGGCTACTCGGTGTGGAGCTTGTTCGACAACTTCGAGTGGGCGGCAGGCTACAGCTGTCGCTACGGCCTGATTTATGTGGACTACCCCACCTTGAAGCGCACCGTCAAGGATTCCGGCTGGTGGTACCGGGACGTCATCGCGTCCAATGGGGAAAATTTATGAAGCATAGGCCCGTTAAAACACATCATATTTTTGTGCTCTGTTTATAAAACCGCCATTGACTTTTTGATGCTTCATCTAATTTCTTCCGCTTTTACTTGACAGCATCCTACTCTTATGCTACCATTTATTACAAGTCAAACCACTTTATCGAAATAAAGCGTCATAGCTTTCTCTGCCGCTCCGCAACCACACCGAACCATTTTGCCGCCGCTTTCCTCCGACAAAATCCTTTGGTCCTTTGCGGGGCGGTTTTCTTTATTTCCTGAGAGAATTTGCAGCCGGGCGACCGGCCTGCAATTCTTCATACCCGAACCTTGAAAATTGTATGAGCCGTCTGAACGAGATACTGTGCCACGACCTCACACTTTCTGTGAGCGAGCCGGACAACGCCGCTGCACAAACAGGGGCAGGAACTTCGTTCGGAGCAAACGGCGATTAACATACATGAGCAGAATCACCTCTACTTATTTTTTGCGTCTTAACAATTCGGAAACATTTGTTGAAAATGCGTTTTGAGCGCAGCGGTAGAGGGCAAGAACCGTCCCGTGGCCACAAATTTTCAA
>OLHE01002401.1_pt1 | contig 11027 bp, 9 predicted proteins | sample 1605821 | NCBI WGS metagenome assembly OLHE01 (sample SAMN03283250) | human gut metagenome | biome: human-associated habitat; material: feces | host: Homo sapiens | place: USA | collected 2013
CTGGCGGACGCGGATGGCCTCCTGCGTGTTCTCCACGAGCTTCGGCACGACATCGTCCTCAAGCTTTTCCTTGCCGCGGGCAAGCATCCTTATCAGGAGCACGAGCGCCGTTATTATCGGGAGTGCCGCGCAGACAACTGCAACAAGCGTCAGCAGTGCGCACCAGTCCTCAACGCTGCGCGCCGCGTTCTCCCAGTAGGGATATATAACGCCCATGGTCTGCATCGAGCGGCTGCCGAACTGCTTTGCAAGCTTGAGCAGACGCCCAAACTCGAAGCGGCGGCTGTTCTCGACTATCTCGCCGCGCCCGATGGGGAACGACTTCTTCGCCACACCCAGCGCGAAATCCTTGACGGGGTTTGCCATAACAAGCTCATAGCAGGTTATTCCGGCGTCCTCGACGAGCTGCGAATAGCCGTCGTACGACATGTACAGCCCGCGGCCGGAGGTATAGGCGGCGGTACTGAATTTGTCCTGCTCGCGCTCGACAACGCCCGCGATCATATACGGCACGCCGTATATTTTCATGCTCAGCCCGGCAATATCTGTGCCGCCGTAGAGCAGCCATGCCAGATCTTCGTCCAACAGGACACGATCCTTCATAAGGTCACGCTGAGTGATGTAGCTGCCGCTGATAAGCCGTATCGGGTGAAAATCGAAGAATTCACCGCCGACGGCGATGACCGCGGCCTCGCCCTTGCCGTTATCGCTGCTGACGTTTACCTTACCGGTGCAGCTCCATGCGTCGACAAACAGCGTGCTGTCGTTGTCGATGTCGAGCGCCGCCTTGTGCAGCTCCTCGGTGAGCTTGGTGCGGAAGGCCGCAACCTTTTCAAGGCCTATCTTTTCATCCACGGGTATGAAGCAGCTTATCTGCGAAAACTCCATGCCGCTCTCGCCGCGCCAGCGGGAAGCCTCCTTCTGGCTGGCGAGCGTGTTCGACAGGATCGCGGTCGTGATGAGGCAGGCGGCCATTATCAGCAGCAGTGCGCCGTTGACGATGGCGAATACTATTCTTTTTTTCTTCCTGTTTCCTCGTTTTTTCATGTGGACTCAGCCATTCTTACCTGATCGCCGCCTTTGACCGGCATGCTGCTGGTGGTGATGACATAGTCACCATAGGCAAAGTCTCCGGTGACGGCGGAATTCATATCGTCGGACGCGACAACCTCAACGGCGACGCGCTTTGCAAAGAAACGGTTGCCAAGGGGGGAGTTCTTTGCGGTGATGACCAGCACAAAGCTGCCGTTGTTATCCTGACGGATGGCGCTGTTCGGTACGACGTAGTCATAATTCGCGCTCTTGGAACCGACGGAAATGGTCAGCTCTGAGCCGGCGTTCACATCGCCGTCAAGATCAAAGGTCAGGAGCTTGTTGGTCTGCGGATTCTTGGGATCGGTCTTGATACTGTTGAGCGTTGCGACGATCTCGCTGCCCCAGTAGAAGTTGGAGACGGTGGCGCTGTCGCCCGGGCGCAGCTTGCGCGCCTGATCATTGGTGACTGAGAAACTGAGGGTGTAGCCCATGTCGGGCACTTCAATGGTCGCAAGGATCGTATCCTTGGGAACGGTCTGTCCGGCGGTGATCTCGATGGACTGCACGGTGCCGGAGACGTTGGAGGTTATCTGGTTCTCCTCACCGCCGGAAAGCTCTTTTATCTTCTGCTTCTGCTTTTCAATCTGAGCGGAGAGACTCTCGAGGTCTATCGCGGCGAGCTGGGTCTGCTTGTTGTCGGCTATCTTCTGCTGCTCAAGGCTGTGCTTGAGTTCGAAAAGCTCGTTCTCGGCGGCGATGCGGGCCTGCTTTGCCTCGTCATACTTGGTGGCGTACTCGCCGGCGGCAGAACGGAGCGCGTCAAGCTGTGCTTTGAGGGAATCGAGCTGAGCCTGAATGGAGGAGAGAGCGATGCTGGTGTCTGAATTCGGCAGCTCGTCAAGCGCCTTCTTAGCGTCCGCCAACTCCTTCACGGCCGCGTCGTACTCCTCTGTGCCGGGAGTCGCGGCGGCGAGGGCGGCCTCGGCGTCCGTCACGCGCTGCTCCGCGGCCTCACGCTCGGCCTGAGCGCGCTCGGCAAGCTCGTCATAGGTCTTCTGCGCGTTCTCGATCTTCTTCTCGAGCGCGGCGACCTGCTCCTGATAGCCCGCGCCCTGCTGATCCTCAAGCGCCTTGTTCAGCGCGTCGAGCGCTTCCTGCTCGGCCTTGACCGCGGCGTCATACTTATCCTGTGCGGAGGCTATCTTGCGCTCCTCGACGGTATAGTCGAAGGTCGGCATGTTTATGGCGGACTTGCGGTAGCTGATCTCAAGATCGCGTAGCGCATCGGTCGCGGCCTCAAGCTCGTCACTGTCGCCCTGACCGAGGATGAACAGCACGTCGCCCTGATTGACCTCCTGACCGGTCTTAACCGCGACGGCGCGGATCTCACGCGTCTGGTCGGCCTTGACCTGATAGCTGCCGTTTGCGACGACGTTACCGGTGCCGCGGACGCGGGCGGTGATACTGCCGCTGGTGACGGACTGCGTTGCGACCTCGGGCAGCGTCCTGTTCATGATGGTGTTGGAGAAAAAGGTCAGCACCAGCAGGACGGCGAGGAAGATGATGGCGGCGTTTTTTACCCAGCCTCTGTTGATTTCTTTATGTTCCATGGGGATGTAGCTCCTTCTTAATACTTATCCTTTGACACTGCCGGAATTGGCGATGCCTTCTACCAGATATTCCTCGCCGTGCAGGAACAGCAGCAGCGATGGGATCATATAAACGGTCGCCATGGCGAAAGCCAGACCGATCTCGCCGGTGTTTATCGACGAGAGGAACACCGAAAGCGGCTGGGCGTCCGCGTCCTGCAGGAGGATCAGCGGCTGCTCGACCATGTTCCAGTAGTCGATGAACACGAGTATCGCAATAGAGTAGAGCGCCGAGCGGCACTGCGGCAGGCATATTCGTGTGAATATCTGCCATTCGCCCGCGCCGTCGACCTTGGCGGCCTCGATGAGCGAGTACGGTATGCGGCGCATGAACTTCGTCAGCAGGAACACCGAGAACGGCGCGAACACGCCGGGCAGGATTATAGCCCAGCTCGTGTTGAGGATGCCGAGCCATTTGCTGACGAGGTAGTTCGGAACCAGCGTTACCTGATAGGGCATCAGCATCAGAATGACATAGAAGAAGAAAATGCCGCTTCTGATCTTGCCGCGCCATCGCGTGAAGCTGTATGCCGCAACGGAGGCGATGGCCACCTGAAATATGACGATCGGCACGACCAGCAGCACACTGTTCCAGAATTTCAGCAGGTACTCCGGCGACTTGATAAGGCCGTTTATATACTGCGAAAGCGTGACCTTATCGGGAATGAACTTGAGGTTTACGGTCTTGGAGACGTAGCCGCCGGTGGTCGTGGAGAATATCATGCCGTAGTTTGCGTTTATCTCTTCCTCCGACATGAAGGAGTTTGTAATTGTCAGAACCGTCGGCAGCAGGAAGGCGATGGCGAATATCGCGCACAGCACAAACATTGCGCCGCGGCCGAAATAATGCTTTTTCTTCATCCCTCCACGTCCTTTCCGAACCAGTCCTCGGCAGCAAAGAGCAACGCGATGAGAACGACCATGACAATGGCCATGACGACCGCCGCCGCGGAAAGCTTCTGATAATCAAGGGATTGGAAGGTATTGTTCATGAAGTGCTGAAGCATGTACAGTGAGCTGTACGGGTAAGCGCCCGTCAGCAGATAGACCTCGCGGAAGACCTTGAAGGAGTTTATCAGCGAGAGAATCGTGACGAAGAGCACGGTGGGGGACAGGTAGCGGAGCTTGATGGCGAAGAACTTGTACCACTCGGAGGCGCCTTCAACGTCGGCCACCTCAAGCAGCTCCTTCGGGATGTTGGCAAGCCCAGCCATGAACAGTATCATAAAGTAGCCGAGGTTTTTCCAGAGGAACAGGATGATAACGACCAGCATTGCGTAGTCGGTCTGGAGCCAGTCGATCTTATCCGCGCCGAAGAGCATGATGAACTCGTTCACGGTGCCGTTATAGTTGAAGAGCACCTGCCATATAAGAACGACCGAGGCCACGGGAACCATCATCGGGCTGAGGAAAAACGTACGGAACTGAGATTTCAAAGGGATGCGGCACTCAAGCATGAGCGCGAGCGCCATCGAGAGAATGACCGCCAGCGGCACCGCAAGGAACGAAAAGGTCAGGGTATTTTTCGCGGCGGTGAGAAATGCGGAGTTCTGGAACAGCTTCACGAAGTTATCGAGAAACACAAAGTTGCGCGAACCGACCCCGTCGATGACCGAGTAGTACACAACGACGAAGAACGGTATAATAAAGAACACGCCCACGCCCAGAAGGCTTGGCGAGAGGAAGCACATGCTTTTCAGGAAGTCCTTCGCCTTGTCATTAAATTTTAGCGAGCGTTTTTTCATAGCTTATCTTCTTATCTTCCATCAGTTTGAGTTATAGTTTAGCTTATTATACTATATATAGAGAAATATTACAAGCCGCAGGCGCAAAATCGCGGCGGCTTTTCAGTCAGTCAAGAAGCTCCGGATATAGATCACGCCACGCGGGATTTATACCCGCAATAAGCGTGTTTTTCTTCTTGCGTGACCATGACTTGATTTGCTTCTCTCGTTCTATTGCGGAGAGTACGTCGTGGGTGCTTTCGTAATATACGAGCTTCTTGACAGCATATTTTGTCGTAAATCCGTCAGGGTCTGCGCCGATGCGGTGCTCATATACACGGCGTACGAGGTTGTTTGTAACGCCTGTATATATCGTGTAGTTTGAGGTGCTGGACATGATATATACATAATACTCCATGCATTACCTCCGGCTATGATACGGGGATGCGGATTGCCACGACCAGTCTGAGGACTGGTCTCGCAATGACAAGGTGGTCTGAAGGCGAAGCGGCGATTTCAAATCCCGCAAAACGGAAGAATCGGCGCAATATTTAAAACACTGTTGTCATTCCGAGGAGCGAAGCGACGTGGGAATCCGTTCTCCTTCACAGCGCAGTTGAATCAGGAGTCTCTCCCGCTCTGATAAAAAGCGGGAGAGACATTGTTATATTACCGCTGCTCGTTGACGTAGATATTCGCCTTGTTCTGGATAAGTCTTGCGACTTCCTCGGCGCTCTTCTGACCGGAGAAGAAGGCCGGGGTCTGCTCCTTGACTATATCATAGATGCTCGAGGAATAGTCGGCGACCTTGGTGGTGGTAGTGATAAGCTCCCAGAGCTTGTCGGCCTGCGCCTGCGTGGTGGCGTAGATATCGATATAATTATCGCCGTTGCCCCAGCTCATACCGCCGCGGGACACCTCTATCTTGTTGCCGTTCTCGTCAAGGACATAATTGCCGTCTCCGTCCTTCTGATACTCGGGAGTCATGGCCTCCTTGAGTTTTGCATTATATGCATTGATGTTGCTCGGGAAGCCGTACTGTCCCTTCTGGAAGTCCTCGGTGAAGAAGGTGCGGATGAACTGCCATGCGGCGTCCTTGTTCTCGCAGCGGGCAGAGATGGCGTAGCCGGAGTTGTTGAAGTTCAGCATGTTGCCGGTGCCGCTGGAGGTCGGGTAGCCAATATAGGTGACGCTGCCGCCGAAGATGGCGTCGTACATGGGCAGGTCGTTAAAGTCGCTGATATAGGTATTGAGCAGCATCTGTTTGCCCTGAGCGATGCGGGTATAGTCGTTGTCGTCATCGCTGTATTCGTAGTTTTCCCAGTTGAAGTCGTTCTGGAACTGAGAGGCGAACTTCAGCATGTCGATGAAGCCCTGACTGTCGAAATTGCACTGGCCGGTAGTCCAGTCGACGAGCGTACCCATATCCAGCGCGAGGCAGGAAGACAGCACATCCTGAGAGGTGGTGTAGTAGTTGAATATCTGGCAGCCCTCAGGCATCTTTGTGAGAGCCTCCTGAAGCTGCTCGTAGTTCCAGCCCGGAGTGTCGCCGACGATGGAGCTTGCGCCCGCAACGCCCTGAATGTTGAAGTTGGAGACGGTGGAGTAGAGCTTGCCGTCAACCTCGAAGGCGGCGAGAACGTTCGGAATGAAGTCGGACTTGTTCAGATCGGGATCGGATTCGAAGAAGCTGTCGAGATCGGCGATGAGTCCCTTGCCCGCGAGCTGGGAGACGGAGAAGCCGTTGAGGTCGAGAATGTCAGGCACGTTGCCGGCCATGATCTCGGTTGTAAGCTTGGTGAGACCGGCGGAGTAATCATCGTCGGTGTTGTACTCGGAGTAGTCGTTGACCTGAATACGGTACTGGTCGCTATTGCGGTTGAACTTGACTATAAGCTCCTGCGTGTCCCAGCTGAGTCCCTGAGTACCGAGCGTGATGTAGGTCTTCTGCGGCAGGCTGCTGGAGGGGACCTTGCTGATGGTGATAAGCTCGCTGGTGCAGTTTTCGTATTTGCCGTCCCACTCGTTGGTGACGGCGACGATGCGGCCGTCGGACAGGACGTACTGGTTGGAGAGGTCGTTGGTGTTGACGTCGCAGTCGAGCCAGCTGAAGATCTTGGTCTCGGTCTCGGTGTCAAAGTCGTAGCCGTAGAAGTTCAGACCGTTGGTATAGTAGATGTCATAGTCGCCGTCGCCGGTCATCATGTTCTGGATCCAGCTCTTGAGCTTCAGGGTCTTGCCGAGGGAGCGGGAAGCGATGTCGACAAGCTGTATGCCGTAGCCGTCGTTGCCGTAGGCGAAGACGCCGACACTGCCGTCACGCAGCTTGATGAGGTTTTCGGGGTAGTTGTCGAGATCAATGTCGAAGTCGACGGAGCCGTCGGTGTTGAAGACGCGGATGAGCATGTCGCTGGTGACAACGACCTTGCCGTCGTCGGTGACGACCATGTTGTACGGGTAGAAGGAGTCGTCGCCGTTGGAGCTGCTGCTGAGCTCGGTACAGCTCAGCTCAGCGCCGGTAGCGTCGAGACTGCGGAGATAGAAGTGCTGCTCGTACTGGTAGTAGTTATAGTATTCGTCGCTGTATTCCTCAACGCCTTCGGGAGCGTCGCTCCAAGAGAGGTACAGAGTCTCAAGAGACATCAGGCTGCCGTCAGCCATGAGGCAGAGCTGGGAAAGGCTGCTGGTGGAGGTCTGACCGTGACCCTCAAGCTTAACGGGGGCGTAGTTTTCAAGCTTGGTGCGGGTTCCGTCATAGCCGTTGAGGTACAGACGGGTCTCGTATATGTCGTACTGACCCTCGTACTCGGCGGGAGCGTCGTGCTCCATCTCGCCGACCTTCTCGTTCTCAACGGTGTAGAAGCCGGTTTCGGTGAACAGGAAGGGGTTGAGGTAGGTATGTCCGTCGCCGTTATTCAGCTTGGAGAAGCTGGACGCATAGACATATTCCGGCGTCGGCGTGCTGTCGGTCTTGCCGTTGCCGCCGTTATTACTGTCGTCGCCGTCCTTGCCGCAGGCGCAGAGGCTCAGTGCCAATGCTGCAGCGAGCAGCAGAGAGATGATTTTTGCTGTCTTTTTCATTATGTTCCTCCTCGGAAATTCAATGGGATTTCTATCGAACGCATGTAGGGATAAAAATCTATGGTCTCATTGTAGCATATAATGCGCGCTCTGTCTCTTAACTTTTCTTAAATGTTTGATTTTTCGTTGGTTTATATGAAATTATGTGTTATGATGCACTCAGTTAAAATGCATCGCGCCATACCGCAGCGCCTCCTTCCACCGCGCTGCCGCCATTGTGAACCGCGATTGCATCGAACAGGCAAATTTTATGTATCGTTTTTGTATAGAGGAGAGATAAATATGGCTGCCAGTTCCAATATTCTAATAGTAGACGACGATCCGGATATCCGCCAGGTGCTGAAGATATTGCTGAGCGAGACATATACTGTCGCCGAGGCGAGCAGCGGCATGGAGGCCGTCGCGTATGTGAAGGAGCATCCGGAGCTTGACCTCGTGCTGCTGGATGTGATGATGCAGGGGATGGACGGCTTCCAGACCTGCGACGCGATACGCAAGGACTCCAACGTCCCCGTTCTGTTCCTCACCGCGAAGTCCGCCGAGAACGACCGCGTCAGTGCCTATTCCAGCGGCGGCGACGATTTCCTGTCCAAGCCCTTCTCCAGCGTGGAGCTGCTGGCCAAGGTCAGCTCGCTGATGCGCCGGTATAAGGAGTACCGCGGCAAGCCGGAAGAGGCGCTTGCAGTGGAGAATCTTGAGGTCGATTTCTCAACGCACAAGGTCACGAGCAGCGGCAAGCCCGTCGCCCTGACCGACACGGAGTACGCCATCCTCGCATATCTGCTCCAGAACCGCGGCCGCACCGTGACCGCCGTGGAGCTGTACGAGGCCGTGTGGAACGAAAAGTACCTCGCCGGTTCCGGCAACACCGTGATGGTGCACGTCCTGAACCTGCGCCGTAAGATAGAAGAAAATTCGTCCAGTCCGAAGATAGTTCGCACGGTCTGGGGAAAGGGCTATCAAATTGACTGAGAAGCAACCTGAGCCGAGGGAAAGGCGCCTGCCGTCCTCGCTCAACGCGAAAATGCTTTATACGATCCTGCTGGGCTTCGCCTGCGCGCTGATCGTGATGGCGGTAGTGCGCGGGGTGGGGAACCTCATCGTCGACAAGGTCTATATGAGCAGCGATGCGATTTCTTCCCGCAAGGCTGAGGTGTATTCGCAGTTCAGCAGCTATGTAAGCTCACGCCGCATCAATGGTGACGACGCTTCCGCCGTCGCGCGCTGGGCGAAGGACCATGAATATGTCACCATTCTTATCTATAAAGGACGCAGCTTCTCCATGCGTGTACATGACGGAGAGGCTGTCAACGTCTCAAATATTGCCGGAGCGGAGCGAAGCCAGTATATTGCGCAGAGCCAGAGACTTTATCCGATGCGCTTTGCCGACGGACTGTATCAGATAGCGATAAGCGAGAACTCGCAGGTGCGCGAATACGCGCTGGCAAACGTTGTAGCGTGGGCTTCGGCGTGCCTGATATTCATAGCGGTTTTGCTGTGGTATGTGCAGCGGATGACGAAGCGCATAATAGTGCTGTCGAATGAGGCGGGGGAGATCGGCGAGGGCGATCTTGAGCACGATATAACCGTCAAGGGCAACGACGAGCTTTCGATGCTTGCGCATGAGGTGGACATGATGCGCAGCTCTGTCATTGAGAAAATGGGCAACGAGCGGCGTGCATGGCAGGCAAACTCCGAGCTGATAACCGCAATCTCGCACGATATACGCACGCCTATGACCTCAATGCTGGGGTATCTGAGCCTGCTCGACGAGAACGGCATCAGCGACGAGGAACAGGCGAAGCAGTTTATCTCCGCGGCCTACGGCAAGGCCATGGAGCTGAAGGATCTCACGGACGAACTGTTCAAGTATTTCCTTGTTTTCGGCCGCGCCGACCTTGAGATGAACATGGAAGAGTTTGATGCGAGGCTGCTGCTCGACCAGTTCATGCTCGAGCTGCAGTTCGACCTGCAGGACGACGGGTTCAACGTGTCGCGCATCGACTTCATCGGCGACTGCCGCGTCTCGGCGGATACGATGTATCTCAAGCGCGTGTTCGATAATCTGCTGTCGAACCTGCGCAAGTACGCGGATAAGTCGCGGCCGGTGATGATCCTCTCCGCGCTGGAAAACGGCTGGCTGAGCGTCTGTGTGTCGAACTACGTGGTGCGCTCGATGAACCGCGTCGAGAGCACGAAGATAGGCATCCGCACCTGCGAGAAGATAATGACGCATATGGGCGGCAGCTTCGAGATACGCTCCGACGAGGAACACTTCGCCGCAGAGCTGAAGCTTCCGGCGATCGAAAATGATGAGCTGCCAGCAGAAAAGTGAACGTCTTTAACTTGCTTACAAAAATATAGATCAACGCCGGGGCATGTGCCCCGGCGTCGGTTATTCTTCATCTTCAAGCCCAGCAAAGAATTCGTCATACGAGCAGGAATAGATTTTCCTCAGCTCCACTATAACGCTTGCCCGGATATTCAGTTCGCCGGACTCATATTTTGCGTAGGTCGTCCGTCCGATATCGCAGCCGCGGCGCTGAAGCTCCGCGCACAGCTTTTCCTGCGACAGTCCGCTGCCCGCCCGAAGTCTGCGCAGATTATCGCCCATGTTCCGGTCACGCCTGATTTTTTGCTCCATGTTCTTCTCCGCCTGCATAATTTTTGACCAGTATCAGTTGCAAGCAGTCAAATTTTATGCTAAGCTGAGAGAAAATATTGACCGCTATACTGGTCGATATTTGCAGTGGAGGTATAAAAGTGGCCGATTATAAGAAAATGTACGCCGTATTATGCGGAACCGTAGACGATGTCATCGATGAATTGGAAACCATACCTTTGGCGTTGCCGGCGGCAACGAGCCTGCGAAATGCATTGCTGCGAACCGAAGAGATATATATTGATACCTGCATGTACTCTGAACCGAAATACGGCACCAATATAGTCGAACTGAAAACAGATACAAACGTTGAAGAAGATTAGCCGAACTGTGTTGCCATTTGCTATCCCGTTGCTATGGGAGCAGCGTGGGAAAAGTGCGTTCGTAGGGGACGGCCTCTGTGCCGTCCCCCTTTCTATACGCTGCGGTGTCTTTTCCCTAATGGCAATAGACCGAGACTGGCGACCCCTCAGTCGGCTGCGCCGACAGCTCCCCTAAGAGAGGCGCCAAGGGCGCGCCCCCCTAATTTTCCCCCTTATCCATCGCGACCTCGGCGATGTACAGAATCAGCTCCTCCGGAGTCGGAAGCTCGCCCTCGCGGGGGACGCTCTGCCAGAACCGCTGCACATCGGCGTCCGTGCTGGCAAGGCCGTTCACCATTGCGATCTGTATGTTCCTCCTGACGGACTCAACGCTCTCGCCGCTGTCCGCGGCAATTTTTCTTATCGCGTCCTCTGCAATTTTCATTTTCAGCTTATCCATAACTTCACCTCACGGAACTATATTACATCTAAATTTACTTGAAGTAAATAAATATTTAGTTTAGCTCAATTATATTTCTGCCTGATTGTTGGTAGCATATCCGCATGGAGGTAT
>OLHE01002403.1_pt1 | contig 11025 bp, 8 predicted proteins | sample 1605821 | NCBI WGS metagenome assembly OLHE01 (sample SAMN03283250) | human gut metagenome | biome: human-associated habitat; material: feces | host: Homo sapiens | place: USA | collected 2013
GACATGTGCGGCTGAGAAAATACTTCTCGGCCTGCAAACGTGCGCGCCGTCCGCCCAAGGCGGACGGCGCGTGCGCTGCAGTCAGGCCGCTAACCCCTTTGTCAAAAAAGGAATACTTTTTTGACAGACTCAACAGCCGCCATCCTCACGGGATGGCGGCTGTTTTCGTTTTGGCTTATTTGCGCTTTTTCTTCTTGTTCCTGTCGTCGGCCAGCGCCGCGTCGGATCGGCCGGTCTCCCGCTTGGTCTCGCCGCCGCCGACATGTTCGACGATCAGCATCACCGCGCCGAGCACGATGGGCAGCAGGTAGCCGATGCACATCGTGGCGCTGCTGAACATGTCGCCGCGCACGATGCCGACGACGATGCTGATGACGCCGAGGATCACAAGGAAGATACCCATGAACTTGGTTCTGGACATGGCAGACACTCCTTTTCGGTTGGATCGGCGCGCGTTACAGCGCGCGGTACTGCATGAGGATGGTCGCGACTTCCGCGCGCGTGGCGTTGCCCTGCGGATTCAGATAGAGTTTTCCGGCGCTCGGACTGCCGTTGATGACCTTGTATGCGACGGCCCATTTCATGTCGTCCAGGGCCCAGTCAGACACGCTGGCACTGTCGGCAAAGCCGGTCAACTCGGCGGCTGCCTCCGTCTTGTCGGGTGAAAATTTTGCGGTGTAGCGGCTGAAGATGGCCACGATCTGCTCACGCGTGATGTTCTCCTGCGGGGCAAACGTCGTCTCGCTCATGCCGGCGACGATACCGTTCTGGCTTGCCCAGAGCACGGCGTCATGGTACCACGTGCCGGATGCAACGTCCGTAAACGGCATCTTGCCGCTCACGCTCGGACTGCCGGCCAGCCGGTGCAGCACGGCCACAAGCATGGCGCGCGTCATGGGGGCACCGGGGCTGAACTCCGTCTCGGACATGCCGACCATAAGCTCGTCCCGGAAGGCCTCGAGCACCGCGTCAAAATACCATGCGCCGGCCTTCACATCCTCGAACGGAGTCTTGGGCAGCTTGCTCAGATCCAGCGCGAACTCGACCGTGAGCGACACGGCGCTGCTGCCGGTGCTGTAGGTGTAACTGGGGGTCTCGACGGCGGCACTGTAGCGTGCGATGCCGGTCTCTTTGTCGTATGCCGCACCCTTGACTTCGGTGATGCTGCCGATGTGCTCCTTGCCGACGATCTGGCTGAGGTCGAACAGTCCAACACCGTTTTCCGTGCCGCTGAGCGTGTAGCTGCCGGGGAGCTTCTGCACGTGGCCGGTGTCGGTCTCGGCGTCCTTGATGGGCAGACCGGTCAGATCGAGCGTGGCGAGCCGGTTGCCGCCGCAGTAGATCTCGCTCAGGTGTGTGTTTTTCGACACGTCGAGCGCGGTGAGCTTGTTGTTTTCGCAGTTGAGCGCCACAAGCTGCGTGAAGTGCTCGATGCCGGTCAGATCGGCGATGCCGAGACCGCTGCAGTTGAGCTCCAACACGCGGCGCATTTCAAGCGTCGAGAGCAGGCTGTCGCCGTTGCCGTCAACGGTCTCGGCAAGCAGGGCACGGAAGGCCTCGTCCGGGAAGTTTTTCTCGTCGAGTGTAACGCCGCGCGTCAGATTCTGCATCTCAAAGTACACGCTCATGGCGGGCAGACCCTTGCGCCCTGTGTCGTAGCTGTAGGTGAAGTAGTCCGGCGTCTTGGCAAACTCCGCCTCGCCAGTCTGCTTGTCATAGTTTGCGTCGAGCACGCGCGTGATGCTGCCGAGGTTATCCTTGCCGACGATGACGTCGAAGTACACGGTGCACTTGCCGCCGTCCGTGACCGCGCCGGTCTGCTCCGGCAGATACTGCGGGCTGAGGATCGGATTTTCGGTCTTGCCGTCGCCCTGCTCGGTGGCGTTGAGGGCGGTGCAGCCCGAGAGGTCAAGCGCGGCGAGCGCGTTGTCGCTGCAGTCGAGCGATTCGAGCGCGGTGCAGCCCGTGAGGTCGAGCTTCGTCAGGGCGTTGAGGCTGCACGTGAGCACCTTGAGCTCCTTGTGCCCGCTCAGGTCGAGCGCGGTCAGGCGGTTGGCGCTGCACTCGAGCGTGGTCAGCTTCTCTGCGGCGGACACGTCGAGCGCCGTGAGCGCGTTATACGAGCATGCGACGGTTTTCAGCGCGCTGCAGCCCGTGAGGTCGAGCGTCGTGAGCGCGCAGCTCGAGGCGTCGAGCTGCGTGAGCGCGCTGCAGCCGGCGAGCTTCAGGCTCTGCAGCTTGCCGCAGCCGGACACGTCGAGCTTTTCGAGCTTGGTCATGCCGCTCAGGTCGAGCGTTGCGATCTGGTTGTTGCACGCAATCAGTTCGTGCAGATTCGTGAAGTGCTCGATACCGGTCATGTCAGCGACCTTTGTGATCTTCATTTCAAATAGGTCGATGCACTGTACGGCCTCGCACTCGGCCGCCGAGAGCTTGTTGTCCTTGTTCGTGTCGCAGTAGTCGGTCACGTACGTGCGCAGCGCCTGATCCGGGAAGTGCTCGGCATCGACAGGGATCTCGCCCGCGGCCATCGCCGGAACGCCCAGCGCCAGCAGCATCATGACCGCCAGCAGCAGACACAGCGCCTTTTTGAGATGTTTCATTGCAGTTCCTCCTGTAAAAGACTCCAGAACGTGGGACTTGTGAATGTTTCTATTGTAGCAGGTCTTGCGCCGCGGGTCAATGTTCGCCTGCGGTGCGGCGCGTATGTATGGCGTGCTCTGCCACGAGCAGTATGGCGGCCATGCCGAAGTAGCCGTAGACCGGATAGACGATGCCGATCAGGTCGCCGAAGCCGAACAGACTTCCGGCAAAGGCGGCGGCCGTGAGCACGAGCAGCACGAGCGTGCGGTGCGCCGACAGCCACATGGATTTTTGCCCGGCGTAGGTCAGCACGGCCACGAGCGAGGAGACGCTCGTGCCGAACATACCGAAAAAGAGCAGTACGGCGTACACGACGCCTGCCGCGCCGAGCCGGCACGCGAGATCGAGCATGGGCAGCGGCGCCGCGATGCTCTCCGGACTCGTTGCCAGCGCGCACAGCACGCCGAGCGCCACCGCGAGCAGCAGCGCGCAGCCGATCAGCGTGCCCCAGACGGCGGTGCTGCGTTTTTTCAGGTCCTGCGTTATCGGAGCGAGGACGCCGACCGTGGCGAAGAAATTGTAGGCCGCATAGTTCACGGCGCTTGTGACCCAGCTGCCGAGCATGGGGTTCGTGCTCCCGCCGGCGAAGGCCGCGGCGGTTAGCCCGGTGCGGTGTATCCGGATGCCCGCGATGACGAGCGCCGCGACGATCATGCACGGTACGGCAACGGTGAACACCGTCACCATGCCGCCGACACCGAAATATGCCGCCGCTGCGATGAGCACGCACACGAGCGCCGAGCCGAGCCACACCGGCAGGCCGAGCATCTGGCTGCCGAGCGCGCCGATGCCGGCCGTCATGATGCACACGACGCCGAACAGCAGCGCCGCCGTCAGCACGCCGACAAGTGTGCGCAGCCACGGAATGTCCGCGCGCACGATCAGCGCGTCCATCGCCTCGATGCCGGTGCGTGCGCTCAGCCGCAGCAGCAGCACACCCGTGCCGCCGAGCAGCGCGATCGCAAGCGCAAGCCCCAGAAGGCCGTGCGTGCCGAACGCGCCGAAATACTGCCACAGCTCCTGTCCGGACACATACCCCGCGCCGAGAAAGCACCCGGCAAAGGTCAGACCCAGCCGCAGAGTACCGATTTTCCGCTGCATACCATATTCCCCCCCGATGACAACTGCCAAGATAGATGACACAGAGTATAGCATATTTTGCGTGCAGTTCCAAGATGCGGCGGCGTGAAATTGACAAATTTCCGCCCACGGCCTATAATGGCTCAGACCCTTTGAGATATGGAGGAACGAGGAGTATGCAACAACCCTGTCTGGTCATCATGGCCGCCGGTATGGGCAGCCGCTTCGGAGGCCCGAAGCAGACGACACCCGTGGATGAGTACGGCCATTTTCTGCTGCACTATTCGCTCTTTGACGCCTACCGCGCGGGCTTCCGCAAGGTCGTGTTCGTCGTCAAGGAGGAGACCGCCGAGGAGTTTCGTGAGAGCGTCGGCCCGGCCGTGGCTGCGGCGTTCGACGTGCGCTATGCCTATCAGAAGCTCGACACACTGCCGGAGGGCTACACCGTGCCCGACGGCCGCACGAAGCCGTGGGGCACCGCTCACGCCGTGCTGTGCGCCGCGCCCGAGATCGACGGGCCGTTTGCCGTCATCAATTCCGACGACTATTACGGCATCGAGGCCTACCGCCTGCTGTATGATTTTTTGGCTGTGCCGCGCCCCGAGCGGTCGTATGCCATGGTGGGCTTCCGCCTGCGCAACACCGTCACGGCAAACGGCAGCGTGTCGCGCGGTGTCTGCACGGAGCGCGGCGGCATGCTCGAGAGCATCACGGAGCGCACGCACATCGAGCAGCGCGGTGCGGACGCTGCCTACACCGAGGACGGCGAGCATTTCATCGACCTGCCGGGCGATACGACGGTGTCCATGAATTTCTGGGGCTTTTCGCCGCTGTACCTGCGCGAGCTTGCGCAGCGCTTCCCGGCGTTTCTGGATGAGAACCTGCCGCGCAACCCGCTCAAGTGCGAGTATTTCGTGCCGTCGATCGTCGACGCGCAGCTGCACGCCGGCACGGCGGACGTGACCATGCTGCACACGGACGATGCGTGGCACGGCGTGACGTATCACGATGACCTGCCGGACGTGGTCGCGGCGCTGCGCGCGCTGCGCGATGCGGGCAAGTATCCGGACAACATCTGGTGAGCGTGCCCCAACGAGGACCGCTTCGCTGGGTCCTCGTTGGCAGAGATTGCAGCTCGCTGCAGCGCACGCATTGCACGCCACAGGCGCACAATGCGCACGTTTGCGAGCCGAGCGGTATTTTCTCCGCCGTACATGCCGCCGGAGAAAATGATTCCACTTTCTTTCGCCGCGCCATTGGCGAAAGGCTACGAGGTTTTGTGAACTGTTGCGCCTGTGGGGCTTTTCCACAGGCGCATTTTTTGGTATACTGATTTTATCTTTGCAAATTCACGAGGTGCTTATGAAGCAACTGGTTCTGGGAATCCTGGCGCACGTCGACGCCGGAAAGACGACGCTGTCCGAGGCGCTGCTCTACCGCACGGGCGCGATCCGCGACCTCGGCCGCGTCGACCATAAAAACGCGCACATGGACACGCACGCGCTCGAGCGTGCGCGCGGCATCACGATCTTTTCGCGGCAGGCGCGCATGACGCTCGGCGACACGGCGGTCACACTGCTCGACACGCCGGGGCACGTGGACTTTTCCGCCGAGATGGAGCGCACGCTGCAGGTGCTCGATTATGCCGTGCTCGTCATCAGCGGCACGGACGGTGTGCAGGCGCACACGCAGACGCTCTGGCAGCTGCTGCGGCGCTACCGTGTGCCGGTGTTCGTGTTCGTGACGAAGATGGATCTGCCGGGTGCGGAGCGTGCGGCGCTTATGGACGACCTGCGCGCACACCTGAGCGGCGCGTGCGTGGACTTTACAGACCCTGATCCGGAGCAGATCGCCCTGTGCGATGAAGCGGCGCTCGAGCAGTATCTCGACACCGGCGCGCTGCCGGACGAGACCGTGCGCGCGCTCATCCGCGGGCGAAAGCTCTTCCCGTGTCTGTTCGGCTCGGGCTTGAAGCTCACGGGTGTGGACGAGCTGCTCGCGGCGCTTACACGCTACGCTGCGCCGCCGGATTACCCGTCGGAATTCGGCGCGCGGGTCTATAAAATCATGCGCGACGCGCAGGGCAACCGCCTCACGTGTCTGAAGGTGACGGGCGGGCAGATGCGCGTGCGCACCCCGCTGACGTATCTTCCGCGCGGCGCGGACACGCCCATGCAGGAGAAGGTGAATGCCATCCGGCTTTATTCCGGAGAGAAATTTGAGACGGCGGAGACAGTTCCCGCCGGCGGCGTGTGCGCCGTGCAGGGACTCACGCAGACATATCCGGGGCAGGGGCTCGGCAGCGCGGCCGCGTCCATGCCGCCGTCACTCGAGCCGGTGCTGACGTACCGCATCGGCCTGCCGCCGGATGTGGACGCGCGCGCGTTTTTGCCGCGCCTGCGTGAGCTTGAGGAGGAAGACCCGCAGCTGCACATCGTCTGGGACGAGGCGCTGCGCGAGATCCATGTCCAGCTCATGGGCACGGTGCAGATCGAGGTGCTCAAAAGCCTCATCCGCGAGCGGTTCGACGTGGACGTGCAGGTCGATTCCGGCCGCATCCTGTATCAGGAGACGATCGCGGCGCCGGTCGAGGGCGTGGGACATTTCGAGCCGCTGCGCCACTATGCCGAGGTGCACCTGCTGCTCGAGCCCGCCGAGCGCGGCACGGGGCTGACGTTTGATACCTCCTGCAGCGAGGACGTGCTCGACCGGAACTGGCAGCGCCTGATCCTCACGCATCTGGCCGAAAAGTGCCACCGCGGCGTGCTCACCGGCGCACCGCTGACGGATGTGAAGATCACGCTGCTCGCCGGGCGTGCGCATATCAAGCACACCGAGGGTGGCGATTTCCGGCAGGCGACGTGGCGCGCCGTGCGGCAGGGGCTCATGCAGGCCGAGAGCGTTCTGCTTGAGCCGTACTATGCCTTTCGTATCGAGGTCCCGGCCGAACAGATCGGCCGCGCGATCAGCGATGTGCGCCTCATGTGCGGCACGTTTTCCTCGCCCGAGACGCACGGCGACATGGCCGTGCTCACGGGCCGCGCGCCGGTGAGCACGATGCGCGATTATCCCGCCGAGGTCGCGGCGTACACGCGCGGGCGCGGACGCATCTCGTGTACCGTCGCTGGCTACGATACCTGCCACAACGCGCAGGAAGTCATTGCAGAGAGCGGCTACGAGCCTACGCGCGATCCCGACAACACGCCTGACAGCGTCTTTTGCGCCCACGGTGCGGGCACGGTCATCCCGTGGGACCGTGTGCGTGATTATATGCATCTCGACACCGGCTTCGGCAAGGCGGAGGCGGACGAGGCTCCGCCCGCGCCGCGCATGTTCCGCCGCCGGTTTGATCTCGACGACCGCGAGCTGGAGCAGATCCTGCAGCGCGAGTTCGGTCCCATCCGCCGCGCGCAGTATGCAGCCCCCGTGCGCAACGCCGCGCCCGGCGCGGACGATGCCGGGCGCGCGGAGCTGTTCCATCCCCGGCGTGAGCGCGTGATCGTGGACGGCTACAATGTCATCTTCGCGTGGGACGAGCTGCGTGCCCTTGCTGACAGCGGGCACATCGACGCTGCGCGCGAGCGGCTCATGGACGCGCTGAGCAACTACGCCGCCTTCACGCGCCGCGAGGTCGTGGTCGTGTTCGACGGCTACCGCGTCCCCGGCGGTCAGGGCGAGAAGTTCGACCGCAGCGGTCTGCACGTGGTCTTTACGCGGCAGGGCGAGACGGCGGATGCCTATATGGAAAAGCTGGCCGACGAGATCGGGAAAAACGACTCCGTGCGCGTCGTCACGTCCGACGCGCTCATCCAGCTCACGGCGCTGCGCGCGGGTGTGCTGCGCATGAGCGCGCGCGAATTCCGGCAGGAGCTGGCGCAGGTGGCGCAGCAGCTCGAGGCTGCCATCCGCGACCTGAACGGGAGGTGAGGGCAATGGAGGAAGACCTTCTGCGGCGTGCAGCCGATCTGGCCGAGCGCTGCGAGCGCACGGCGTCGGTCACGTCCACGGCGTTTCTGACACCGGCGGAGCAGTATGCGCTCACGAACTGGGCGCGTCATCGTGACTGCACGCTCGTGCTGCACGGCGGCGCGGAGGGGTGCGAGCGGCGGGCAGCGTTTTTCTTGCCGTTTTACCTCACGCCGGCGGACTTTGACCCCGCAGAGCATCTGCGCGCGGTGCAGTTTTCGGCGCCCTTTGCCGCGCCCGGTCACCGGGACTATCTCGGCGCGATCCTCGGCCTCGGCATCCGGCGCAAATGGATCGGCGACATTCTCGTGCAGGCGCACGGCGCGTTCGTGTTCTGCCTGCCGAGCGTAGAGCCGGAGCTGCGCACGCTCGAGCAGGTCGGCCGCGCGGGCGTGAAGGCAACGGCAGTACCGCTGTCCGCCGTGCCCGTGCCGGAGCGCAGGGTGCGCCCCGTGACGTTCACGGTGCAGTCGGCGCGGCTGGACGCCGTCGTGAGCGGGATGTTCCGCCTCTCGCGCACGAGCGCCGCGGCGCAGATCCGCGCGGGCGCGGTGCACCTCAACTATGCCGAGTGCCTGCATCCGGATGCGCCGGTCGCGCCGGGCGACGTGCTGTCGCTGCGCGGTGCGGGCAAGGGCGCGGTCACGGAGGTGGGCGGCCAGTCGCGCAAGGGACGGCAGTTCGTCACGGCGGAGCTCTGGCAGTGAGCGTACAAATGCAAAAACCGCCGCACCGGTATCCTGGCGCGGCGGGATATAAAAAATCTCCGGAGTCTGACTCCGGAGATTTTTGTTGGGTTGTCTTGTCTTACTCGGCGATCGGCTCGGCGACCGGAGCGGCAGCGGCGGCAGCCTGATCGGCAACGGCCTTCTGCGAACGCTTATAAGCGCCGGAGACGACACACGCGATGATCGCAAACAGGATCGCAACGATGGCCAGAATGACGATCGCGACGAACTGGGTGTGACCCGTGAACTCGTAGGTGACAGGGTCGGGAGCCTTGCCGTAGCGGCAGGCGAACGTGTAGCCGGTGTAGCCGGTGAGCATGCCGATGATGTTGCCGGCGACGGCAATGACGGCAGAGATGATGCCGCAGACGGAGGCGGTCACGATCTTGCCCTTGCTGATGCGGATCACGGACAGGATGCCGAACAGGCCGGCGATGAGGCCGAGCACGGACGCGATGAGCATCGCGGCGACGACGCCGATTCTGCCCATGACTTCCTTGGTGACGGCACCGGTCTGGTAGACCTCGATGTAGTCCTTACCGGCCTGAGCGACCGCGCGGCAGTTTTCGAGGTTCAGGTACTGGCAGCCGTTGACGACACGAACTTCACCGTTGTCATCGAGCTCCCAGATGGAGAAGTTGTCGCCGCAGCGCTCTTTGAGGATGTCGGCAACGCCCGGGCACATGACCTTGTCGCCCTTGCCCTCGTTGTTCATGTAAGCGGGCTGAGTCATCAGGAGCTCACAGCCGGCGGCGACCTGTGCACAGCCGTCCTCGAAGGTGTTGAGCTGCTTCTTGCCGTCGGCGAGCTGGTTGCCGCCGGCCGCGAGATCGTTTTCGCCCTGCGCGAGCTGCTTCTCAGCGTCTCTGAGCTGAGCCTCGCCTGCGGCGATGGCCTTCTCGGCCTCGGCCAGCTGGACCAGACCGTCTTCGTACTGCTTGAGCTGGGCCTTGCCGTCCGCGACCATCTGCTGCACGTAAGCCGGCAGGTCAGTCACGTCGGCCGGGATATTCAGACCCTGCTTGGCCGCGATCGGACGCACGACGGAGACGAACCACGCCTGTGCGTTCGAGAAGCCGGCGAGGTTTGCGATGGTGCCGTCACGGAACTCGACATACTGGTTAACGTAGGGCATCAGAGGCTCGATCTTAGCGAGGGTGGCCTTGCCTTCATTGTAAGCCTGGGTGTTGTCGGCAATCTGCTTCTTGCCGGCGGCGTAGGCAGCTTTGCCTTCCTCGAGCTGCTTCTTGCCGGCGTAGTAGGCGGCGTAGCCTGCGGAGAGCTGAGTCTTGCCTTCGGAGTAGGCGATCAGGCCGGCGGTGTAGGTGTCCACGCCGGCGAGGTACGTGCCCTCGGCCTCCTGCAGCTGGTCCAGACCGTCGTTGAGCGTCTCGATCGCTTCCAGACCCTCTTTCGCGTCCTCTTCCTTGTACTCTTTGACATTCATGATGTCGCTGAAGCTGCTCACTCCGGCGAACAGGCCGAAGATACTCGCAGCGATCAGGCAGACGCTGATGATGGTGAGTAATACTTTTTTCATATCGTTCCTCCACTCATTTAAGCAAATTTCAGTCTAATACCGAACGCTTATCATAAACTATATCTTAAATTTCACAAAATCGCAAGAGAAACAGATTATTTCTTTTGCAAGTGCCAAAAAACCGTCTTTTTGCAACAAATATGAAAGGAATTGTTGTGCAGAATTTCCGTTTTCTTCGTTCTCGATTTGGCGTTTTTTTGCTGCTGGTTCAACATATTCGCGCGGGTGTGAAAACTTGTCTCGCAACGCACAAAGCGTGAAAAAACTCCGCGATCCGGCCCGGATCGCGGAGAAAAAGGATGTTTTTACAAAATGCCGAGGTGTTCGAGCAGGATCTTCGTGCCGAGCAGGATGAGGATCCCGCCGCCGGCAAACTCTGCCTTGCGCTTGAAGCGCAGGCCGACCACGCTGCCGAGCCGGATACCGGCCGCGGAAAAGGCGAAGGTGATCGTGCCGATGAGCGCCACGGCGGGCACGATGCGCGTGCCGGGCAGGAACGCGAACGTGATACCGACGGCGAGCGCGTCGATGCTTGTTGCGACGGCGAGCAGGAGCATGGTCTTGCATGCGAGCGAGGCATCGAGCTGATCTTCGTCCTTGGACAGCGCCTCGCGGATCATATTGCCGCCGATGATGCCCAGCAGAACGAACGCGATCCAGTGATCGACGGAGGTGACGAAGCGCTCAAACTGTGTGCCGAGCAGATAGCCCAGCAGCGGCATGAGCGCCTGAAAACCGCCGAACCATGCCCCCGCGATGCAGCATTCCTTCCACGACACGCGCGGCAACGCCAGTCCCTTGCAGACGGAAACGGCGAACGCGTCCATCGACAGACCGACTGCCAGCACGGCCAGCTCCCAAAACCCCATGTCTTCACGACCCTTTTACGCAGATTCCCTATACTATAAAGGAAAGAAAGGGAAAATGCAAGAATTATCCGCAGCATTCGCGCACAAAAAGCCGGTGTCCGGAAGCCCGGGCACCGGTCCGACTTGTCAAAGAACCTTGTAGCCTTTGCGCCCGCAGGCGCAAAGAAAGTCCGATCATTTTCTCCGGCGACATGTGCGG
>OLHE01002404.1_pt1 | contig 11015 bp, 6 predicted proteins | sample 1605821 | NCBI WGS metagenome assembly OLHE01 (sample SAMN03283250) | human gut metagenome | biome: human-associated habitat; material: feces | host: Homo sapiens | place: USA | collected 2013
GCGCCGCCTCCTCCATCCGCGACGAGCAGATGAAGGACGAGCGCGACGTGATCATGCAGAAAGTTCACGACATCCTCAACGCCGAGTACGACAGCGACAACGACAACGAGAAACTCCTCCAGAATATCGACACCGTGGCCAACCTGCGCTGGGAGCTGGATGCCTCATGCACCGAGGACAACTATTATTTCGGCCATCTGCTGCAGGCCCTGCAGGTCACCGAGGTCGAGTGCCTGCGCGTGGTTCACTCGCTGGTCAACGGCACCGACCTCAACGAGAGTCTCAACAACCTGCGCGAGTATCAGATAATCCGCAAGCGCTGCGGCGAGTTCGCCGGCTGCGCAAACCAGGAGGCAAAGTGGCAGAAGCTCATGCGCGCCTACGGCTGGCGCACCAAGGAACAGGCAATGGGTCAGCTCGAGAAGCGCAACATCAACACCGAGCTGCTCTTCGCCGAGACCCTGCGTCCCAAGACAAACCAGACCTACCTGGCCGACCATATCATCGAACTCTGGCACGACAAGTTGCGCTCGGAGGAGCTGATGAACACATTCACCGGCGACGACTCCTTCAGTCCCGTGCTGATGAAGGACCTCATCAAGACACTCATCGACTGCGCCGACCGCCTCAACCTGGCCGACTATATCGCCGAGAAAATCCGCAGCGAGGTAAGCATCGCCAATATCGCCCAGGTCAAGGAAGGCCTGGTGGCCGACATGATGGCTTCCATCATCAACGCCTTCGTAAACGATTTCGGCTACTCGATGCTCTCGCAGGAACTCAAGGACAAGGCCCGCGAAATCGTGGCCGAGAACGACCTGTGCGTCTACAACTACATAGGCCAGGAGCAGAAGGGCACCTATACCCACGACGAGCTGGCGCAGATGTTCGCCGACATGATGAGCGACGCCGGCGGCATCGTCGAGTCCTTCGACAATCACTACAACGAGTGGATAGAGTACATGACCGTGGCCTACATCGTCCACCTTAAGCGTTCCGAACTCAAGCCCGAGGTCAACGAGGCCCTGGGCAAACTCATAGAAAAAATCACATTTTAATTAACCCATGAAGCGCATACATTTCGATTCAAAAGGACCGGTGAAGTGGCATTACTTCTTCTGGCAGCCCTGGGGCTGCGGAGGCTGTCTTGCCCGTGCGGCGGGATTCATGCTCTTGCTGGCATTGTTCCTGTTCCTGCTCAGCCAGTTCCGCAGCTGCCGCGACCACAATGAAGACGCCGCGGCTTACGATCCGACCGCTCCCGTCAGTGTCGTCGTCCCTCCAATCAACGAGGACGACGTCATTGACGACGGCGGTCGTCCGGTTGTCGGCAACCGCCTCAACGTGCTCTTCGGAGCCGAAACAGGCCAGGCCGACTACGAGGCATGGGTTACACGGTTCAAGGAGCTCTATCCCGACTCCGTCTACCAGGTGCTTTTCTATGATCCCAACACCAAGCTGATGTCCATCCAGGTAGAGGCCGAACGCCGCCAGGAAATCATGGCCGCCCTGCCGCAGCAGATTCCCGACATTCCCTTCCTCGTCTTCGAGGAGGAGGTGATGGAAGGCGGCGCACGCCCCAACGACCCCGTCTTCGGCCATGAGGACCACGCCTATTACTTCAACATGATCAAGGCCCAGCAGGCCTGGGACCTGACCATGGGCAGCCAGGACGTTATCGTGGCCATAGTCGATTCCTACTTCGACTTGCAGAACGTGGAGTTCGCCGACACCAGGATTGTGGCGCCATACAGCGTGGCCCGCGGCGACTCCATCGTCGACCTGCCCGCGGAGTACAATCCCCAGAACCCCGACGGCGTGCTCGCCCACGGCACCATGGTGGCCGCAATGGCCGTAGGCGCCACCAACAACGGCCGCGCAAGCGCCGGCATGGCTCCCCGCTGCCGTCTGATGCCCATCAGCCTGAGCAAGACCTTCGGCTCGCTGGCCATGCTCCAGGGCGTTCTTTACGCCATCAACCACCGCGCCCAGGTAATCAACATATCCGCCGGCGTGGCTTTCACCGATGAAATCAACAGCCTGCCGCCCGAGGCTCAGATTGAGCTCGCCCGCACCGAGCTGCTCGGCCAGCAGGTGGTATGGGACTATGTCTACGACATGGCCGCCCGCAATTTCGTGACCATAGTCTGGGCCGCCGGCAACGAGGACGTGTTCTGCGCCATGGACGCCTCCAAGCGCAACGCCAACACCATACGCGTTTCCGCCGTCGACGCCACCATGAGCAAAGCCGAGTTCAGCAACTACGGCAACTTCCCCGAGCAGAACCTCTACGAGAGCACAGTGTCGGCTCCCGGCGTCAGTGTGCCCGGCCTGGTGCCCAAGACCACGGGCTATATGCTCGTCGACGGCACCAGCTTCTCCGCACCTATCGTCACCGGCTGCGTCGGCCTCGTAAAGAGCCTCGACCCGACGCTGGCCACCACCGAAATCGTCGACCTCCTGCAGAGCACGGGCGTACAGCCCCGCGGCGCCGAGGCCAGCACTATCGGTCCGATTGTGCAGATTGGTCCGGCTCTCGAGAAACTCTACACAACCTTCATGAGTTTCGATGACTTCAGGCAGGCGATAAGCTCCGGCTCCGGCAGTCTGAAGTGCGCCTGTATCACATATCTCAACGGACAGGACCCGACGGCCCTCCCGCCGATTTATGAAATCGAAATAATACCTACCGGTCCCAACACCGGCAAAATCAAGTATTTCGACAACCGCGAGCAGCAGAGTGTCTCCGAAGGCACATACACGGCCGAGGTATCGGACGGCAATGTTGTCCTTACTCAGCAGGCCACTACGGCCGTTTCCGGCGAAATACGTTTCAGCCCCGGCACCTTCACCGTCAGCGCAAACGAGCGCGGAAAGGCCGTGGTCAGTGTAGAGTCCGAAAGCTGGGACGCAACCAGTCCCTTCCTTGTAAAATCCAATTCCTGATAGAAAAGGCATAACTATAACAATGGCAAACAATAAAGAAAAGACCGTGTCCGTCGCGCTTATCGTCAGCAGTCTGTGCATGCTGATGATGACCATGCTGGTATGGATAGGTCTGCTCCTGGAACAGAAAAACGTAATCGTCTGCACCGGTCTGGCGCTGGCGGTCTTTATATTCGGCTCCCTGGCCTGTTTCTGGGGCGTCAAGGCCAAGAAGGCCACCATGGACTACGGCAAGTGGATTACCATCGAGATTCTTTGCGTGCTGCTCATGGCAGGCGTGGGCGCGTTCAGCGTCCGCGAGATGATGTATTCGTTCAACTACCTTTCCCATAAGTCCGAATACCGCGCCGCCGCGCAGAACGACATCCACGGTCTCGACTCGCTCGTGGCAGTATACGTTACCAACGAGAACCTCCGCGTCGACGCAACCGTACGCGGCCTGAACAACTACGTGAACTCCGGCAGCGCCGCCTGCTCGCCTGAGCTCAGCGCCTATATCACCGAGGTGCTGGCGTGCCAGCCCGGAGAGCTGCAGCTGTCGCTGATTTCCAACCACGAGCAGGACCTGCGCAACCAGATTCAGACGGTGCGCGTCGGCGAGCACGTCTACGGCGATACCATCCAGACGATAATGAACACGATGATCCGCGTGTCCCGCGAGGTCATTCCGGCCCATCTCACGCAGCTGGGCGATATCCTCGAGCACAACGCCCACGCCATCGGCACCCAGCTGACGGCTGTATCGTCGGACCTCAACGCCCCGGTGATTTCCGCCGGAACCGACGCGATGTACGCCCTCGAGCCCTCCTACGGCACCAACTACACATTCACCCCCACGGAGTTCCGCAAGAGCATCGACGGCATCAAGGTTTTCAGCTGGGGCAGCTTCTTCAGCGCCCTGGCAATCGCTATCGGTTCGTTCTTCTTCTATATCTTTAACCTCCACGCTCCGCGCAAGGCTATCGACAAGCAGAACAAGAATTACGACAAACTCGGCCTGCCGATTTAACGACCTGTACTTATGGCACTTACATTTCAACAAAAATTCAATCTCAAAAAGAAGGACGCAGCCGGCCTGGCCGGTCTCCTGGGTCGTTTCAATCCCGCGGACCTTGATGCGCTTGCCAAGGAGGACTCAGATTTCGCCGAGACCCTCAAGAAGGCCCGCGCCCTGGCCGCAAGTATGCCCAGCCAGGAGGAGATGAAGGCTTTCGGCGAGCTGGAGAGCAGGGTAAAGACCAATCTCGAAGACCCCGCGCTCGAAGCCGACCTCGACGCATATATCGCCAAGTGGAGCTCCAATACTTCGGCCGCCGACCATATAGCCCTGGCTCAGAAATACCGCCAGCACATCCTCGAGGCACGCACCTTCGCCGCCCTCAGCAAGGAGGTGGAGCAGGCCATCGCCAGTTTCTCATCCACCGGAGTAACGCCGCCTACACAGCTGGCCAACCAGCTTGCCAACTTCATGGCCACCTACGGCAGCCAGGATTTCGCAGCCGCCGATATCTCCAGGGCCCGCGGGCTGCAGGCGCAGCTGAACAATGTGTTCGCCGCCCAGCTCGACCAGGAATGGTACTCGCTGCTCAATGCCGACGGCACCATCTACGATATCAATGGCCTGGCCAACTTCCTGGCCAAGCCTATCACGCCGGCACGTCGCGCCGAGGCCGACGAAAAGGCCTGGCAGTGGGCGCTCTCGCAGCCCGATATAATCAAGGGCGCGCAGATGTACAACCGCATCTTCAATGCCCGCGGCAACCACTCCGCCGAAGTCAGCACGCTCCAGTCGGCCAAGTACGAATGGGACCGCGTGGTCAAGACGGACATCTACAGCGTGCTGGACTATATCAGCCAGCATCCCGGCAGCCCCTTCATCGGCGAGGCCAACACGGTTCTCGAAGGCCTGCGCGGGACAAAGCTCGATACCATCCGCCGCGCGCCCTGGAACCTGACAATCGAGGAGTTCGAGGAATTTCTCAAGAGTCCGCAGTTCAAGCGCCAGGAGCTTTTCGACGCCATCGGCATCAGCGAAGATACATATAACACTGTAATCAAGGAAAGCGTCCGCGCCAAGAAGGAGGAGCTCTCGCAGCTTGGTCTCGGTTCGTCCAACATGTCCGGCGTAGGCGAGCCCAGTATAACCGATGTGGTACTCTTCGGCACCACACACAGCGGCAAGACCTGCGCCATCAGCGGGCTGCTGCTGCACGAGAACCTGCGTTTCGACAGCAAGCGCTTCAACGGCGCATATGCCACCTACGTTTCCGAGCACGCCAAGAAGGGCATAGCCATCGACTCAACCCACGGCGGTTTCGTGGCAACCATCAAGGCCGAGGCGATATCCGTCGACGGCCACGACTATCCCTTCAACCTCTACGATATGGCCGGCGAGGATTTCACCAACAAAATCGCCCGCGCCCAGACATCCGACGGACGCAACCTGCTTACCTTCGAGGATATGGGTCAGGGCGCTCCGGCCATCCTGAACACGCCGAACGACAAGCTCTTCTTCATCTTCATCGACCCGACCGAGAAGCGCAGCATCCAGACCACGGCCATCAACGCCCTTATAGACCTCATGTTCGGAAAGGACGGCGAGGAAAGCCCAAATGCCGAGGTTATGCGTCGGGTGCGCGGTCTGCACTTCATCGTCACCAAGGCCGACACTCTGCCTGGCCCCGACGTTATGGAATCCGCCCGCGGCGTGCTGAACGAAATCCTTAATTTCGCCAACCGCGACTACCTTGTGCGCAGCTGCCGCGAGTACGGCATCAACGCGTCGAAGAACGATGCCCTGGACGGGCACCCCTACGTGTTCCCCTTCAGCCTCGGCCAGTTCACCGTCGGCAACATCTTCCTATATAACCAGTACGCCGGCGCCGACACCTTCCTGCGCGTAATCTGCGACTACTGCGCGCCGACGAAGAAGCGCAACTGGTTCATCAAGACCTTCATCGCCCCTGTTTCCAAACCGATATTCTAAAGTTATGAATCAGATTGGTTTAAGCATAGCCGGACGCAATCCCGGATTCACGGTCTTCATGGCCGTGAACTGGACGGGTCCCCGCCTGGAAGACCTTCCGGACACGTCGCTGCGTGTCAACACCTCCGGCGAACAGTACTATACGGTCTCCCTGACCGAGGACTTCGCGACCTGCGAACTCAACCTGCGCCGCTTCGTCAACGGCGGCCGTGAGGATGTGTTCCGCATCGCCATCCGCATTCCCGCCCGCACTGCGATTATAGACGTAGCCGGCAATACGGTATCGCCCAAGCAGCTTCTGGACGGCATCAAGGACGAAATCGTGAACCGAGGCACTATTTTCTACCGTGCCGGCATCTACCGTTTCCCCGACGGCATAGCATATCCATCTTTCCCTGAGGCCGATCTCCAGCAGATTCTCAATGCCTATACGCTGATTCCCGCATGGGGACGCACCTACGTCATGACCGGCACGGAGATGGCTTTCGTAGATATCAGCGACGACGAAATCAGCCAGCTTATGGAGCGTATGCCATTGTGGAGCTCCATACAGCAGTACGGAGAGTTCGTTTTCGGTCAGGCCGCCAACGATGTGCTGCCCCGGTTCGCACCCTCGCAGGAAGAACTGTCGGCCCACAATGCAGTGACTGTCTATGTCCGCCAGGCCGGAAGCGGGATTACCGTGCCGGAGGTCATCACCGCCGGGCGCACCTTCAAGTCCTCCGAGGCCGGCTACGATGTCCGCGCCTACGAGGAGGTGGAGTACACCCTCTCTGCGGCCAGGGTCCTCGAGTGCTGGCGTCACAACGACCTGCTTCCCGAGGCCGACGGCGTCAGCGCAGTGCTTGACGTCGCAGGCGGCTCCGTGACACTCGATTTCCGTCCGAAGCCTCTTGAGAAGGTTTTCACGGTAAAACTTCTTGACGCCGACGGCAAGCTCAGCGTAGGCCAGGTCCTCACCGACCTCACCGGCCACGGCATGGAGCCCGTGAGCGAGGGCGGCTACCGCTTCGAAGGCGAGCATATCATCGACTTCGAGGGGAGCGCCATCAAGAACGGCTGGCTCGCCGGGCATTTCATGATTCCCGAAGATACACATTTCCAGCTGGTCGGCGCCAGCCTGATGGGCAGCGAAATCCGCCTGACGGTCAAGGAAGTGAAGGTCGAGAAGAAAAAAGCTCCAGAATTCCAGCACGCGGGCGGAGCAGGGCAGACGGCCAACATCCTGAACGTATTCATCGCGCCGGCTCTGAAGGCCGATTCCGGCATCCTGACCATCGAGTACCGCAACGGCACCGAGCTGATTGTTTGGAAGAATGCGGTGAACTTCGTCAAGGAACCCGCAAGGCCCCACGCCCCAGCAGCCGGCGGCATTCCCAATGCCCGTCCGCAGCAACCTGCAATCGCCCGGGAAGAACGCCTTTACGCCCTCGTCAGCGTTCCTGCTGCCATCAACCTGAGCCAGGCCAACGTATACTTCGGCATCCCGCCCAAGTACGCAAAAATGCGCCCCCTGCTGGACACCGAGACCCACGAATATTCCGTCACCATCGACGGAAAATCCAACGTCGTAGGCGGTTTCAAGCGCTTCATGGAGCTTTTCGCCGTGCGCTATACCGACGGCCTCAGCACGAAGCAGATTCTCGGCCGCCTCGGCGGCATCTTCATGATTGCGCTGATACTGGTTCTCTTCGCCCTTGGCCTCGGCTTCTTCGCCGGAAAGGTCTATAGCGAGAATATTGCCGAGACCGATGTTCCGGAGGCAACCGTTGTGGAAACCACCGTGGACGACGACAACGAGGCCGAGGACAGCTCCGGCAAGGTGCTGAACGATGCCGAAGCCGACTCCGACGGCGAGAATCTCGCCGGTAAACAGGATGAAACGGCAGACGGGCAGCTTGCCGAAACCCAGCCCGAGCCTCAGCACAACAACGCCGCAGACCTGGGATCGACCCACAGCAGCCACCACCAGAATGGCGGCGCTGCTCAGGCTCCAGCCCAGACTTCTACCGAGCCCGTTCACAATCCCGAGTCTGCTCCTCAGCCCCAGCCCGAAACTCAGCCCGAGAATCCAGCTCCGGAGGCTCCTGCTACCGAGCCGGCTCCTGAAAGTTAAACCAGTGTCCGATACAAAAGTTATGAGCAGCAATACGAAAGTCGTTCTGATTGTAGTCGGCGTGGTTGCCTTGCTGGGCGCCGGATTCTATTTCATTTTCGCATCGGACTCCAGTGACCAAGCCGAAACTCAATACAGCATCCTGCCCGTCGGCGACCCGCAGCAGCAGCTGGCCGCTCTCGACCCCGGCGAGGCCGAGGCTATGAACCGCTATATCCGGACATTCCGCGAGCAGGGATGGTCCGAGGCCGAGTACGGCAGCGCCAAGTCATATATCAACATGCCATCGCGCCGCAGCAACCGCCAGCAGCTTCAGGATTTCCTTACCGGCAATCTTCTGCGGGTGCTTGATTCGATAATTACACGCGCCTACGCGAGCAATCCCTCGCCGAATCTCGTCCGCAATATCGCCGTGCTGCGCAACAATTATGCCGGACTGGACAAACTCGCCGAAGAATTCCCCGTAATCGCCGGCTCGAGTTCCTACCAGCGTCTCGACGCCGACCGCAGGCTCTTCGACAAAATCTACAATTTCCGTCAGAGCAGCTTCGTGTGCAACAACAGTTTCCGCCTGCGCGTAGAGAACAACGCCAACGGGCAGCCGACCCTCAACTGGGGTTCTCTGGTGAACTATTCGGGCTACCGTCAGTCGCAGAACAGCCACCGCCAGCAGCTCCTTACCGAACTCGGCCGGCAGACGGACATCGCCTCGATTCCCTGGATGAGCGCGGCCCTCGGCGAGAGCGATTTCAACACACGAATCACCCAGGGCGAAGTACGCTACATCAACAACGAGAAACTGGCGCTGAGCCGCACCCTTACAGAAATAAATGCCGACACCACTCTGTGGAACAATGCCAACGCCCGTCGCACCCGCGCGGCACTCAACGCTCTGAAAGCCAATCTGCCCCAGGCTCTTTCGTCCGAGGACATCATGGCCCGCATCAACAGGGTAGTGTTCGACCACCCCGAAACCAGCCAGAACCATAGATAAAAAACAGCCATAACATATGCCTAAAATTAAAGAAGTTTCCAGTTCCGAAGTCCACTGGCAAGTGGCTTCCTGGAACGTCCGCGATGCCGCCAACGCGCGCATCAAGTCGACCATGGGCGACGATGCGCAGTATTTCGCGCCCGTCTACGTCACCCACAGCAGCTACTACTGGAACGAGCCGGACGCGCAGGACTGGCTGCCACTGTCGATGGCCCCCGAAGCCGATGTCGACGAGGCACGGACCCTCATCGGCGCCATCAAGGACCGCGCCCTCAAGCGCCAGCCCGGCCGCGCCGCCATCCTCGAGCAGGTGTTCACTTTCCCCAACGACGACTTCATCTTCATCCGTCGCCGCAGCGGCGACCACCTCGAGCTGAGGCTCACCGGCTGGGGCTTCGCGAACTTCAACCGCGCCCACGGCGGCGTGATTTCCGAAACCGTCAGCGAGGAGAAAATCAACGAGATTTCCGTCTGCTTCACCATCGACGGCGAACCGGTACCTAACCGCGCCTTCACATACGCCCGCGGCATGGAGTGGGTTCCCGAGCAGACCGACGACAACGGCTACTTCAAGTTCGGACGCCTGGCGCCCGGCAAGCAGGTCAGCGTGCGCGACACCGCCACCGGCACCGAGCGTATCACCCTGATAGATACGGACACGACGGTAATCAACGTCGACGTGACCGAATATCTCACCGTACGCGTCGTCGCCCGTCACGACGACATGCCCATCTCGGGCGAGCCCGTGGCCATCGAGTACGGCCGCCGAAGCACCCAGCTGATGCTCGCCAACGGCAGCGCATCAGGCACCTTGCCATGGTACGAGGGCGTGGAATGCACGGTGCGCTTCCGCGATGCCGAACAGCGCCGCGAACTCAGCAAGGATATCCTCAACGAGTTCGTGTTCGAGACGCACACGCCGCGCACTCCGCATACCCACGTCGAAGTCCGACTGACCGACAACGGCCAGCCCATCGCCGGCGAAACCGTGTTCCTGACGACTCCCGCCGGTCCCGTGACCCTCGTCACCGGCCCCAACGGCGTGGCCGTGTTCGACTTCGACCTTATCAATCAGGGCGACATCACCGCCAAGGTCCGCGACCGCCAGGAGACCCGCCCGGCCATCGACGGCAACGTCGTGTTCGACATGGCATTCGATACCGTACCCCCGACAGAGTTCGACTGCTACCTCAAGACCATCCAGTCCGACGGCAAGCCGATGCGCTTCTATCCCGTCAATATCAACATCGGCGACGGCACCCCGACAACCGAATGCCTCACCGACGAAAACGGCATGATAGGCCCGATCCACGTGCTCTCGGGCAACATCATGACCGCCTACGACGGCAACCGCCCGGACTACAGCGAGGAATTCACACTCGACGCAAACCGCCAGGAATACGTCTTCGAACTGCCGTACTCCAATACGGACTCCGTAGGCGACATGAAGCTGCGCGTAATCCAGCGCAACGGCGCTCCTGCCGCTGGTGCCACCTGCATCCTGCAGCAGGACAACCTGCGCATCACCGCCTCCCTGGACGACGACGGCGCCATGACATTCGACCGCACCGACTTCCACTGCAACTCGCCGGTCCGCGTAAGCCTATATCATCCGCAGCGCACTTTCCCCGAGATACCCCTGCAGCTCGACCCCAAGGAAAACGAGTACGAACTCGTCGAGGTCGACGGCCCGCAGCCCTGGTGGAAAATCGCCGGAGAGATAGCCCTTGCCGCAGGTTCCGTCCTGCTGGCCGTAGGCATTTACTTCGCGCTGGAGGGAATCTTCAGCCGTATTCCTAACCTTTTCGCTTAATATCCGACTATGCTGAACCTTCTGTTCTACGATTGGGTGATGCCGATAGTGTACACCATGAGCCTGCTCACCTTCGTGCTCTTCGCATACGACAAACACTGCGCCACCTACGGCAAATGGCGCATACCCGAATGGATACTCATCACCTGCTCCGTGGTGA
>OLHE01002410.1_pt1 | contig 10998 bp, 14 predicted proteins | sample 1605821 | NCBI WGS metagenome assembly OLHE01 (sample SAMN03283250) | human gut metagenome | biome: human-associated habitat; material: feces | host: Homo sapiens | place: USA | collected 2013
GATATGCTTGAAATACCTAAAGAAGTTTATAGTAATATTCCTAATTTTATAATAACAGGTTTTGAAGAAATGATTATTGAGAACTATAAGGGAATATTAGAATATGAAGATTTTTATGTAAGAGTAAATACATTTATAGGAATTATAAATATTCATGGAATTAATTTAAAATTAGATAAAATGACAGAAGACAATCTGAAAATTACAGGGAAAATAGAGAAAATAGATATTGAAAGAACAGTAGATGAATAAGTAATTACATGTTGTAATTAATAAAGCCTTTGGAAAGGAATGAAAGCACTATGTACATAAAATTATTACTGAGGCTAATTTTTGGATATGTTAGAATTGAGGTTGAAGGCTATTGGGTTGAAAGATTTATAAATATATGTATAAATAATAATCTGGTAATTTGGAATTTAAAGATGGAAAAAGGAACGAAATTATATTTAAATATTGGAATACAAGATTTTAAATATATTTCAAAAATAGCAAAAAAAACACGATGTAAAGTAAGAATTTTAAAAAAGAGAGGTATACCATTTTTATTAGATAAATATAAAAAAAGAAAGATCTTTGCTATTTTTTTCATTATAATATTAATTTTAATATATATAAGTTCAAGATATGTTTGGAATGTAGAAATTAATGTTGAAGATAATTTGAAAGTAGAAAATATTAGGCAAGATTTAGAAGAAGCTGGGTTAAAAAGAGGAATATTAAAAAAACAAATCAATGCGGTACAAATAATTAATAATTTAAGAATAAAAAGAAACGATTTAGCATGGGTTCGGAATAGATATAAAAGGAACGAACGTAAAAGTTAGTATCGTTAAGGCAGATAAAGCACCAGAAATTATAGATAGCAAGGAATGCTCAAATATTATTGCTACAAAAGCGGGAGTTATTACAAGTATTACTGCACAAAATGGTACTGCAGTAGTACATATGGGAGATAAAGTTGAAAAAGGAGATGTTTTAATTGCAGGATATATGCAAGGAAAATATACAGATACAAGGTATTTGCATGCTTTAGGAGAAGTAAAAGCAACTATAAGTTATGAAAAAACAAAAGAGTTTTCCTATGTAGAAGAAGAATATTATGAAACAGGAAACAAAAATAAAAAATATGAATTAAGTATAGGAGATAAAAACTTTAAGCTATATAAAAAACTTACAAAATTTGAATTTTATAAAACACAAAAAACTGAAAATAATTTAAAATTTGCAAAAAACTTTTATTTACCTATTAAAATTACTAAATTAGAAAATTATGAGCGAATAAAAGAAACTAAAAAATATTCGTTAGAAGATTCCATAAAAAAGGCAACTGAACAATTAGAAAAAGAAATGCAAGAAAACATAGAAAACAAAGAAAATATTATTAATAAAAATGTTGTAACAGATCCAAAAGAGAATACTGTGATAGTTAAATTAATATATGAAGTTGAAGAAAATATTGGAGAAGATCAAAGATTTTAATAAAACTATTTACAAAAGATAAAAAAATCTATATAATAAACCTAGTTAAAAATAAGGAAAGGGATGAACAAAATTGGCTGATTCAAAATTAATAGTAATAGAAGGAGCACAAGGGGCTGGAAAAACAACAATAACTGATTATATAAGATATTCTTTAAGTTGTACAAATTTATATAGATTAAGTGGAACAAGAGATTCTTCTCCAACGGGTCTAGAAAAATCTATATCTATGTATGAAATATTATTAGATTACATAAAAAAATTAGAAAATACAAGTGTAAATTTATTATTTGATAGAACTTTTTTTACAGAAGAAGTTTATTGTAGATTAGGCAAAAAGCAATATTCGTTTACAGAAGAATATAATAAATTATTAGAAAGGTTTAGCAAGTTGGATTTTGATATTTACTATGTAACATTATATTTGGATGATGAATCAAAGTACGCTGAAAGGCTTGAAAGAAGCGGAAAGGCAGTTTATGAATCATCAAAATTTGGAGTAGAAAATAGTATAACTCAACAAAAAGAATATTTAAAAATGTCAAAAGAAATTGAAAAAAAATACCCTAAAATAAAAGTTATAAATATAAATACAAATAGAGATTTTGAAATTGTTAAAAATGAAATAAGAGAAAAAATTGGATTCTAGAAATAGTAATAAATTCCGTATTAAATTTTAGTTTAATACGGAGTTTATTTTATATTTCAAGGATTTTTTTAGCTCTTTTAATATCATCATTTGTTGCTTCTCTAACACCTTCAAGTTCATATTTAAAACCTAAATCAATCCATTTAAATTTTCCCATTGTATGATATGGTAAAAGTTCCACTCGGTCAACGGTTTTTAGTGAAGAAATAAAACTTTTTAATTTTAATAAATCTTCTTCATTATCGGTGTAACCTGGAATTAAAACTTGCCTAATCCACATATGCTTACCAATGCTACTTAAATACCTTGCAAAAGCAAGTTCTTTTTCATTAGAAAAGCCAACTAAACTTTTGCACTTTTCAGGGTCAATGTGTTTTATATCAAGCAAAAACAAATCTGTTAAATCAATCAATTCTTTTATTTTATTTGTTAAAGAAACCATTCCGAGAAGTATCAATACAAGTATGAATATTTTCTTTTTTTAGTTTTTTAAAAAGTTCTATTAAAAACTCTACTTGTAAAAGAGGTTCACCACCAGTACAAGTTACACCACCATTTTTAATATAATTTTTATATCTTAAAATTTTTTCAAAAGTATCATCTAAAGATTGATAATTTCCACTATTAATATCCCAAGTATCTCTATTTTGACAGTATTTACATTTAAGATGACAACCCTGCATAAATAAAACATACCTTATTCCTGGACCATCTAAAGTACCAAAGGATTCTATTGAGTGAATTTTTGCATAATGTTTTAAATCGTTTTTTTGCTCCATATTAGCCTCCAAATAAATTAATTAGCTATATCCTTTCGTGAATAGTTCTGTTTATAACATCTAATTGTTGTTCTCTTGTTAAATTTGTAAATTTTACCGCATAACCTGAAACACGAATAGTAAGCTGTGGATATTTTTCAGGGTGTTCCATTGCATCTTGTAATAGGCTCCTATCAAATACATTAACATTTATATGATGACCAGTTTGAGAAAAATAACCGTCTAGCATATTAACTAAATTTGTTACTTGCTCATCTGAAGTTTTTCCTAAAGTATTAGGAGTAATAGCAAAAGTAAATGAAATACCATCTTCAGCATTATCAAAAGGTAATTTAGCTATAGAATTCATAACAGCAAGAGCACCATTAACATCTCTTCCATGAAGTGGGTTTGCACCAGGGCCAAAAGGAGCACCTGCTTTTCTACCATCTGGAGTATTTCCAGTAGCTTTACCATAAACAACATTTGATGTAATAGTTAAAATTGAAAGGGTAGGGGTAGAGTGTTTATAAGTTGGATGTTTACGAAGTTTTTTCATAAAGCGTTTTACAATGTCAACAGCAATTTGGTCAACTCTATCATCATCATTTCCAAATTTAGGAAAATCGCCTTCTATTTTATAATCTATAGCAATACCATCACTATCACGAATAACCTTTACCTTTGCATATTTTATTGCTGAAAGAGAGTCTGCTACAACAGAAAGGCCAGCAATTCCACATGCCATTGTTTGGAAAACATCTTTATCATGTAGAGCCATTTCAATGGCTTCATATGAATATTTGTCATGCATATAGTGAATTGCATTAAGTGCTTTTATATATATTTTTGCAACATATTCCATCATTTGATCGTATTTTTCCATAACTTCATCATAGTCTAGATATTCTGAAGTTATTGGGGCAAATTTAGGAGCAACTTGTTTTTTTGTTATTTCATCAATACCACCATTAATTGCATATAATAACGTTTTTGCAAGATTTGCACGAGCACCGAAAAATTGCATTTGTTTTCCTATTTTCATAGGGGAAACACAGCAAGCAATACCATAGTCATCTCCTAAAGTAATTCTCATTAAATCATCATTTTCGTATTGAATTGCAGATGTTTTTATAGAAAGTTCGGTTGCAAATTTTTTAAATCCTTCTGGTAATCTTGTTGACCATAAAATTGTTAAATTTGGTTCTGGAGCAGGACCTAAATTAACCAAAGAATTTAAAAGTCTAAAAGAATTTTTACTAACCAAAGTTCTACCATCTATTCCCATACCACCGATGCTTTCTGTAACCCAAACAGGGTCTCCAGAAAATAATTCATTATATCCAGGAGTACGTAAAAACCTAACAAGTCTTAATTTCATAACAAAATGATCCATTAATTCTTGTGCTTGAACTTCTGTAAGTGTTCCATTTTGTAAATCTCTTTCAATATAAATATCTAAAAATGTTGAAGTTCTTCCTAAACTCATAGCTGCACCATTTTGGTCTTTTATGGCTCCTAAATACCCAAAATATAGCCACTGAATAGCTTCTTTTGCAGTATTTGCTGGCATAGATATATCAAAACCATATTTATTTGCCATAACTTTAAGTTCATTTAATGCTTTTATTTGGTCAGATGTTTCTTCTCTGTGGCGAATTATTTCTTCAGTAAGGGCATCTACATCTAATGCTTCAAGTTCACGTCTTTTTTCTTCAATTAAGTAGTCTACACCATAAAGAGCAACTCTTCTATAATCGCCAATTATTCTTCCACGTCCATAACCATCAGGTAAACCTGTTAAAAGTTTGTTAGAGCGTGCCAATCTAACATCTGGAGTATAAACATCATAAACACCATCATTATGAGTTTTACGTACAGTATGAAAAATTTTATCTACTTCTGGGTCAACTTCTTTGCCATATGCTTGACAAGATTTTTCAACAATTTTTATGCCACCAAATGGCATTATAGCTCTTTTTAATGGACTATCAGTTTGAAGACCAACAATTTCTTCTAAATCTTTATCAATATATCCTGCTTCGTGACTAGAAACTGTAGATATTGTTTTTGTGTCTATATCCAGAACTCCACCTGGAGCTTCCTTTTCTTTTTTGTAAAGTTCTAAAACTTCCTCCCATAATTTTTTTGTTTTTTCAGTAGGTTCAGTTAAAAAGCTAGAATCTCCAACATAAGGAGCATAATTTCTTTGAATAAAATCTCTAACATTTATTTCATGTTGCCAATCGCCTGAAGAAAATCCTTCCCATGCTTTAAAATTCATTTATTTCACGTCCTTTCTTGTTACAAAATAGTAACATTTTTTTTATTATTTGCATTTTATTTTAAAATATTATACCATAACAAAAAAATATATCAATAAAAAAATTAAAATTAAGTAACAAAAATTTGTAACACATAAAATTAGGAATAATAGAATTTTTTGAAAAAATTCTTGAAAAAAAAAATAAAATTTAGTATAATAAAGAAAGATGCGGGTATAGTTTAGTGGTAGAATCCCATGCTTCCGACCTGGTTGCGCGAGTTCGATTCTCGCTACCCGCTCCATAATGCGTTTTCGTCGAACCAGTTATACATATTGATATGACTGAGTTTAAAGAAAACAAAAAGTGATTATCTATCACATTATATAAGTCGATTTAGTCGGCTTTATTTTTTTACTTTTAAATATCAAGATTGGTAAAAAAGTAAAAGATAGCCTCAAAATATTAAAAAAAGGAGGTTTTTGTGATATGATATCTACAGTTAAAAGAGAAATAGCAATAAGTAAAGAATTACATTTTAAGATTGAATGGACTTGCACTTTTAGTAATTGTGAACCAAAGATAAGGAATGGTAATTTGAGAATGGTTGAAAAAACTAATATTGCTTATGTAGAACCACATAGAGTATTCATTAAAGATAAGTTATATTTATTCTTTAATGAACACGAATATTTTTACACAGGTAATTTAGCAAATAAATACCCACTCTCAAAATTAAGAGACTTTATCAGTGGTAACTAATACTAAAGGTTTTCTTTTTATCAGCAAGTAATACAAGTAAATAATAAAGTTTGTTTAAAGTGTTAGTTATAAAACTAGCACTTTGTTTGTTTTTAGGAGGTAGTAAATGGAAAGCGTTGGAAAGAAAATTGCAGGTATTTATATTAGAGTAAGTACCGAAGATCAAGCTCGTGAAGGATTTAGTTTAGGAGAACAAGAAGAAAAATTAAGGCAACTATGTAAATACAAGGATTTTGAAATATTTAAAATATATAAAGATGCAGGAATATCTGCAAAAAATATGAAAGATAGACCATCATTTCAACAAATGTTAGAAGATATGAAAGCAGGAAAACTAAATTATATAGTTGCATATAAACTAGATAGAGTTACAAGGTCAGTAAGAGATTTAGAGGTTTTAATTAGTACTCTTGAACAATATCATTGTTATTTAATTTGTGATAGAGACGATGTTAATACTAGCACAGCAAATGGTCGTTTCTTTGTTAGAATGTTAACTGTACTTTCTCAACTTGAAATAGAAATAGTATCTGAAAGAACAAAGTTTGGTTTAAATGGTGCAATAAAAGCAGGTCATATTCCTGGCAAAGTTCCATTAGGTTATTATAGAGATACTGATAAAACATTAAAAGTAGATGTTACTACAAAAGATACTGTTTTAAGAATATTTGAATTGTATTTAGAAGGTAAAAGCTATCAAGCAATATCTAATATTCTAAATGAAGAAAAAGTCCTATCTCCTAACAATAAGAAATGGTGCGATTCTACTATTGATAGAATTATAAATAATAAAATATATAGGGGTGATTATGAAAGATATAAATATGATACTGATAAAGAAACAGAATTATTTGTAGATGTTGTGCCTCCTATTATAACAAGAGTTATGTGGGAAGAAGTTCAAAAACAAAAAGAGAAAAATCAAAGGTCTTATTGTAGAAATAGAGTTTATATCTTCTTTCAAAAACTTGTATGTCCTACTTGTCGGAAGAATTATGACTTGTAAAGGTGCAGGTGGTAAAAAAGCTAAATATATGTACTACTTCTGTGATAACTGCAATTTGTATTATAACGAGGCTGAAATTGAAGATTGTTTAATTGATTATATATTGGATTTAGTTGAATACGATTTTCATGTAAAAAAATACTTCTACCCTTTACTTGCGGAAAAGAAAGATGATGAAACTAAAAAAATTGAAAAGGAAATCAGAAAACTAGAGCAACAAAAGGAAAGAATTAAAAAGGTCCATCTTTCTGGAATTGTAAAAGAAGAAGATTTTGCAGAAGATTATAAACTGATAGAAAAGAAATTAGCAGATTTAGAAAACAAGAGAATTGACTCATTAGAGTTTGAAAAAGATACTTATAACTCACAGCACTTACTTGCTGAAAGAGATATAGAAAGAGAAAAATTGACTGAACATCAGATGTATAAAGATGTTTTGCTAAAACTATGGACTATGAAGAGTAAAGAAGAAAAGCAATCTTTTATATCTAAATTTATTGAAACTGCAACATTAAAGAAAGATGAAGAAGGCAATTTTGATATTGAAAAAATCAATTTTAGAAGTAGTTTTGTCGGGCAAATAGACAAGTTATATGATAATGGTGTTGTAGATTTTCCAACTATGCTAGAAAGAGGTGGAAAACTAGAAGATACTAGAATTAGTGTAAATATGAATAATGAACAATTGCAGGACTATTTAAGTACATTGAAAAAAGAATTAGATATTAGTTATATGGATTTAGGAGAATATTATTTTCACGATGATAAGATAGATGAAAATTATGATACTAAAACAGAAGTTACAAAAATCAGAAACAGAGCTATTGAGTTTAAATTAAAGAAAAATCAAAAAGTTATTAGACTTGTAGCAATGAAAGAATTTAAAAACTATATGGCAAGACCAGAAGGAAAGTTACGCTTGGGACTTGTTACTCATACTACTTCAAAGAAGAAGCACAAATAATTGTTGCAAGAATGCTCTTTATATTTTCTCTGCAACAATTAAATTAACGTGGCATGTTTTGTTTTTATGAAATAAAAATGAAAGTGGAAATAGTTAATTTATTGCCTCGCAGAGCCCCCGAGTTTTGATAGCATGTCAAAACTCATAGGGGGTTAGGACTTATGGCAATGCCAAAGTCCTGTGCTTCGAAGAAATTTCAAAGGAGGTGCTTTTATGGAGCAAGAATTAGCATATTCTTTTCACTTAGGTAGTGATAAAAACAAAAGTAAAGTAGCCAAAAAGACAGTTAAAGGAAATGTTTCTGGAACAACTTCTCTTTCAAATAATGCTATTCAAAATGCAAATGATTTATCAAGAGTAAATAAACACAATTTGCGAGATTATGATAATCAAAGAGATTTAATTACTACTATTTATGGAACTAATGATATTGTAGAAGATGTTAAACAAGTCTATTTAGATGAATTTGAACAAGCTAGAATTGAATATAATAGCAAGACAAGAGCTGATAGACAAGTTAAAGATTACTTTCAAAAAGTTTGTAATTCTCAAAATGACATTGCTTGTGAAATTATTATAGAACTTGGAGATATGGACTTTTGGAAAGATAAAGATAATGAATACAGACTAAAAATGATTGATGTATATAATGAACAAGTAAATGACTTAGTTAAGATACTACCAACTTTTAAAATAGCTTAAGGATTTTGAATATTCTGCATATGAAGTACAAAAAGAAAATCGTTCTCTTAAAAATCAAATAGAACTTAAAGATGAAGAAATTAAAGGCTTAAAGAATGATTTATCTACAAAAGAAAAGATAATTACTAAATTACGAGAAGAAAAAGAAAATTTAAAAGCACAATTACAAAAATTTAAGGGATTTTGGTGTAGTCTAATGAAACAATTTCAAAATAAAATTGGATTTGAGAAGAATGAACATTATAAATATGTTAGTGATGATTTATATAAAAATGGCATTTTGGATGACAACGATAACGAGATAGCAAATAATATTAAAAGGAAAATAAAAACATTAGATGAAATAGCTAATTTAAAAGATAAAAAGAAAAATGATACAAGATTTTAATATGGAGGTAAATCAAATATGGAAAATGAAAAAGTAAAATATTTAATAGATTTGATAAATGATATGGACTTAACAAATAAATTAAGGCTTGCAATATGTATGAGTGATAGTAGTTGTACTAATCTAAAATATGATAAACTTGAGATGTATAAGTATTTTGATAGTATGCTAAAAGAAATTGATGAAGAATATAGAACTACTTTAATAAACTTTGCAAAATATCATCTTATAATATTTGCAATGGCTAAAATTATAGAAATGGCAAAAGAAGAACAAAATCAAATCGCATTATATTTATTTAATAGTATATCTATATTATGTTAAATTTGCTTTTAAAAGAAAAATATGCTATAATATACTTAATCTATTGTACTTTACACAGCAAAGTCAAGAGAAAATTTATTATTTTTTCTGGAGGGACTGTGTAAACCTCCAGATAATTTTAGGAGGAAACAATATGGCAAAGGTTATAGTTTTTGAAAAAAACGGTGAGGTTCGGCTTGCAACTGTAATCAATAACCAGAAGGGATTATGCAGGGAAAATTTTACGGATATTGTTCCGTGCCCCGAAGAATTGATTAGGTGTGTACCTAGAGAGATTGCAGAATTCTGTAAGGAAACTGCACCGCAGTACTTATACCTGAATTCTGAAGGTCAATGGGAATCCACCAAGGATCCAGTTCCTGTATAACTACCAAGATGCCAACGACATTCATTATCAAAGGATGTCGTTGGCGTTTTAATTTAGCTATTATAAAAAATGTGAAACTAAACTTGCAAAAATATTATTTTTATGTTAAATTAAAATCAATAAATCGAATTATATAAAAAGAGCATTACAATTCAGATACACTTTTTTCGCATACCTGTTTCGTAATGGCTCCATTTGAAATCAACTTACGGACTTAAAAGTTCGTAAGTTTTTATTTATGTAGTTGCACTTTTAATATGAAAATAAAATTTATGTTTAGCCAGCACTAAATTTGTACTCCCGCACAAATTTGTATATGGGAAATTCCCATACCCTTAATGTTTAGAATGTAATTTTAAACTAGGAAAATAAAAATAATAAAGTTAAAGTATTGGATGCCTAAAGTATTATTTGGATAAAGTTAAATGTGTTAATTATTGCATTTTGAAATGAACTCATTAAACAATTTATTTGGAAATTCATCTTCTAGCATTAATTCTGGATGCCATTTTATTCCCATTATAAATTTTTTATTATCTAATTCAAAACATTCTACTAAATCATCATACGATACAGCTGATATTTTGGCATACTTTTCAACATTTTCTTTAGGTGCTATCATGCTATGAATACTATTTACACGGTATTCTTCTTTATTTATTAAATCGTATAATTTTGTTCCTTTAATTACAGATATTTTATGCCTGTAATTTTTGTCATATATATCGTGACTTTTTGTTTTGTCTTCAATTACATCTGTGCCCAATGCTCTTAAAATATTATTAAACCCCGCGCAAATTCCAATAAGTGGTTTATCTAATTCAATAATTCTTTTTGCCATTTCTATTTCATAATTTGCACTACATAAGCCACCTTGTAATATAAATCCATCACATAAATCTATTTGTCTGTATAATTCATTTTTTTGTTCAGTGCTTAAAATCGTATTGTCTTTAATATCATTATCATTAAATTTTAAAGTTTCTTCTGTTGGTAAAAGCATTATCGCTGTTCCACCATTTCTCACAATTAAATATCTTATTTCATCAACCTCATCAATCCTGTGCCAAATATCTTCTTCATATTGTGGTTGAACTTTCCCTATTATTCCAATAATTGGTTTTCTCATTTCATCGTCCTCCTAAAAAAATTTTTTATCTATTTTTTTATATTTTCTAGATTTCACTAATGTCATTATCTCTATACACCATTATTTATTAGTATTATCTATCAAATTTTTCATTTCTTTAAGTTTTGTTTCTAATAATTTTTTATCAATTAATTTTAACTTATATTCAGAAATCATAGTTTGAGACATATTTTTACTAATTG
>OLHE01002411.1_pt1 | contig 10998 bp, 9 predicted proteins | sample 1605821 | NCBI WGS metagenome assembly OLHE01 (sample SAMN03283250) | human gut metagenome | biome: human-associated habitat; material: feces | host: Homo sapiens | place: USA | collected 2013
GTTATCGGCGAGTTGAGTACTATCAACGGCACATGACCTACGGAATCCACCAGCGCGGCGGCTTCCGGCATAGCGGAAATTATCTCATTGCGCCAGGGAAGCCCCTCATGGTCGCCGACGATAGCTATCATCGTTTCATCCGTATCGCTGCGGCTGCGGACATAGCGGATAAACTCGCCCAGCGCGGAGTCGGTATAGTTGATGGCCGTTATATACTCGCCTAACAATTGGGGATAATCCATTAACAGATGGATTCCGCGATGCTCTTCCGGTATAATGAACGGAGTATGCGAGGAATAGGTGAATACCTCTACAAATGCAGTCTCGCCTTCGGGCCATATTTCGCCGCAGCGCATCGCTTCGGCTACCTGACGCAGTAAGCTACCGTCCGAAGGATTGTGACTTACATCAAAGTATTCCGAAGCGTCCCATGCATCATGCATTCGCATTTCGTCGAAACCGAACTGCCGAACGATTCCGCCTTGATTCCATGTGATAGCATAATCACTTGACAAAAAATACGACTTGACATCGCGGTCGCGACGCATTTCCTTTGCAATATTGGGATAGGTGCGCTCGGAGTACCACATCGAGTAAACTTTGTCCATGGTGGGTTTCAGGCCTGCGGTCGTAAGAAGTTGGCCGTCGATGCTGTGACCCGGGCCTACCTGCGAGAGGACCGCGGGCGCAACCCAGGCATGGGACGCGCTGTCGGCTATAAGTCGGTTGAGTTCCGGAGTTATCTCGTTGCCCTCGACCGAAGCGCCCAGAGGCCAAGCCTCCAGCGATTCGACCATTATCAGCACAAGGTTGCGCCGCGGAGATGCGATATTGTCCAACTGAATTAGGTCCGTCACTGCACGGTGTTCCGCAAGATACGCGCGAGCTTCCTCAATTTCCAATTCAGTGACGGGTCTTGATGTTTCTAATGCATCGGATAGCAATGAAAGCGGCAATGTATAGATCACCGGAATTAAAGCCCGGCTATGGCAATCAGCAGCCTTAAATAATCTAATCTGCGCCAGCGGATTCAGCATAGACGAAGAATCGGCTCTACCGGCAAAGAAGCATAAAACAGCGCCGGCGCCGAAGGTCAGGCAATACGCTCCAAAAGCCCTGAGGCTAAAAGGATGCCTGCGCCTGCCAATCAATACAAGAGTAAGAATTGTAATTGCAGGGAAGACAATATCGGCCCATCGCAAGGAATGGATAATTGAGTCCTTGAATTCCAGAACATTGCCGCCGAGCAGATAGCTCGAAAGAGGAATAGGAAGCATATAGGTCCTGGCGTACATCAGATTCACCTGCGCGAGCAAGTCGGCCACCACAAGCACCGCACCGAAAACCCAACGGCGCCGCAGGAGCGCCGGGAGTGCCATCAGCATTGCAAGCAGGAAGCTAAATAGATAAGCTTTCAGGAAAGTAAGGCCATAGAAATTAGCAGTCGCCCTGCACCACAATACGTCGAAGGCGAGTATCGTAAGGCAACTGCCGGCCAGTGCTACGCAGAAACGCCGGTTCCAGAGTCCGCGCGGAAATATTATGCCGATGATTTTTCCAATCATACTCATGCTCTTCTTATATTATATCAACTGAAAAAAATGAACGTGTCATTGCAAATCCCGTCTCAGCAGGTCGGCGCGGATGATGGTCGAGGAGACGGACTGCTGGCGCGCGTCGGAGGCTGCGTCGAGTTCGATGTCGGCGAAGGCAGGATAGCCCAGGCCGCGGAAGTCGGCGTCGCGGTAGAAGCCGGCAAGATACAGCAGCGTCGGATAGACGTCGACCTGCCCTATCTCGCGCTCGCAGCGGCCCGTTATCGGCGAGTTGAGTACTATCAGCGGCACATGGCCTACGGAATCCACCAGCGTGGCTATTTCGGGCGAGGCGGCGCGGATTTCGGCGCGGGAGGCAGCCAGGGCCTCATGGTCGCCGACGATGGCTATCATCGTTTCATCCGCATCGTTGCGGCTACGGATATAGCGGATAAACTCCCCGAGCGCGGCGTCGGTATAGTTGATGGCCGTGATATAATCGCCCAATCTGTCGGGATATGTACCTTCAAGGTGAATCCTACGGTGCTCCTCAGGGATATGGAAGGGAAAATGCGAGGAATAGGTCACGACCTCGACAAAGGCAGTTTCGCCCTCGGGCCAGACCTCGCCGCCTTGCATTTTCTCAACCACCTGCCGCAGGAAGCTCCCGTCCGAAGGATTGCGCGGATGTCCGAAGGATTCGGAGCCATCCCAGGCGTCGCGGAATCGCGTCTCGTCGAAGCCGAACTGGCGCACGACGGCGCCCTGGTTCCAGGTCGTGGCGCGGTCGCCGGAGAGGAAGTAGGCCTTCGAGCCGCGGTCGCGCCGCATCTCCTTGGCCAGATGGGGATATGCGCGGTCGGAGTACCACATCGAGTAGACCTTGTCCATCATAGGGCGCAGGCCGACGGTAGTCAGCAGCTGCCCGTCGATGCTGCGGCCGGGACCGACCTGCGAGAGCACAGCCGGCGCCACCCAGACGCCGGCCGCGCTGTCGGCGACGAGTCGGTTGAGCTCCGGCGTTATCTCCTTGCCCTCGACCCTTGCGCCGAGAGGCCAGGCCTCCAGCGATTCGACGATTATCAGCACAAGGCTGCGCCTGGGCGCGGCGAGGCTGTCCGAAGCAAGCGCATCCGTGGCGGCGCGATGCTCGGCGAGATAGCCGTGGGCATCGGCAAGTTCGGCCTCGGAAATGGGACGCGAACTTTCTAACGCATCGGCCAGAATCGACACCGGCAGCGTGTAGACTACCGGCGGCGTAGCCCGGTAATAGCATTCACCTTTAAGTAATTCAATGTGCTTCAGTGGATTCGGAGAATAAGGCTTAGCCAAAAGCCCGGAAATCGGACACAGAATCACTCCGATGCAGAAAGTCAGGCCATATGCCCGAAAGGCGCTTCGCGGGAAAGGCTTCGTCCGCCGGCCCATAAACACGAGAGTAAGCACGGTAATCGCCGGGAAAGCAAGGTCGGCCCAGCGCAGGGAGTGGCGGATGGCATCGCCGAACTCGGCCACATTCCCGGCCAGCAGGTAGCTTGACGGCGGAATGGGCATGAAGTAGGTGCGCACGTACATCAGGTTCGCCAGCGCCAGCAGGTCGGCCGTCACAAGCACAGCGCCGAAAACCCAGCGGCGCCGCAGCATGGCCGGCATAGCCATCAGCATGGCGAGCAGAAAGCCGTAGAGGTAGGTTCTGAAAAAGCCCAGACCCCGGAAGGAAGTCGCCATGCTCCAGATCAGGTCGAAGGCGAGCACCGTCAGTAAGCTGCCGGCAAGGGCCACTCCGAAGCGCCGGTTCCACAGCTCGCGCGGGAACAAAGTCGCGAAAAACTTACCGATCTTTGCCATTTCGCTTATGCTTTTTCAGATTTTCTGCCGTCCACACCGGCTTCGGCATCAGGCAGCGGCCAGGGATTGCGGATGTATTCAGGATGGGCGGAAGCGTTCAGAGGCCGCGCCGGCACTCCGCCAACAGTTACGCCGCATGCAACATCACGCGTAACCACCGCTCCGGCGCCGATGCAGGCTCCGGAACCGATTTCGACCACGTCGACTATGCTCACGCCGGGACCGACATAGACATTGTTGCCGATACGCGCGGCGCCGTCGACTGCCGAGCCGACGGTCGTGTACTGCCCCATGTTGACGTTATTGCCGATAACCGCATCAGGATTGATTATCAGGCCGCAGCAGTGCTGGATATAGAGCCCGTAGCCGACGGCGGTACGCGGCGGAATGAAAAGTCCGTAGCCGCGCTTGTAGCGTCCGGCCTGCCAGCGGGCCAGCGGGTAGAGCCATCCGCGGCGGTGCTGGGCCAGGCGGAACCAGAAGCTGAAGCCTATGCTCACGCGGCTGAAGCCCGACAGCCAGATGCGGAAAATACTGTCGCGGCGTCCGTTGTGGCGGTACGAGTCGGAGCGGATCAGCTCGAAGCAGTCGCGGTAGCTCCGCGGCACGGGGATAAGCACGTCCTCGCCCGCAATCCGGTATTTTCGGTATTCCATAGCTATAAAAAGCGCACGCTCCGGGGCTCATGTGGCCTACGCGGAGCGTGCGCGATGTAGGGTTCAGTTCGGGCTGGTCTCGTACTTGTAGATGTCGACCAGGCGGATATTGAAGCGCAGGGCGCTGTAGGGCTTGATGGCGCTGTAGTCGCTGGCACCGTAGCCGAGAGCGTAGGGAATCACCACCTCGACCGAGTCGCCGCAGCGCATCTCGCTGAGGGCCACGGCCCAGCCGGGAACGAGACTGTTCAGCTGGGCGCGGTAGACGCCGGGGCCGTTGGCGGTCAGGTTTGTCGAGCTGTCGACCGGGGTGCCGTCGTAGAGGTGCAGCTTATAGCGCACGTCTATTGTCGAGGTGTACATCGGCGTCAGGTTGCCCTCGGTCTCGCTGCGGTCGTTGCAATAGCGCAGAAGGATGAAGTTGCCGGGGTTCCATTTCGGCACGACGGTGCGGTAGTAGGGCTGACCGTCGGCGTCCGTGCGGGCCTGCTGCTGGGCGAGCCAGGCGTTGTTGGCCTCGCGCCAGTCGGCATAGTTCTCCCAGGTAGACTTGTCGTCGTCGGAGCAGGCGGCGCAAAGGGCCAGGAGGCCGACGGCGAGTGCTGATATCTTTTTCATCGGCGCCTGGTTCAGAACTGTACTACGGGTGCCTGGGCGGCCTGGGCGTCGGCGGTGAACTGAGGCTTGGGCTGGAAGCCGAAGAGCGAAGCCCAGATTTTGGCCGGGAACTTGCTGACGAGCACGTTATACTCGCGCACCTTCTCGGTATAGCGGCCGCGCTCGGTGGCGATGCGGTTCTCGGTTCCTTCGAGCTGCTCCTGCAGGTTGAGGAACTGCGTGTCGGCCTTAAGGTCGGGATAGGCCTCGCGTACGGCGTTGACGTAGATGCTCAGGGCGCGGTTGAGCTGGTCCTGGGCGGAGTTGACGCGATTGAATGCGGCGGCATCTGCGGCGCTGGTGCCGAGGCTGTCGGCCTGGGCGGCGGCGAGGGCGTTGTCGAGGCCGGCGCGGGCGCGGGTAACGCTCTCGAAGGTCTCGCTCTCGTGAGCGGCATAGCCCTGGACCGTGCGCGTCAGGTTGGGAATCAGGTCCATGCGGCGCTGATACTGCACCTCGACCTGAGCCCACTGCTGGTCGACGTCCTGGGTCTGCGTCACGAAGTTATTATAGGTGCTGCATCCGCTCATTCCGCAGAGGAGGACGAGCAGGACAATCACGCCCAATACTATATATTTCTTCATTGTTCTTTATTGTAAGGAGTTTGTACTTGCCGGTATCAGCTGAGCTTGCGCAGCAGCGAGGAGAGGCTGACGCGGTCGTGAATCAGGCGGTGGAGGTCGGCGACGTTGACGCGGGTCTGCTCCATGCTGTCGCGTTCGCGCAGGGTCACGGTGTTGTCCTCGAGGGTCTGGTGGTCGACTGTGATGCAGAAAGGCGTGCCGATGGCGTCCTGGCGACGGTAGCGCTTGCCGATGGCGTCCTTCTCCTCGTAGTGCGTGGCGAAGTCGAACTTGAGGTCATTGACGATCTCGTGAGCCTTTTCGGGCAGTCCGTCCTTGCGCACCAGAGGCAGCACGGCGCATTTCACGGGAGCCAGCGGCGCCGGCAGGTGCAGCACGACGCGGGTCTCGCCGTTGGGCAGGGCCTCCTCCTCGTACGACGAGCAGAGCACGCTCAGGAACATGCGGTCGACGCCGATGGAGGTCTCGATTACGTAGGGCGTATAGCTCTCGTTGAGCTCGGGGTCGAAGTACTGGATTTTCTTGCCGGAGAATTTCTCGTGCTGGCTCAGGTCGAAGTTGGTGCGGCTGTGGATGCCTTCCACTTCCTTGAAACCGAATGGCATCTGGAACTCGATGTCCGTGGCGGCGTTGGCGTAGTGGGCCAGCTTCTCGTGGTCGTGGTAGCGGTACTTCTCGTCGCCCAGGCCGAGGGCCTTGTGCCAGCGCAGGCGCCATTCCTTCCAGCGGGCGAACCAGGTCATCTCCTCGCCGGGACGGACGAAGAACTGCATCTCCATCTGCTCGAACTCGCGCATGCGGAAGATGAACTGGCGTGCGACGATTTCGTTGCGGAAGGCCTTGCCGATCTGCGCGATGCCGAAGGGGATGCGCATGCGGCCGGTCTTCTGGACGTTGAGGTAGTTCACGAAGATGCCCTGGGCGGTCTCGGGACGGAGGTAGACGGTCATGCTGCCGTCGGCGGTGGAGCCCATCTCGGTCTTGAACATGAGGTTGAACTGGCGTACCTCCGTCCAGTTGCGGGTGCCGGAGATGGGGCATACGATTTCCTCGTCGAGGATTATCTGGCGCAGCTCGTCGAGGTCCATGGCGTTCATGGCGTCGGAGTAGCGCTTGTGGAGGGCGTCCCACTTGGCCTGGTGCTCGAGCACGCGGGCGTTGGTGGCGCGGAACTGGGCCTCGTCGAAGGCGTCGCCGAATTTCTTGGCGGCCTTGGCCACTTCTTTGTTGATTTTGTCTTCGATTTTAGCCAGCTGCTCCTCGATCAGCACGTCGGCGCGATAGCGCTTCTTGGAATCGCGGTTGTCGATCAGGGGATCGTTGAAGGCGTCGACGTGGCCCGAAGCCTTCCAGATGGTCGGGTGCATGAAGATGGCCGAGTCGATGCCGACGATGTTCTCGTGCAGCAGGGTCATGGCGTCCCACCAGTAACGCTTGATATTGTTCTTGAGTTCCACGCCGTTCTGACCGTAGTCGTAGACTGCCGACAGTCCGTCGTAGATCTCGCTGGAGGGAAAGACGAAACCGTACTCCTTGGCGTGGGAGACGATTTTCTTGAATACGTCATCTTGCTGTGCCATTGCTCTTTATATCTTTTCGGTTTAATTTATATTCGTGTTTGCATGTGCGGACGCGCGTGGCGTCCGTTTAATCTACAAAATTAGACAATTAAACCGAGGCGCGAGGTCTCGGTTTAATTAAAAATATTAAAAATGCCGTGTTTTGTCCGCAAATGCGGCCTTTTCCGGCATCGCCGGCGCCGCCGGGGCTCAGAACTTGGAGGCGTCGACGCCGAAAGCCGGGTCGAAAATCGAGTTCAGCACGTAGGCCAGACGCAGGCCGCCGCGGAGAAACTGCTGCTCTACCGTCGGCGTCCAGTCGGCGATTTCATTATAACTGATACGGGCGCCGGCGGGGAAGCGGTCGTAGATGCGCGTGGCGATGGCGCAGGTCTGGCGCGCCCAGTCGTCGATATCGCCGGCGGTTATCTCGGCCTGCTTTGCGAAGTCGGCGCGGTCGAGCTGCTCGGTCCATTCGGTATATGTCCAGGCGTGGGCGGCGTTGGGAAGCTTGGTGTCCCAGACCGAGTGGAGGTTGGTGCCCTGGTCGAAGAAGCGCACCTGCGAGCGGTTGCCGCCCAGGTCGGAGGCGTGACCCAGGTGCATAGGCTGGTGCATGTCGCCTATCATGTGAATCAAAATCTTGAGCGCCAGCTGCTTCTGACCGCGGGTGCTGACGGGGTCGCCGAGGATGGCGATCTGCTCGCGCGAGGCCGTAACCACGTCGCCCTTCGGGAAGGGAGGCACGCTGTCGTAATCCTGGTCGGCGTCGATATTCTTGTAGTGCCAGGTCTTGGAGTAGGCGTACTCGGGAGTATGGCTGGCGTTGTCGAGCCAGTTGGCCCAGTAGACCGGCGACATGCCGTCCAGCAGCGCGGCCACGGAATCGGCCGTGGCGGCCGTGAAATGGCGCTCGGCGATATTGGCCGTCACGTCGTGTCCCTTCTGGCCCCAGGCGAAGCCGCTCAGCGCGCACATCGAAAGTGCGATAGCAAGGAATATTTTCTTCATCGTTCAAATACTATTTTCCCGCAAAGGTAGCGAAAAAATTTCACTTACCCCATCCGTCGCCTACGACCGAGCTTCTGACAGCCTCAGGTTCCGGCTTGAACACCGCACAAGTGCAAAAAAACACAGCGCGACATAGCAATTATAGACAGGAATTTCTTTAAACTTACACTACATCTTATAACCAGTCTATCTATCATAATAAGAAACATCGAAGTATTCAGGCTACAAAATTTGCATGCTCATAGAGGACGCATATGGCGCCTATTGAAAGTGCAAATGCCGTTATATCGTGTCTATTATTAATCGTATCTATTATTAATTAATCGTATCTATTATTAATTAATCGTATCTATTATTATAGGTATGCCTATAGCTTTCCCGCAAAGGTAGCGAAAAAAAGTTGGGCTTGAAGCAAAATGAGGCCGCATCTTTGGGGATGCAGCCTCATTTTATGGGGTTCAGAATCAGCGATTATGCCTCGACGGGCTTAACGTTGATGAACTTGCGGCCGTTGCGACCTTCGGTGAACTCTACGGTTCCGCTTACGAGGGCGAACAGGGTGTGGTCCTTGCCGATGCCTACGTTAAGGCCGGGGTGATGGACGGTGCCGCGCTGACGCTTGAGAATGTTGCCGGCTTTGGCGAACTGGCCGCCGAAAATCTTTACGCCGAGACGTTTGCTTTCAGACTCACGGCCGTTCTTGGAACTACCGACGCCTTTTTTATGTGCCATAGTGCTTGGATGTTGTTACGCAGAAGCGTTTTGGGGTTCGACAGTGGGTTAATTAAGCAACGATGTCCTTGATGACAACTTTGGTGAAGTACTGACGGTGACCGTTCTTGCGACGATAGTCGTTGCGACGCTTCTTCTTGAAGACGATGACCTTGTCACCTTTTACGAGGGGCTTCTCCACGGTGCAGACAACTTTTGCGCCTTCAACGGTGGGGGCACCTACTTTGACTTCGCCGTCGAGGTCGGCGAGCAGAACGCGGTCGAACTCTACGGTTGCGCCTTCTTCTACTTTTTCGCCCAGGTAGTTGACATAGAGGAATTTGTCCTTCTCTGCCTTGAACTGCTGGCCCTGGATTTCTACGATTACGTACATTATTTGAATGTAATAATTGGTTAAGCCGCTGAGGCGCAGGGCGTTGGCCGCAGCCTTCCCTGTCTTTACCGAGCCTATTGCGGAAATCAGCCCACAAAGTTACAAATTTTCTCACTCTCCACCAAACATTTTTCACCCGCGGTGAAAAATAATCGTAATGTAGACGATCCGACTTTCTGAAATCAACGAGGCCGCGCCGATGTTCATTTCGGCGCAGCCTCTTAATATCGTTATGAAATGTGCGGACTTAGTTGATGCCCGGAGAATGGGAGTAGTCGGCGGTGACTGTGGTATTGTACTCGTCCTGGGTGGTGCGGGGAGCGCAGTGGAAGGTGAAGTCAAGGCCCTTGCCGGGGTCGAAGGAGCCTTTCAGCGCGGTGATGGGGAAGGCCTCGAAGGGAGTCTCGCCGATGTAGGGGGTGATTGCGTCGACGTTGAATTCTAAAGCCGTGCCGCGGACGCTGACGGGTATGTTGCGCAGCTCGATGTTGAGGGCCATGGGCATCGTGGAGGCGAAACGGGCGTTGTTCATCACGATGGTCAGCAGGCGGGTATCCGTATTGTATTTCACAATGTACTCCGTAGCGGTGGAGGAGAACGATGAATTATTGGCCGTCGATACGGAAGTCGTCGTACCGTAGAGCTGCTGGGGAGAGTAGGACGAGAGAATGCGGTACTTGCTGTCGATAGTGAAGCGGACGCAGACGCCGGGGCTGTAGAAGGCGTGGCCGCCATTGTCGAGGATGCGCTCGCAGATCTTGAACTCGAAGGAGTTGAAGGAAGGTGCCGGCGATATTGCGCCCGAGGGAACAAGGTTGGTGCCCTTGATTACCTTCCAGCCGCTGTTGTCGATGCTCCAGGGAATGTCCGAGAGGGTCATGGTCGGATAGGAAGTGCCGTCCGGCAGGCGCAGCCCGCTGATTTTGATTACGGCGGTCATCTTCGTATAGTTGAGTTCTACGGAGAATCCCATGTTGCTGTACACGGCCTGTGCTCCGGAGGAGAGGTCCTCGACATTGGCGAAGAAGTCGGGGAACGACTGCTGGGTGACGGTGTCGGAATCGTTGTCGCTGCTGCAGGAGGTAAATGCCAGCAGGCATACGAGAGCCGCGGAGAAGAGTCTTAAGATAGATTTCATATGTGAAAAAACGGTTGTTAATTTTGCGCTTGTCTGCTTCTGATATGCTTTAGAAGAACAAAATTAGTGAAATTTGTTCAGCGGTGCAACATATATAGGCCAATCAGGCAAAAAATGTGTCCGAAAAAGACATCGAAAGCGCCCGCACGGAACAGGCGCCCTCAGGCTCTTTTCCCTGCGGCGATCTCATTGGCCAGACGTACGGCCTTGGTGATGTGGTCGCAGATATGGTCGGAGCCAATGAGCGTGTCGATTCCGGCTTTTTCCAGCGAACTGCGAACGCCCGGCTTGACGCCCGAGAGGACGATATGGATGTTCTCGCTCTGCGACGAGCGTATGAGTATCTCGAGGTTGTGGATGGCCGTGGCGTCGATGAAGGCCACCTTGCGCATGCGGATGATACGTACCTTGGGCTTGTCGACAAGGGTCGAACGCATCATCTCGTCGAACTTGGTGGCGATACCGAAGAAGAAGGGGCCGTCGATTTCATAGACCGAAACGCCCTTGGCCACGTCCAGTATCTCGTGGGTGCTCAGGTCGGTATCCTCGGCAACGTCCAGCTGCTCCGAATAGACACGGATATTGGTATTCTCCATGACGCGGCGCAGGAAGAGCACCACGGCAAGCAGCAGGCCGATTTCAATCGCGATGGTGAGGTCGAACACTACCGTCAGCAGGAAGGTGACGATGAGTACGGAGATATCCGAGCGCGGGGCGTTGAAGATGCCGGCGATGGTGCGCCAGCCGCTCATGTTGTAGGCCACGACCATCAGAACGGCCGCCAGCGTCGCCAGCGGGATGTAGTTGATCAGCGGCATGGCGAACAGGAAGATGAGCAGCAGCACCAGCGCGTGGATGATGCCGGCCACGGGTGTGCGGCCGCCGTTGGTGATGTTGGTCATCGT
>OLHE01002417.1_pt1 | contig 10985 bp, 5 predicted proteins | sample 1605821 | NCBI WGS metagenome assembly OLHE01 (sample SAMN03283250) | human gut metagenome | biome: human-associated habitat; material: feces | host: Homo sapiens | place: USA | collected 2013
CCGCGTTACTATGTGTTCAATGTAGACCAAGGCGAGGGCTACATCATCATGTCGGCCGACGACTGCGCCGCCCCTATACTGGGCTATTCGCAAGAAGGAAAGTACGACGCCGCATCGCTCGCGCCGGCGATGAAATGGATGCTCAAAGGTCTTGAAAACGAAATCAAGGCTGTGCCCGGCCTCCAGCAATCCCAATCGCGCGAAAACCGCCGCCGCATGGTGCGTCGCGCCGCAGCCGGCGAGCAGCGCATCTTGCTCCAGACGCCCGAGTGGCGTCAGGAGGCTCCGTTCAACAACATGATTCCGGGCAGACCGCTCGCAGGGTGCGTAGGCACTGCCATGGCCATTATCATGCGATATCACAAATTCCCCGAAAGAGGCACCGGCAGCTACAATGGAGTAAACTTCGACGTGGCCTACGACTGGAACAACATGCGCATGGACAACTATCGCGGCACATATACGCAGGCCGAGGCCGACGCCGTGGCCACGCTCATCTACCATACCGGAGTGAGCATCGGCACACAGTTCGGCTATTCCGGCTCGAGCGCATACGAAGTGAAAGTACCTGCCGCACTTGTCAACTATTTCAACTATGACCCCGGCGTTTCATACAAGAAGCGCTCTGAGGTGAAGACACAGGCCGAATTCGACCGGATAGTCGAGAACGAAATCCGCGCCTCGCGTCCTGTGCTCTATTGCGGCCAGGACGTGACGTCCGGCCATGCTTTCGTGGTCGACGGCTACGACCCCATGAGCGGGATGCTCCACATCAACTGGGGTTGGGGCGGAGCCGCCGGCAACAACACCGGCGGCTGGTATGTCAGCACGGCCCTCAATCCGACAGTCAGCCAGTCGCACAGTTTCAACAACCTCACCACCATCATCTATAACATAAAGCCCGGCAACGGCAACAACGCCGCATGGTCGCCCCTGCACATCACCGCCGACGGTCGCCAGTGCGGCATGAGCTCCGACCTCGAAGGCAATCTGACAGCCGGCAACGCCTTTACAGTCAGAGTAGGCAATATCAAAAACGTAAGCTACTCTAACTTCGGCGGCAAGATAGCCGTGGCGCTTTTCGGAGCGGACGGCACCTTCAAGACCACGCTATGCACACCCGTCGGCTTCCGCCTCAACGCAATGACTATCTTCGGAAGCGCATATGCCGACTTCCGATGCGCACTTCCCGAGGGTGCGACAGTAGAAGACGGCGATGTGATCCGCATGGCGACACTCGCCGACGGGGCCGACACCTGGCTGCCCGTACCCGGCGAGCTCCCTACGACAAACGAAATCCCGGCCAAGGGCGCCACACCGGGCTATTTCACCGTCGGTCACACCACTCCCCTTGCCGACGCCACATTTACCGGCGAAGATAGAGTGATACGCGGGTGGAACTACCGTTTCCGCGTCGTGCCCGCCAATCCCGACCGCGACGTAGTGACAGTGAGAAACAACGGCTGTGTCCTCACGCGCGAAACCGGCGACTACTATACCGTAAGAAACGTGCTCGAAGACCAGCAAATAGAAATATACGTTCAGAACGCCGCCGATGTCAAAGAGAAACGCAGCGTCTGGGTCGGCACTCCGGGCACTCTCTCCGAAACACTCTCCGCAGCCGACGCCGGCACGGTAAAAGACCTGACCGTCTTCGGTACTATCGATGCCAACGATTTCACGTTCATACGCACCGCCATGAAGCTCACGCGACTCGATCTCTCGGGAGCCCGCATTGCCGCAAACGGCAACAACCAGGCCAACGCAGTGCCTCGCGAGGCTTTCCGCAACCTCTGGAGCCTGCAGGAAGTCGTTCTGCCATCGAGCGTCAACCGTCTCAACAACGGCGCCTTCCGCCTGTGCGGAATCAAGAGCATCGTTATCCCCGCCGCGGTGACAACCTTCGAGTACAACGTATTCAACGGTTCGTCGGGCCTCAAAGACATATGGGTCCTCAATCCTAATCCCGTTTTTGTCAACTGGTGTGTCTTTAGCGGCTGTCCGAAAGACCGCACCGTCCACTGTCCGGACGAGAATTCCGCTACTCGCTACAAGAACGACAAATACTGGAACCAGCCCGACGTAGACACCGGCGTGAATTTCGTGGCCGGGAAATATGAGGCGCCCTCCGACGTCGCTTTTGCCGTAATGGAGAACAGCGACGTAAGATATATGTCGGACACCGAGCCGGGCCGATATGAGAAAGGACGGGAAATAGTCTTCACCGCCGAACACATAGCCGACAACGACAACCGCATGGACGTCTACGCCAACAATACACTCCTCAAACCCGATGCCGAAGGAAAATACAGCGTGACTCTGACCGCCAATACTATCCTTCACTTCGACCTTGTCAAGCCCGTGGCGCCCGCGCCCTACGACTCGCACTGGATTCTGACAGACAATGGCGGCACCGTCGGTCTTCTCACCGATGCCGTAAATGTTATTCCTGGAGTGCCTTTTGATGTCCGCATTAATTCGTTCGATGCAACCGGCAATGCCTTCTGGGCAATGGTGCTCACCACCGCCGACGGTGCGATAAAGGAATTCATATCGCCTGTCAGCAACTGGTCGAACGGCCCCGCCTCAAACCAGCGTATGACCGTGAACTGCTGCGTGAAAGACGCCACCGTGCGCGAGGGCAACCTCATAAGGCTCGCCACATCATACAACAACAAAACATGGGCGCTCGTCAAAGGTTCTAACGAAAACGTGATCGACGCCCTCCCGGCCCTCAACAACCAGACGCCTGTCTACAACTTCACCTTCCCCGAAGATCTGGCAGAAAAAGCAAACCTCTCGGGCATCGTGACAAGCGCCGTCCGGGGCCGCGACCTCACTTTCAGAATCACACCCAAATCGGCATCGCACACCCTCGACGTCAGCATCAACGGCGAGAAAGTGCTCGAAGGCGGCAAGACATTCACCTACTCGTTTATCGCCAAGGAAAACCTCGATTTCGACGTCAAGGTCATACCGCCTGTCTCCTATACCGAAGCCACTATCGTGCTCGAGGAAGGGCAGCATCTCTATCAATATTATGCATGGAACGACCCGAACGCCCCGACCGGCTGGAGTCAAAAAAACAAGGAGTTTGCCCAGAGATACAGCAACATTAAAAAACTCAAAATCGTAGGCAAGCTCGATACCTATGACTTCAACTTCTTCCGCGACAATGATGATATAGCCTCTAACATACGCACACTCGACCTCTCGGAGGCCACATTCGTCTACAACAGAGACAAAACCGCTGCGACAGGCCTCGACAATGTATTTCCGGGCAAAGCTTTCTATAATTCCACTACCAGGCGCGGCTGCAATATCGAAGAGATTATCCTGCCCGAATCGCTCACTCAATTCGAGGATGACAGCTTCATGGGATGCGGAAAAATTAAAGAACTGCGTCTGCCCGCCAACCTGCGCACATGGAGTTTAGGCAAAACGCCCAACAATGCTGGAGGATTCTCCAATAAGACACGCGGAGGACTGAACGACAACGTATTTGCCGGCTGCAATTCCCTTGAGACTCTATATGTGCCGTGTGTTCCTAAAAACGGAAATAATGTCGGTCATTGGTACTATTTCGATGGTCATCCCGTGAAAAGCGGACTTCCCGACAATAAGAAAGTGACAGTAGTGGTAAACCCCGATTATCTGCAGGCCTACACCACACCCAAGACCGCTTCGTCGTATGACGCGCAGGTATCTGCCGACTGGTCGAACGGCTGGGTAGCCGGCGGTTTCAATATCGTCGGGCAATACCCGGTATATTCGCTCGAATATGACGCCTCGCGGTGCTTCCCCGCCGACAAAGACCTCGACATCACCAAGGCCGCTTCGTTCCTCAAAGACAATATCGGCCTCGAAACCATAGAACGCAAACTATACATCGCCAGAAAAAGCGAAGTTACCGAAAACCGTCCCGAAGGAATCGACGCTTTCGCCGCCGGTGCAAAGGTGGAGGTATATGACAACGGCGTCCTTCTTGCCGACGACGCAATCGCTGCCGACGGCTCCATAACTCTGACTTACCACAACCCCAACAGGCACCTCGACAAGAGCGGCAGCCATAAAGTCGAAGTCGTTTATCACTACGACATCAACTTCAACTGCGCTTCCGACAACATAAAAGTGCTTGACGAAGACGGTTCGCAACTCATTTCCAAAGAGGTGCGCGAGGGGATGCCCATAAAGTTCAGAATCGAAATGGACGACGCCAATAGCTCAGAGCTTACCTCCGTTGTCAAAATCAACGACGTTGTCCTCCCTTCGGGCGATGACGGTTATTATACTATCGACGCGGCAGACTCAAATCTCGACATCAATGTCTATACGGTGCCCCGCAACGGCGCCACCCTTTCGCCCGACAACATCGCCATGATCAATGCGGCCGAAGCAAGCGGCGTAACCAATATTTCGTTTGCCGGCGAAATCGACGGCGAAACGCTCGTCAACGTCATCAGCCAACTCCCCGAAATCGAAGAGCTCAACTTCTCCGGACTTACTTCTCCCCTGCCGGCCAACGCCGTTGCCGGCAAAAAGACAGTCAGGACTGTGATACTCCCGCAAGCCGACGCTATCGAAGACGGCTCCTTCAGCGGTTGCTCCGCCCTTGAGAGCGTGGCGGTCCCTGCCACCGTAAACTTCATCGGAAGCAGAGCCTTCGAAGGGTGCTCCTCGCTCACTTCACTGAGCTTTACCGGCATTTCGGGAGTCGGCGAATACGCATTTGCCGATTGCCGCAACCTCACCTCAATCATTTTTAACACCAACCACGCCGGCTCAGTACCCGCGGCACGCGTCAAGTCGGCCGCCCCTCGGAGCGCCGGCTATTCGCCCGACGCCTTCGCAGGTCTCAACCCCAACTGTATAATCTATTTCGACGAGAACGAGACAATCGCCACAGGTACCGCCGCCAACTGCGTGAAAGTGAAAACCGTGGAGGACGGCGCCGACAAATATCGTGTATATGAGAGCGTAGGCGACATTTCAATCGACCCGGTATATTCGTTCCGCGCCCTCAACCCGATCACCCTTCCGGAAGGCCGGGAAGCCAACCTTGAGCTGGAACTCCGCAAAACCAACGGTCTTTCTGACTGGAGACCGATAGTATTGCCCTTCGCGCCTACGGCAGTGAGCGATGCCGAAGGCAACCTGATGACCCTCCACTCCGGCGCAGGAACCCCTCTCACCGGTAATGATTATGCCGTAGCCACACTCGAAGAAGAAGCGTCGGACCTCACCCTCGCCTCCGCAATCGAAGCCAACCGACCATACCTCGTCGGCACATGCGGCAACACCGAAGGCGGCAAAGTGAAATTCAGCGCCCAAAACGGTACCGTCGCCCAGACACCGGATGAAATCGTAAGCAACGGTTCGGACTACACCCTCCATGCCACCTACGAAAGCCGCAGCCTCGACGCAGCCACTACCTATATGCTCGATGCGGAAGGCTCATCGTTTGCAGCCACAGGTGTCGCACCGCTCGAGGCTACAGATTCCGACAACGACGCAAAAGCCGACATATCGCCTTTCTCGGTATATGCCGAAGCACCCGCAGATCATGGAGCAATCGACATCAATATTCCTCTCAATGACTATGTGACGGGAGTTGATCATATCGGCGACGACTGGGCCGGCCTGCGCATCGAGCGCAGTGGCGACACACTCATAATCTATTCCGACAAAGCATGCGAAATAAAAGTGTTCGGTATCGACGGCATACTCGTAAAAGTGCTCCACCTCTCAGCCGGAGCAAATACTGTCGACGGTCTCCGTCCAGGCATCTATATCATGAACGGAGTGAAGACCGTTTTCTAAAGATTTAGCGCAAAAAACCTTCGGGACCGTGTCGATTAAAGCCGACACGGTCCCGTTGTTTTCTACATGATATGATGATATAACGATGTGGTTTCTTGCCGAAAATCTTTTAGTCCTCAATGGATTTTTGATTTCATCATATACCAATAAAACAGGGCTCTCGCGGGACGGCCGTTCCCATCGGCAGAAGGGTGGTGATTTAGCGCTGATTCTGATACGGAATCATAGAGGAACGGAAGTGATAATCGGCAGATTTCGCTTACTGTTATAATTCATAATTAATTTTTCAGCAAGGTTGAAATTTTCCTGCGGAAAAATTTTGCGGTTTGTTGGAATTATTATAACTTTGTAGCGATTACAATATACAGTAGTATGGAAACCAAAAAGCGACAGCAACCCACGGACATTACCGATATTCTGCGCCGGGCCGGACTCAGGCCTTCGCCGCAACGCGCGGCCATAGCAGGCTACATCGCGGCCTCGCGGAACCATCCCTCCGCCGAAGAGGTCTACAGGGCCCTTGTCGGGGATTATCCGACGCTGTCACTTACTACGGTCTACAACACGCTGTACGCGCTGGAAGAAGTCGGCCTGGCCCGCATGCTCGACATAGAATCGAAAAACGTGCGGTTCGATACGGCAAGCACTCCGGCGCACGGACATATCCTCTGCAGAAAGTGCGGCCGGATATTCGACATGCCCTTGCCCCATATATTGGAAGATATGGCACCGGACGGATTCAGAATCGACACGGTGAATCTGTATTACAAAGGGCTATGTCCGTCCTGTATCGCTGAAACGGAAAAGTAATAAAACCAACAATAAAACACGCAAAATGAAAGAACTCAAAGGAACAAAGACCGAACGTAACCTCCAGGAAGCCTTCGCAGGCGAGTCCCAGGCCCGTAACAAATACTCTTACTATGCCTCGAAAGCACGCAAGGACGGCTTCGAGCAGATAGCCGCACTCTTCGAAGAGACGGCTAACAACGAGAAGGAACACGCCAAGCTGTGGTTCAAGTATCTCCATGGCGGCGACGTTCCCGGCACCATGCAGAATCTGCGCGATGCCGCCGAGGGCGAGAACTATGAATGGACGGACATGTACGACCGCATGGCCCGTGAGGCCGAGGAAGAAGGCTTCACCGAAATCGCACGCCGCTTCCGCGCCGTGGCAGCCATCGAGCGCCATCACGAAGAGCGCTATCGCCGTCTGCTCAAGAACATCGAGGATGAAATCGTGTTCTCCCGCGAAGGCGACCGTATGTGGATCTGCCGCAACTGCGGTCATATCGTAGTGGGCAAGAAAGCGCCGGCAGCATGCCCCGTCTGCGCCCATCCGCAGAGCTTCTTCGAAATCAAGGCCGAGAACTTCTGATTCCGGAAATCCGACACTCTCAGCCAGCCCTATGGACGAGCCCGTCCGTGGGGCTGGCGTATTTTAGGGGAGAGGGTTAGGCGTGTGCCTGTGGCCAGGTATTTGGGGTGTAATGCTTTTCCCGGAGGGGGCGACAGCCGCGTGTCGGTCAAATGCTGGCCATAATGGTCAAATATTGGATTTGTTAACAATCTTAAGACCGGGCCACTTGTTATAATGTTACAAAGCCGGAAAACATTATGCAGAGCCGGCTGAAAAACAAGACCCTATGACACGTTTCAGCTTACATATCATCCTTTTTCTCTCCTTCATGGCGATGTCGCTTGCCGTGAAAGCCGGGGACGAGCCTGCTGGGGTCCTTCCGCCCGTTATTGCTGAAGCTGCCGCAGATACCGCAGCGTCGCCAGGCAGCGCTCCGGATTCCATGGCCGTCGCCGCGCGGGCCGATACGGTGTGTGTGGCGGAAGTCGTGACCGCAGAAACCTGCGGCGCCGTGCTTTTCCCCGCGGAAAGGCTGCGCCAGGCTGCAAGGCCCGATACCAGCGCTTATACGCAGTTCCGCCTCCCGCGCGCCAGAGGCAAGCGTCCGAGCATATACGAACTGCCGTATTCCCTGACGACAAGTTCCCCCGACTGGCACCGGCTCTGGATCAATGCGGCCATCTTTACGGGAGCTTACCTGGGCACACTGACGGTTCTCGAAATCCTTCCCGAGGACGCCACCAACTGGAACCGTGCCTCAATCCGGAATACGCCCTGGTACAAGCGATGGAGTCAGAACGTTATCGACAAAGGTCCGGAATGGGACGGCGACGACCCCATCTTCAACTATATCCTGCACCCATATGCGGGCGCGGTGTACTTCATGGCCGCCCGTTCGAACGGCTTCAATTTCTACCAGAGCCTGCTGTTCTGCGCCTGTGTCTCCACCATAGGCTGGGAATTCGGCATCGAGGGCTGCATGGAGCGCCCGAGCATCCAGGACATCTTCATTACCCCGCTGGTGGGCAGCGTCCTTGGCGAGGGTTTCTACATCGCCAAACGCTATCTCGCAAGCCACGACTACCGCATCTTCGGGTCCCGTTTTCTCGGAGGGCTGGCAGCCTTCATAATGGATCCGGTCAATGAGGTGGTAGGACTTTTCGCGGGCAATCCGGCAAGGCGTCTGTCGTCGTCGGCCACGTCGCTCAGCTCCTCCCTGACCCCTGATTTCGCCTGCGGAGGAGTGCGCCTGAGCCTTACCTATACTTTCTGATGTTTCCTGACTACCGCCGTTCGGCGACCTCGTCGCGCAGGGCGTAGTGGTTGCGCTGGTATTCGAAAGTCGAAGCGCTGTCCTTCAGCACGGCCGTGTCGGCCTGCGGGTCATAGCTCTCCATTATATCGGCCACGCTTACGGCGCGCGCAGGTGCCGGCGGCATGGCTTCCGCAACGGTCAGGCGCGGGAGCATGAACATCGTGGTTACGGCATCCAGGGCGGCCTGCGAGGCGCGTATCTTGCCCTGGCGCGAGTAGCCGGCGATGTGCGGGGTGGCGATGGCTGCCAGATGCAGCAGCGTGGGGTCTATGTCCGGTTCGTTTTCCCAGCAGTCGATAACGACAGGTCCGGTTTTGCCCCGGCGTATGCCCTCGACCAGCGCCTGGGTGTCGACTATCGGCCCGCGGGCGGAGTTGATGATTATCGGCGTACGCCTGAGTTTGCCGATAAAGTCTGCGTCGACAAGATGAAATGTCCTGTCCTCGCCTGTGCGTGTCAGGGGAGTGTGGAAAGTTATTATATCAGCTTTGGCTGCAATTTCGTCGAGGCCGTACCAGTCGCGGCCGCCTTCACGGCGGCTTCGGGGCGGGTCGCAGAGCATCACTTTCATTTCCAGCGAGCGGGCCCAGTTCGCGACTATTGACCCTACATGACCTACCCCGACGATACCGATGGTGAGATCCGCCAGCGGACGGTTGATTACGGCCAGAAGCGACGCGAAAACGTATTGGGCCACGGCGGGGGCGTTGCAGCCCGGGGCGTTGACAACCGTAATGCCGCGTGCCTGGCAATATGGCAGGTCGATATGGTCGGTGCCGATGGTGGCGGTTGCTATGAGCTTGCAGCGCGAGCGGTCGAGCAGATTGTGGTCGCAGCGTGTGCGAGTGCGGATAATCAGGGCGTCGGCGTCGCGTACGGCGTCGGCGTCGATAGCCTCGGGAGCGAGATACCGCACATTGGCATATGCGTCCGCGAGTCCGCGCACGAAGGGGACGTTCTCCTCGATTATAATGTTGAGATTAGGATTTGGCATACGTAAAGTGCAATGTAGACGAGGATAATCAGCGCCAGGGGAATCCATGTCCGCGGCCAGCGGTGTGTGGTGAAGTAATGAGCCGTCTGGACTGCGGCGAGCATGTTCAGGAGGGGCACGTAAGCCGGAATGTTGCTGAAATCCAGGCATGCGCCGAGCACCGTGAACAGTCCGGCCACGGTTATGGAGCCGTTGACGGCCCTGCTGCGCGCGTTATAGGCTATGGCTTTGAATATGTTCAGTACAACGCTGAGTATGAGGAGTAAAGCTGTGAAGCCAACACTTACGAGCGTAGCGGCCTGGTCGCCGAAGTCCATAGTCGCGAAGATGGTCCGGAAGTCGGGGAGATGGATGTCGGAAAGGCTCACGATGCCGAACCCTATCAGCATCCACCAGGGCGTAATCACGCCAAGTCCAGCAGCAATAAGCGTCTTCAGGTTCAGCGCCCGCATCTGCGCGCATATTATCAGAAAAACAGGAACATACAGTGCGAAGCAGTACTGCGTGGCCGCGAGAAGCGAGAGCATCAGGAACACCAGGAAGACGTGTCCCGAGGCGGCGCGGCTCTTGTAGCAGTCGAACAGCAACATCAGCGCCACCGTTGCCGTCAGGGCGAGGACCGGTCCGGTGTAGAGCTGCGTCATGAAGTCCGGAACGGACATTTCCATCACGGCGAACAGGCTGATATATAGCCCGGTCATGCCGCGCAGCACGTTGTGGATCTTGTTCATCATCGCCGTGAAGAGCACCGTCAGGGCCGTTACGGCGATACATGCGGCGAAGTTCAGCCAGCCGGCGGGAAGCCATTCGTTGGCCGATGGCAGGGCGAAGCCGCGGTCGCCGACAACGGGAACGGTGTAGCCTCCGGCAAACCAGAACCATGCCGCCACCACGGCACACAAAGCGAGCACTCCCGCGAGGGCGCGGGAGTGAAACAGGTCCGTGAGAGTGGCGGCTTTCATCGTCAGCGGACTACGTCCTTCGAGATGTCGTGGCGATAGCGCATGCCCTCGAAGCTGATGTCCTCCAGGGCCTTGTACGACTGTGCGGCCGCCTGGGCCAGTGCCGGTGCCAGGGATGTCACAGCCAGCACGCGGCCGCCGGAAGTCTCCGTGCCGCCGTCGGCTCCGGTGCGCGTTCCGGCGTGGAACACGATGCTTCCCGCGGGCTGGAGGTTGCCGGTAATTGCCTTGCCCTTTTCATAGTCGCCGGGATAGCCTCCGGAAACGGCCATGACCGTCACTGCCGCACGCGGGTCGGCCTCGACGGTATCGGCCTCGGTCAGAGCGCCTTCGGCGGCATGGAGGAACACGGGCAGGACATCGGAGGCGATGCGGGGCATGACGACCTCGGTCTCCGGGTCGCCCATGCGGACGTTATACTCGATAACCAAAGGCTCGCCGTCGGAGTCCATCAGACCCAGAAAGATGAAGCCGCGGTAGTCGATGCCGTCCTCGATCAGGCCACGCACGGTCGGGCGCACGATGCGCTCCTCG
>OLHE01002418.1_pt1 | contig 10983 bp, 9 predicted proteins | sample 1605821 | NCBI WGS metagenome assembly OLHE01 (sample SAMN03283250) | human gut metagenome | biome: human-associated habitat; material: feces | host: Homo sapiens | place: USA | collected 2013
CTCGTCCTTGGGCTGGGCGGCGAAGTAGTCGGCGATTTTGCGCTGGGTGTCGAACTCGGGCTTGAGCTTGCGGCGTCCGTGGCCGAGGTCGTCCATGAAGCGGCCGATGGCCTCCGAGGTATACGGACCGAAGAAGTCGCTCAGGAAGTAGTCCATGATGTAGGGCGAGGTCTGCAGGTCCTTGTTGATCCAGAAGTCGTAGTTGTAGCGCAGTTCGTCCTCGGTGTAGGGCAGGGCGGGGTTGAAGAGGCCGAGAAGGCCGTGGAGGGCGTCCATGGGTATCTGCCAGATGCGGAAGAAGCCCAGCACGTGGTCGATGCGGTAGGCGTCGAAGTATTCGGCCATCTTGCGGAAGCGCGCCTTCCACCATGCGAAGCCGTCCTTGTTCATCTCCTCCCAGTTGTAGGTCGGGAGGCCCCAGTTCTGGCCCAGGACGGAGAAATCGTCCGGCGGCGCGCCGGCCTGGCAGTCCAGGTAGAAGAGTTTCGGGTTCACCCAGGCGTCGGCGCTGGTGCGCGAGATGCCGATGGGAATGTCGCCCTTGAGGGCCACGCCCTTGGCGTTGGCGTAGTCGTGGACGGCACGCATCTGCTTGTCCAGGTTGAACTGGATGTAGCAGTTGAGGTCCACGGCCTCGCGGTTCTCCCCGATGGCCTTTTCGAGAATCCTGGGGGAGAATTCGGCGAATTCGCCCCATTTGTCGGACTCGGGCGTGCCGAAGCGGTCGCGCAGGGCGCAGAAGGCCGCGTAGGGCATGAGCCAGGATTCGTTGGCGGCGGCGAAACTGCGGTATTCGTCGGAGTCGAGCACTTCCCTGCCTTTCTTCGAGAATACCTCGCGGATATACTCCATCTTGGCGTTGTTGGCGCGCTCGTAGTCGACTGTGGCCAGGGCGTTGAGTTCCTTGCGAAGGTCGGCGTAGTATTTCCTGCGCTTGGGAGCGGTGATTGTTCCCAGTTCCTCCAGGCGCAGGTACATCGGGTGCAGGGCGAAGGTGCTGTTGGCGTTGTAGGGATACGAGTCGGTCCAGGTGTGGGTCATCGTCGTATCGTTGATGGGCAGCAGCTGGACGAAGGTCTGGCCGGTGGCGACGGCCCAGTCGATCAGCTTGAACAGGTCGTAGAAGTCGCCTACGCCGAAGTCGTCCTCGGACCGGAGCGAGAAAACCGGAATGGCGGTGCCGGCGCCGCGCCAGAGGGTCATCGTGTTGATGAAGCGCATGCCCGCCACAATGGTTGCGGACTCATGGCGGGGCTCGACGCCGAGAACGCGGTTGTCGCCGCCTTCCCAGGCCACGACTTCGCCGTTAGCCTTGTTGAGAACCAGGAATTTGTACTGAGTGAAGCGCGACAGACCGGCGGCCGGCACGCTGACTTTCCAGTTGGGGAAATCGCTGTCGTCCATGCGGCGCGCGCGCTTGGGGTCCCAGTTGCCCAGGGCGTCGCTGTCGCCGGCGATGGCAAGGACCTGGTCCGGAGCGAGCATCGGGGCGGCTACCTCGAAGGTCACGTCGCCGGTGCTGGGAAGAAGAGGTATGGCGCGTTTCTCGTGACGGCATATGCAGTCCACGAAGGCCGACGAGTAGAAAGGCTTGTCCATCGGCTGGTCCTGCCAGCGGTCGTAGATGTCGTACTCGTGGACGCCGGGAGCGGGCGAGAAGGTGCGCGGATGGCCCCACTCTTTCTTTACGTCGCCGTTGTCGTTGCGGACGAAATAGCTGTAGAAGAACGGGCTTTCGCCGTCCGGCAGCTCGACCGTCAGCGACCACTTGCTGCCGTTCGGTGTCAGCAGCAGGGCCTTGTCGTAGTCGCCGCCTCCGAGGGAGGAGCTGTCGGCCCGCAGATATACGGACTCTCCCCAGTTGGTGCGGTAGTCTATAGTGAATTTCAGCTTCATAATCAGTACTGTATGATATATCCTGTAGTTCTGGTTTTGCTTATAGGTAATTCAGCAAACAAAAGTAACAAAAAACTTCCAGCCACCCCTCAAATTAAGATAATTTAGTAAATGAGGGCGCGGCATCGAAAGGCGGATTCAATCCTCCGGCATGGCGTCGACGCAAGCCCGCTCAGCGAGCCCCGACCTCCACGGCGGCTCTAAATAAAAAGGCGCCGGAAGGCAGATTTTCCGACGCCTTGAAAAGAGCGGTAGACGGGACTCGAACCCGCGACCCTCGGCTTGGGAAGCCAATGCTCTACCAACTGAGCCACTACCGCGTATGGGATTTCGCACTGCAAAATTAATATCTTCCGCCGAAATATGCAAGAATCGGAACCCGATAATGCCAATTACTCCCGCGACTCCGGTAAAGATTGAAGAAATTTTTGTAATTTTGCAGCCGAAACAGAAGACAGCAAACAATGCAGAACATCCGAAACATCGCTATCATCGCGCATGTGGACCACGGCAAGACCACTCTGGTGGACAAAATGCTGCTTGCCGGGCACCTTTTCCGCGACAATCAGACCACGGGCGAACTTATTCTGGACAACAATGACCTTGAGCGAGAAAGAGGCATAACAATTCTCTCCAAGAATGTTTCCATAAACTACAAAGGATATAAAATCAACATTATAGACACTCCGGGACACGCCGACTTCGGCGGCGAGGTCGAGCGAGTGCTCAACATGGCCGATGGTTGCCTGCTGCTGGTCGACGCCTTCGAGGGCCCGATGCCCCAGACGCGTTTCGTGCTCCAGAAGGCCATCGAAATCGGCCTCAAACCCATCGTAGTAATCAACAAGGTCGACAAGCCCAACTGCCGCCCCGAGGAGGTGCAGGAGATGGTATTCGACCTTATGTGCAGCCTCGATGCCACCGACGACCAGCTCGATTTCCCGACCATCTACGGATCGGCCAAGGAAGGCTGGATGGGCAAGGACTACTCAAAGCCCACCGGCGACATCACCGCGTTGCTCGACACCATCATCGACGTAATCCCCGGCCCGGAGGAGAACCCCGGCGAGACCCAGATGCTCATCACCTCGCTGGACTACAGCCAGTACGTGGGCCGTATCGCCATCGGCCGCGTACACCGCGGCACCATCCGCGAGAATCAGGATATTGCCCTCTGCCGCCGCGACGGCAGCGTCAGCAAGCAGCGCATCAAGGAGCTGCACACCTTCGAGGGCATGGGACGCAAGAAGGTCCAGAGCGTCGACAACGGCGACATCTGCGCCATCGTCGGCCTCGACGGCTTTGAAATCGGCGACACCGTGTCCATCCCCGAAAATCCCGAGCCTCTGCCCCGCATCGCCATCGACGAGCCGACCATGAGCATGACCTTCACCATCAACGACAGCCCCTTCTTCGGCAAGGACGGCAAGTACGTGACCTCCCGCCATATCGGCGACCGCCTGCGCGCCGAGCTGGACCGCAACCTGGCCCTGCGCGTCGAGAAAGGCGCCAAGGAGGACATGTGGACGGTCTACGGCCGCGGCGTGCTCCATCTGAGCGTGCTCATCGAGACCATGCGCCGCGAAGGCTATGAGCTCCAGGTCGGTCAGCCCAAGGTCATCGTCAAGGAAATCGACGGCGTCAAGTGCGAGCCCGTCGAGATGCTGACAATCAACGTGACCGAGGAATCCGCCTCGAAGATGATCGACATGGTGACCCGCCGCCGCGGCGAGCTCGTGTCCATGAGCACCAAGGACGACCGCGTGCAGATGGAATTCGTCATTCCCTCGCGAGGCATCATCGGCCTGCGCAGCAACGTGCTCACCGGCTCCGGAGGCGAAGCCATCATGAGCCACCGCTTCCTCGAGTACCAGCCCTGGAAGGGCGACATCGAGCGCCGCACCAACGGCTCCCTGATAGCCATCGAGTCCGGAACGGCCTACGCCTACGCCATCGACAAGCTCCAGGACCGCGGCCGCTTCTTCATCTTCCCCCAGGAGGAGGTCTATGCCGGCCAGGTGGTCGGCGAGAACGCCAAGGACAACGACATCCCCGTCAACGTGACAAAGAGCAAGAAGCTCACCAACATGCGCGCGTCCGGTGCCGACGACAAGGCCCACATCGTGCCGCCGGTGGTGTTCAGCCTCGAGGAAGCTCTCGAATACATCAAGGAGGACGAGTACGTCGAAGTGACGCCGCACCACATCCGCCTGCGCAAGATAATCCTCGACGAAACCGAGCGTAAGCGCGCCAACCGCTGACGCCAGAATATCGCTGTTTTGAAACCGTTCAGCCTCAATATCGGCGGACGACTCACCGAATACACGACTCCGGTGGTGATGGGCATCGTGAACATCACCCCGGACTCTTTTTTTGCCGGCTCGCGGACCACGGACGAGGAAGCCATCTCCGCCCGTGCCGCCGCCATGGTGGAGCAGGGCGCCGCGATGCTCGACGTAGGCGCCTACTCTTCGCGCCCCGGAGCCGCCGAGGTGCCCGTCGCAGAAGAACTCGAGCGCCTGCGCCTGGGCCTGCGGGCCGTGCGGGCCGCCGTAGGACCAGAGATTCCCGTATCTGTCGACACCTTTCGCGCCGAGGTCGCCGAGAAGGCCGTGGGGAGCTGGGGCGCCGACATTGTAAACGATATTTCCGGCGGTGCGCTGGACAGCCGCATGTTCGCCGCCGTTGCCGCACTGCGCGCGCCCTATATACTTATGCACATGCGCGGTACTCCTGTCACCATGCAGAGCCTTACGGACTACGCCGACGTGGCCGCCGATACCGTGCGCGAGCTCAGCCGCCCGCTGGCGGAGCTTGAGCGCCTCGGGGTGGCCGACGTGATTGTCGACCCCGGCTTCGGATTCGCCAAGACACTCGACCAGAACTACCGCCTTCTGGCGGCTCTGCGCAGGTTCGAGCTGCTCGGCCGGCCGGTATTGGCTGGCATGTCGCGCAAGAGCATGCTCACGCGCCTGCTCGGAATCGGCGCCGACGAGGCTCTCGGGGCCACCACCGCCGTCAACGTCCTGGCCCTGGAGCGCGGCGCCGCCATACTGCGCGTCCACGACGTCGCTCCGGCGGTCGAGGCCGTGAAAATTGTTTGCAAAGTCGAAGAATTTTCATAACTTTGCGAAGATATGTTCAGCATCGGCATCAAAGACATAATCGACATTTTCCTTTTCGCGGTCCTGCTCTACTACATCTACAGGCTGATGAAGGAATCCGGCACCATCAATATCTTCTACGGGGTGCTGGCGTTCATCGTGGTCTGGGTCCTGGCGTCGGAAATCTTCGACATGCGCCTCATCGGCACGATACTGGACAAATTCATGGCCATAGGCCTGATAATCCTGGTGATACTCTTTCAGGACCCAATCAAGCGCTTTCTGGTCGAGCTGGGCTCGCACCGGCGCTGGCAGTTCCTGCGCCGCATCTTCAAGCACCATTCCGACGAGATGGACGCCGAGGCCCTGCGGTGGGTCATGCCGGTGGTCTACGCCTGCATGAGCATGAGCAAGAGCAAGACCGGCGCCCTGATAGTGATAGAGCGCGGCATCTCGCTGGAAAACTACGCCAAGAGCGGCGACATCATCGACGCCGACGTCAATACACGCCTGATAGAGAACATCTTCTTCAAGAACTCGCCTCTCCACGACGGCGCCATGATCATAGCCCACGGACGTATCGAAGCCGCAGGGTGCATCCTGCCGGTGAGTCACGACAGCGACGTTCCGCGCTCGCTCGGGCTGCGCCACCGCTCGGCCCTCGGCATAGCGCAGGCGACGGATGCCGTGGCCGTTGTGGTCAGTGAGGAGACCGGCAATATCTCGATAGCCTACCGCGGTAAGCTGAGCACCCGCGTGAGCAGCACAGAGCTCGAGCACCGCCTCAACGCCATCGCCATAACCACCGTGAAATAATTTTTCTGAAACAAGCAATGCTGACATATACCAACCACCTCAAACCCCTGATATTACCCGAGTACGGCCGCAATATCCAGAACATGGTCGACAGGGCCGTGGAAATCGAGGACCGCGACGAGCGCACCCGCTGCGCCGAGACTATCGTCGATACCATGCTCACGCTCTTTCCCCCGACGGGCGACCGCCAGGAATACATTCGCAAGCTCTGGGACCATGTGCTCATCATGAGCGACTTCCGCCTGGACGTCGACCTGCCTTTCGAGCCGGTCAATCCGGCGGTGTTCGAGGACCGTCCCGACCCACTGCCGCTGCCCGAACCCTCGGACCTGCGCCACCACATCTATGGCAAGTACATCGGCCACCTCATCGACATCGCAGCTTCGATGCCCGAGGGCGAGGAGCGCGACGCCCTGGTAATGCTCACGGCCACGCAGATGAAGAAGGTACTGCTTGAGGAAAACCGCGACAATGTCGACGACCGCACCGTCTTCGAGGACCTTTACTACATGAGCCACGGCAACATCCGCCTCGATACCGCCGACACCACGCTGCCCGAATTCCGCCAGGCCCCGACGCCCTCCGGCAAAAAGAAGAAAAAGAAATGATTGCCGCCCGGGAGCTACGCGCCGTAGGCAGCGTCGTCAAGACCCACGGCATCCACGGCGAGCTGAACGTCGTTCTGGAGGACCAGGACGTGGACCTGAGTGCCGTGCCGTGCGTGTTTTTCGACATGGACGGCCTGAAAGTTCCCTTCTTCGTGGATAGCTGCCGCAGCCGCGGGCCCGAATCCGTGTTGCTGACGCTCGACGGCGTCGACGGCGACAGTTCCGCCGCCCGCTTCGCCGGGAAGACCCTCTACGTGCGCCGCCAGGACCTGTCCGCGGACGTCGCCGGCGACGATGCCGAGGGCTTCTACCTTGAGGACCTGACCGGATTCGCAGTCATTGGCGACGGTCGCCGGATAGGCGTAGTCGAGGACTTCGACGACAGCACCGCCAACGTGCTCATGCTCGTCCGCGACCCCTCCGGCAAGCTCCTCCACATCCCGGCGGCGGATGAATTCTTCCTCGGCGTGGACCCTGACGCGAAGACAATCACCATGAATCTGCCCGAGGGCTTGCTCGATATCTGACTTAACTCTCCCAAATACATAATCAATGCAAGAATTTGACGAAACCAAGGCCGTCGGGCTGATGCTCGAAGCCATCGGAGCCGACAAGGCCGACGAGAACCTGCGCGACAGCGCCTGCGAGGTGCTCGACCTCATATACGACTACTACGAAAGCCACGGCGAGCTCAACATGAGCGACCTCGACGAGGACGGCGACGACGACCCCGCCGCCATCGCCGCATACGTAGGCAAGCATCTGGCCAAGAACGGCCCCGAGTGCGGCTTTACGCCAGACCAGCTGGTGAAAATGGTTGTAAGCGAGATAGACTACGAGGACTCCCTGATATGACCGCGCGGCGCATACTTCTCTCCATATTCGCCTTCGCGACGATGCTTTCGGCCCTCGCCGTAGATTTCGACCCCCTGAACGCAAGCATCGAGGAAAATATCCGACATCCCGCTGTGCCAAACAAGGCCGTGCATGGCGTGGTATCGAACATCAGCACACTTGTCCGCACTCTCCGCGGCGCCGGCTACTCAGTCCAGGCCGTGCGCGACGGGCAGGTGGCCGTGGTCACCGTCCCTGCCGTAAAGCTTTTCGGCGCCGGGAAGACAGAGCTGCGCGCCGACGCCGCCGAAATCCTCCGCCCTCTGGCACCCTATATCCGCCGGACGGACAACTACAAGGTAATCATCGCCGTACATAGCGACGATACAGGCGACGAACTCTACAACGACCGTCTGACCGCCGACCGCGCCAACGCCATCGACGACTACTATTACACCCTCGACGGCGACCGTGAGACCGGAATCATACCTTACGGCCTGGGCTTCGACGAGCCCGTAGCCGCCAACAACTCCATTGCCGGCCGCGCCCGCAACCGCCGCGTCGAAATCTACTTCGTGCCCACGCAGACGCTCATCGACAAGGCGCGCCGCTGATTCATCCCCCTCCCTAAGCCATCATCACAATGCCAGCCAACAATAACTACCGCCGCCAGAACTCACAGCGCTTCGACTCCGAGGCGCGTGTGCCGGATGTGGCCGGGCGCATGGCTCCACGCGCCGTCGACATGGAGGAAGCCGTGCTCGGCGCGCTGATGCTCGAGCGCGACGCCTTCCCGCAGGTTTGCGAAATCATTACCCCGGAATCGTTTTACGAGCCGGCCAACCGCAAGGTCTACGAGGCAATCCAGACCCTTGGACTGCAGCAGAAGCCTATAGACATAATGACCGTGCGCAACCAGATGCTCCAGGAGCAGACGCTCGAAGGTGTAGGCGGCGCGCCCTACCTGCTTCAGCTGACCAGCAACGTGGCCTCGGCGGCACACGTGGCCTTCCACGCAAAAATTGTGGCACAGAAGCACCTGGCGCGTCAGCTTATCGCCCTTGCCTCCGAACTCCAGGACCAGGCCTACGACGGCACCGAGGATGTCGACGAACTTATGCAGGCCTACGAGGGCCGTCTGTTCGAAATCGCCCAGCGCAACGTCAAGCGCCAGGTCCAGCAGATCGACCCGCTGCTCAACAAGGCCATCGAGCAGATACAGCTCGCCGGGCAGCGCGAGAGCGGCCTCAGCGGCCTTTCCAGCGGTTTCTCGGCCATCGATAAGATTACCTACGGCTGGCAGAACTCGGACCTTATCATCATCGCCGCCCGCCCGGCCATGGGCAAGACGGCCTTCGTGCTCTCCATGGCGCTCAATATCGCGCTGATGAACAATCCCGTGGCCGTATTCTCACTGGAAATGAGTTCGCTGCAGCTGGTCAACCGTCTTATTTCCAACGTCTGCGAGATGGACGGCGGCAAAATCAAGAGCGGCAAGCTCTCGAACCTCGAGCTCCAGCAGCTCACAAACCGCATGTCGCGCCTGCAGGGAGCGCCCCTCTATGTCGACGACACCTCCTCGCTCTCCATCATGGAGCTGATTACCAAGGCCCGGCGCCTGGTGCGCGAACATGGCGTCAAGATGATCATCATCGACTACCTCCAGCTCATGACCGCCGGCAGCGGCCTCAATCTCGGTTCACGCGAACAGGAGGTCAGCACAATCTCGCGCTCTCTCAAGCAGCTGGCCAAGGAGCTGGATATTCCCGTAGTGGCGCTGTCGCAGCTCAACCGAAAGCTCGAGGACCGAAGCAACAAGGACAAGCGCCCGCAGCTCTCCGACCTGCGCGAGTCCGGCGCCATCGAGCAGGACGCCGACATCGTTTGCTTCATCCACCGACCCGAGTACTACTCCCACTCCTCCGAGGACAGCCAGGGCAAGGACATACGCGGCCTGGCCGAGTTCATCATCGCAAAGCACCGCAGCGGCTCCGTCGGCACCGTCGACCTCCGCTTCCGCAACGAGTACGTGCGCTTCGAGAACTGGACCGCCGACAGCTCCGGCTACGAGCTCCGCGCCGCCAGCGACAACAGCGCTACCGCCGTGGCGCCCGTCAACAGCGCCCAGGCCGCGGCCGACGCCCAGGCTTTCGTGAATCCCGGAAAGCCGGCGCCCAACGTCGATTTCCTCAACAATCCCGGCGCCGCCGACGATTATCCCTTCTGACGCGGCATCCGCTTCAACTGCGCCGTAAACTTTTAGTATTGAAATGAATCCACGCGAAATCTCGATAGAAGCTTTCGATTATCCTCTCCCCGACGAGCGCATAGCCAGGCATCCCCTGGCGCAGCGCGACGCCTGTAAACTCCTGCGCTTCGACGCCGCCGAGGGCACGCCCGACGACCATGTTTTCAGCGAACTGCCCGGACTTCTGGCCGCCGGCGCCATGATGGTGGCCAACAACACCCGCGTCATCAACGCCCGCGTTGTGATGCATAAGTCCGGTGGCGCGCGCATAGAGATTTTCTGCCTCGAGCCCGAGCGGGCCGCCGACTACGAGAGCAACTTCGGGGCGCGTGGCGCCTGCGCGTGGAACTGCCTGGTCGGCAACTCCAAGAAATGGAAAGAAGGCCCGCTGACGGAGTCTTTCGCCATGCCCGACGGGCGGACCATCGAACTGACGGCGCGCCGCGGCGACAAGGCAGGTGTAATAGAATTCGCCTGGACGCCCGCTGAGCTGACGTTCTCGGAAGTTATCGGCGCCGTGGGCGAGATTCCCATCCCTCCCTATCTCAACCGTAAGGCCGAGGCCTGCGACTCGGCCGACTATCAGACCGTGTTCAGCCATATCGAAGGCTCCGTGGCCGCGCCTACCGCCGGCCTGCACTTCACGCCTGAGCTGCTCGAGGCTATCGACCGCGCCGGAATCCTCCGCCGCGAGGTGACACTCCACGTCGGCGCCGGCACCTTCAAACCCGTCAAGAGCGACACTATCGGCGAGCACGAGATGCACAGCGAGTTTATCGCAGTGGGCCGCGACTTCATCGCGGAGCTGGCCGGGCACATCGCCCATGGCCGGCCGGTAATCGCCGTCGGCACCACTTCGGTGCGCACGCTCGAGAGCCTCTACCATATCGGCCGGCTCATGGCCGCCGGGCGTTGGACGGGCGAAGTGGGGCAGTGGGACGCCTACGAGCCGGACGCCAACGCCATGACCGCCCCTGAGGCGCTCCGGGCGCTCGTCGCCCACCTCGATGCCGCTGGCGAGAGCGAGCTGGTGGCGCGCACACGCATCATCATAGCCCCCGGCTACGCCTACCGCATAGTCGGCGGCATGGTCACCAATTTCCATCAGCCCAAGAGTACGCTGCTGCTGCTCGTATCGGCCTTCCTCGGCGGCGACCGCTGGCGCACCGTATACGACCACGCCCTCGCCTCCGACTACCGCTTCCTGAGCTACGGCGACGCCTGCCTGTTCCTAAAATAGCCGGCCACGCATGGGGTCTGCAAACCGCGACCCGTAGGGATGCTCCCCGGAGCATCCGCAGATTATCAACGCCTTACGAGCGGATGCACGAGCGTGCATCCCTACGGGCGAGCACATTTGGTTTGGCTGTCAAGGCTTCCCGCGCAGGGGGCCGTGGGCGCGTCTCGCACCCACATTCCCGATTAATCAAGAATAATCAAGAATATTCGGGAAAACCAGTAGGGTCGAGTGTCGGGG
>OLHE01002419.1_pt1 | contig 10982 bp, 9 predicted proteins | sample 1605821 | NCBI WGS metagenome assembly OLHE01 (sample SAMN03283250) | human gut metagenome | biome: human-associated habitat; material: feces | host: Homo sapiens | place: USA | collected 2013
CGGCGTGGGTCGACCGCCAGTTCCATGTTCCCTTCATGATATGGATGTCCGACGAGTTCCAGCGCCTCTACCCCGAAAAAGCCGAGAGAATCCGCCAGGCAGCCACGCGGCGCTACGGCACCATCGACCTGCTCGGCTACATGGTCTTAGGCCTCGCTGACCCCGCCAGCCCGCACTATAGACCTGACCGCGACCTCCTCAACCCCCACTACGATCCTCAGCCGCGCCTCTCCGCCTCCGGCCAGGAATTCGACAGATAAACCGCACCCCAGAGCCAAAGGATGGAAAGACGCGAAAAGGCCTTGGCGCTATACCAGGCGTTGGGTCAGGGGGTCGGGGGCGAGGTTGAAGGCGGCCAGGGCGCGGGAGAAGAGGTCGTCGTCAGCCGCGAGGTCGAAGAGGGTCATGCAGGAGCAGAATTTCAGGTTGTCCGGGTAGCCGAGGACGCCGCGCAGGTCGGCGCCGGCGTTGCAGTCGATCATTGCCTGCGTGATTTCCCGCAGTCGCGGCCCCAGGACGGGGTGCGCGAGGTATTCGCGCGCCTCGTCCAGGGCCGCAATCGCGTAGTAGAGTGCCGTGGGGCTATGGCCCAGGCCCTTGACCTGCGGGAAGATATACCACATCCAGTGCGACACCTTGCGGCCGCGGCGCACTTCGCTCAGGGCGCTGTCGTAGCTGTTGGCCTGGGCCTGCACGAAACGTTCAAGCCGGCCTGCCATCAGCGTACGATTGCCTTGACGGGTGTGCGGTGGGTGGCGGTGGTGATGAAGTAGACGCCGACGGGGAGTTCGATGTCGGTGTTCTGCTCCACTACGCCGGGCACGGCCACGAGGCGGCCGGCCACGTCGTAGACGCGGCAGTCCTCCTGCATGGTCGAGCAGACGATGCGGATGAAGCCTTCGAAGCTCTGTACCTGCAGCGGTTCCTCGACTTCGACGCCGGTTACGCCGGAATGATTGACGAACACCACGTTCGACATCGGCGAGCGGACGCCCAGGCGGACGCTCTGTACGGCGTAGGCCTCACTGTCGCTGCGGTCGAAGCCGGTGATTTCGAGATAGTTGTCCTCACTGGGGAGTTCCTCGTCGACAGCCGTTCCGCCGATATACTGCGTGCGGGTCACGATGTAGTAGTCGATAATCTCACCCTCGGGAGCGGTCCAGTTGGCGGTGTATCGGTCGGACTGGATGTCGGTCGGCGCGGTGGCTGTGCAGGCGGTAAGCTCCGGTACGGGCAGGCATTCGCCTCGGAGGGCGACGCCACGCGAGCCCTTGAAGTCGCCGCTGAGGAGTACGCGCGAGGTGTGCTGGCCGAGGGCCGTAGGGGTATAGGTGATGTTCAGCCAGTAGCCGGCCTCGGAATTGGCCAGGTTGGCGGGGATGGACTCGGTATTGACGGAGAACATGGCGGCGTCGGCCGTATAGAGGAGCACTTCGATGGTGTGCTGGAGGTCCTGACCGTGGACGAAGAGGCGCGTGGTGGTGCTGTGACCGATGGCTACCTGTCCGAAGTCGAGGGTCATGCCGGTAGTCGGGGCCAGCAGCTGCGGGTCACCCGTAGGCGGAATGATTACCGAGCCGGGCTGGAAGGGCTGGCCGACCTTGGTGCCCCAGATGTACTCGGCGAGCTCGGGCATGTCGATAAAGGGATTGCGGTTGTTCTGGAAACCGTAGACGGCCTCGTTGCGGTCGATTTCCTTCTGGCTTACGGGGTCCTGGCGGTGCCAGTCCAGCAGCAGCTTTACTGACCAGGTATTGAGAGTCGGGTAAGTGTTGTCGCTTACCATGTAGGTGTACTTCCACGTCAGGTTCTGATAGCACGTAGCCATATAGAAATAGGTACGTGCGAAGTCGCCCTTGTACTCGTCCGCGGGCTCGAATACGCTCGAGGCGCCTCCGCCCTCACCACGCACCGGATATCCGACGGCGCACACACCGTTGTCGAACTTGACGGTCTGGGTCTTGTCGACGGTGCCGAGGGGATAGTTGCTCTTGGCTGTGTTTGCTGCGCGTTCCGACGGATAGAGGTGATTGAGGTCCACATATGCCGATACGCTTGTCGATCCGCCCCACCAGCTCTTCGGGAAGGAGTGCTCGCGGTTGAGGCCGTTGAATGAGGGAGCGTACAGGGGAATGTCCGAGTACATGTCCCACCAGCGGTTGCTTTCGGGATAGACGTCCGTATAGCGGAAATACCGGGGCAGGTCGCTGTAGGACGACACCTCGGTAAAATTACGGATGATGTTGTGGACGGCAGTCTTGAGCTCGCCGTCTTTCTTGCCCTTCAGGGAATTGTAGTAGCCTGCGGGAATTTCGGCAAAGGCGCCGGAGGAAAGAGCCGCAAGAGCGATTGCGGAAAGCAGGATGCGGTAGAGGTTTCTCATAAGCGTAATAAGCTGATCGTGGATGAAATTCAGTGGCGCGGCGCTCGGCACACCCCGCCACTGAATTAACAAAACTGTGGACGCGCCGGTTCGGCCGGCGCGGATGTTAGAGTTTCAGTTCGGTATACGGCAAGCCCCATGCTTCGGCCACGGCCTTGTAGGTAATCTTGCCGTCGACCATGTTGACGCCTTCCGCCAGCCCGGGGTCCTGGGCACAGGCGGCGCGCCAGCCCTTGTCGGCCAGACGCAGGGCGTAAGGCAGGGTTGCGTGGGTCAGCGCCAGGGTCGAGGTATAGGGCACGGCGCCCGGGATATTGGCCACGGCATAGTGGACTACGCCGTCGACGGTATAGACCGGATCGGAGTGGGTCGTGGGGTGCGATGTCTCGAAGCAGCCGCCCTGGTCTATGGCCACGTCGACCATCACAGAACCCGGACGGAGGAGACGGACCATGTCGGCCGTAATGAGCTTGGGAGCCTTGGCACCGGGGATGAGGACGGAGCCGATGACCACGTCGGTGGTCGGCAGTTCGGCCTCGAGATTATGGCGCGAGGAGAAGAGGGTGCGGACGTTGGCGGGCATCGTGTCGGCTACGTGGCGCAGCGTAGGCAGCGATACATCGGCTATAGTCACGTCGGCGCCCATGCCGGCGGCTATCAGCGCGGCGTTGCGGCCGACGACACCGGCGCCGATAATCAGCACCTTGGCAGGCTTGACGCCAGGAACGCCTCCCATGAGGACGCCGCGGCCTCCCTGGGGTTTCTCCAGAAAGCGCGCGCCCTGCTGGACGGACATGCGGCCGGCGACCTCGCTCATCGGAATCAGCAGAGGCAGACCGCCCTGACGGCCGACGACGGTCTCGTAGGCGATGCAGGTGGCGCCGGAGGCGAGCATGGCTTCCGTCAGGGCCCGGTCCGAGGCGAAGTGGAAATACGTGAACAGCAGCTGGCCTTTGCGCACCAGGGGATATTCGGGAGCGATAGGTTCCTTGACCTTGATGATCATCTCGGCCTTGGCGTAGACGTCCTCGATGGTCGGGAGGATGGTGGCGCCGGCGGCGATGTATTCGTCGTCGCTGAAGCCGGAGCCTTCGCCGGCGGTGTGCTGGACGAATACCTGATGGCCGTGGGCTGTGAGTTCATGGACTCCGGCGGGCGTCATGCCTACGCGGTTCTCGTTGTTCTTGATTTCTTTTGGAATGCCGATAAACATTGCAGTAGTTGTTTTGTGAAGTTTTAGAGGTATTTGATAGGTGATATGTCGTGTTTATGCAGGCAGGTGATGCGGGTGTTTATGTCAATTAGAGGTATGGGCGTAAAATTAATTAAAAATCCCAAAAGCACAAATGCCGGCGGGGCAAAATTTTCAAAAAATTTTGCAGGACGGCATTTTTTGCGTAATTTTGCATCGCTTAAGCCCCCGCGGGGGTTGGGCGACATGTTAGTCTTATGGTGTAATGGTAACACATCAGTTTTTGGAGCTGAGTTTCCAGGTTCGAATCCTGGTAAGACTACCAGGAAAGCCAATCCAAGCGCACCCGGCAATACCGGTTGAGCTTGGATTTTTTAGCATCCGCAAGCACCGGCATGAGCTATAACGACGAGCACAGGCACCAGCGCGACAGCCGCATTCTTTTCGATGCGGTCAGGCATATGTACACGGCCATCGGCACCGACGGCCGCCAGACGCTCTGCGAAAGCGTTACCACCGTGGTCGAGGACCTGTTCGACAAGTTCGACGCCGACTACTGGGCGCGCCGCAAAGCCACTCCCGAGCGCCCCGCCGATGTGCTGAAAGCAGAATGGGAAGCCAAGGGCCGCGCGGCACGCGAAAAGGGCACGCGGATGCACGACCGCATCGAACGCCACTACCTCGGCGAGGAACCCGAGGAGGAGGCGCTCGCCGACGGCGCCTTCCGCAATTTCCTCAGATTCGCCGAAAAGGTACAACTTAGGCCTTACCGCTCCGAATGGCGCATCTTCAGCGAGAAATACCGCATTGCAGGCACTCTGGACTTCCTGGCTTTCGACGGCAGCGGCTTCGCGATCTGGGACTGGAAACGCAGCTCGAAGATTGTAGACTGCGATGGGTGCCCCATTACCGAGGACCGCTACGGCAAGCACGCCCACGCTCCCATCTGGCACATCCCGGACACCGTCTACCACCACTACGCCCTCCAGCTGAGCCTCTACCGCTATATTCTCGAAAGCGAGTACGGCATCTTCGCCGCCTCGGGCCACCTTGGGAATTTCCATCCCGACTACGACCGGCCCTACGTTGTCGATGTACCCTACCTCCGCGACGAGGTACAGGCTATTCTCGCCGCACGTCTCTAAACCAACAACCAAGATACCGCACCCGATGAACCGCACCTTGCCACCGCAATTCCTCCAGGAGCTATCGATGCTCGGAAGCTGCGCCGACGGCCTCGCCGAGGCCCTGGCCGGCACGGAGGCGACCGTGGCCGTGCGCCTCAACGGCGCCAAGGATGCCGCGATAGCCGGCGAGGCCGAGCGCGTGCCCTGGTGCGACGAAGGTTTCTACCTGACCTCGCGGCCGCTTTTCGCCGCCGACCCGGCCTGGCACCAGGGGCGCTACTACGTCCAGGAGGCCTCGTCGATGGCCACAGAGGCCGCCATGCGCCAGCTCGTAGGGCTCTGCGGCGGTCAGGGCGAACTGCGGATTCTCGACGCCTGCGCCGCTCCCGGCGGCAAGACCCTCGGGATTCTCGAGGCGGCAGGCGGGGAGGCTTTCATCGTAGCCAACGAGGCCGACAGGCTCCGCGCCAACATCCTGGCCGAGAACATCTGCCGCCGCGGCGCAGCCAACGTAGCCATCACCCGCGGTCCGGCACAGGTATTCGGCAAGATGCCCGATGCTTTCGACATCATCGCCGCCGACGTGCCCTGCTCCGGCGAGGGCATGATGCGCAAGGAGGAAGTCGCCGTCAGCCAGTGGTCGCCGCGCCTGGTGGCCGAGTGCGCTGCCCTGCAGAAGGATATCCTCGCCGCGCTCTGGACGGCCCTGCGCCCCGGCGGATATCTTCTTTACAGCACCTGCACCTTCAACATCCACGAGGATGAGGAGAATATCCGCTGGCTCATGGATACTTACGGCGCCGAAAGCGTGGCCCTCGACCTTGCCGGAGCGCCTGGTGTAAGGCCGTCGGTAATGCCGGGCGTCAGCGCCTGCCGTTTCTTCCCCGGCCAGGTTCGCGGCGAAGGCCTCTTCGTGGCCGCCGTTCGCAAGCCAGGTGACGCAGGCACCGCCCGCTACCCCGCCGCGCCGCGGGAGGATGCCGCCGCCCGCAAATTCCTGAATACCTATCTCTCCGAGCCCAAAAAATATACGGCCCTGACAACAGGCAGCGCCATCGAGGCCGTGCCGAAGGCACACGCGGCCTTTGCGACACGACTCCGCAGGTGCGCCAATACCCTGCGCGCCGGCCTGCCGGTTGCGGAAATGAAGGGACGCGAGCCCGCGCCGACGCATGAGCTGGCACTGAGCACCGTCCTGCGTCCCGGCGCCATACCGACCGTCGACCTCCCCTACCGCGCCGCCATGTCCTACCTCCGCGGCGAAGCCATGACCGACCTCCCCGAGGGTACGCCCCGCGGCTATATCCTGCCCTCCTTCGACGGCTGGCCCCTCGGTCTGGCCAAATGCGTCGGAGCGCGCGCCAACAACCTTTATCCCGCCCCGCAGCGCCTCCGCCTCGGCAACGACGCGCTGCCGCCCGAGCCCCCGAGAATTATCGAATTATGAAAGATTTCCTGCGACTTCTGTACCGCTTCGTACCGCCGTACTCAAAATACCTGGCCCTCAACATTTTCTTCAATCTGCTGAGCGCCTTCCTAACGCTTTTCTCCTTCGCGCTGATAATCCCGATTCTGGAGATGCTCTTCGGAATCAACACGGCGACCTACGAATACCTGCATATCGGCGAAGCCTCGCTCAAGGACGTGGCTGTCAACGACTTCTATTATTATACGCAGGAATCAATCAATGCACTCGGCTCCTCGTGGACGCTGGCGCTGCTGGGCGCCGCGCTCGTTATCATGACAGGCTTCAAGACCGGCGCCACCTTCCTGAGCTCGTACTACATCATCCCGCTGCGCTTCGGCATCGTGCGCGACCTGCGCAACTTCATGTACCGCAAGATTACGGCCCTGCCCATCGGCTTCTTCACCGTGGAGCGTAAGGGCGACGTGATGGCACGCATGAGCGGCGACGTTGCTGAAATCGAGAATTCGGTGATGGCTTCGCTGGACATGATTTTCAAGAATCCCGTCCTGATTGTGGTCTATCTGAGCACCATGCTGATGATTTCCTGGCAGCTGACGCTGTTCGTTTTCATCCTGCTGCCGATTGCGGGCTACGTGATGGGCAAGGTCGGCAAGCGCCTCAAGCGCACTTCCTTCGAGGCGCAGACGCAATGGGGCACGCTGATGAGCCTTATCGAGGAAACTCTGGGCGGCCTGCGCGTGGTCAAGGCCTTCAACGCCGAGGACCGCGTGCGCACGCGCTTCTTCAGCGAGAACGAAGAATTCTACCGGCTGAGCAACCGCGTGGCCCGGCGTCAGGCCCTGGCGCACCCTATGAGCGAATTTCTCGGCACAACCGCCATCGCAATCATCCTCTGGTTCGGCGGCAGCCTGATCATAGGCGGCCACAGCGGCCTCTCGGCGCCCTCGTTCATATATTACATGGTGATTTTCTACAGCATCATCAACCCCGCCAAGGACCTTTCCAAGGCCGCATATTCGATTCAGAAAGGCCTGGCCAGCATGCAGCGCGTCGATAAGATTCTCAACGCCGAGAATCCCATCAAGAGCCCCGAGAAGCCCGAGGCACTCCCTGCCCTGAAAAAGAGCATACGCTACAACAGCCTGAATTTCAGCTACGACGGCACTACCGAAGTGCTCCACGACATAGACCTCGAAATTCCCGCGGGCCATACTGTGGCCCTGGTCGGACAGTCGGGTTCGGGCAAATCGACCATGGCCGACCTGCTGCCCCGCTTCTACGACCCCGAAGCCGGCAGCGTGACCATCGACGGCACCGATATCCGCAAGCTGGACGTCAAGGAACTTCGCTCGCTGATGGGCACCGTAAGCCAGGAGCCTATTCTGTTCAACGACACTATCTTCGCCAACATCGCCTTCGGCGTCGAAGGCGCCACGCTCGAGGACGTGCGCAAAGCCGCCAGAATCGCCAACGCCGACGAGTTCATCATGGAGATGGAGGAGGGCTACGATACGGTAGTCGGCGACCGCGGCTGCCGCCTTTCCGGCGGCCAGCGTCAGCGCATATCCATTGCCCGCGCAATCCTCAAAAATCCGCCGATTCTCATCCTCGACGAGGCCACATCGGCCCTCGACAGCGAAAGCGAAGCCCTCGTACAGCAGGCCCTGGATCGCCTGATGGACAACCGCACCACCCTGGTCATCGCACACCGCCTCAGCACCATCCGCAACGCGGACCTCATCTGCGTGCTCCATCAGGGCAAAATCGTCGAATCCGGCACCCACGCCGAACTGATGTCCCCTGCCGCAAAAGGCTACTACCGCCGCCTGGTAGAAATGCAAACTGCCGCCGAATAAAGAAGCGCTGTTTCATATGCGCACGAGTTCTCTGCTGACTCTGAAAAGACTGAGAGATAGCAGAGTCTATTGTGCATAAATTTAAAATGTGTTAATTTTTATGTCGGTTGTTGAAATTTTTTATACTTTTGCGCTGACTGCGTAGGCAGTCTACATATTTTCGCGAAAGCGTTTTTGCTAATCCTCAGCTCTAAAATCGCCAAATTTTCAGTAGAAGGATGCAGTAAAGACGCCCGACGGTTGATTTATAACTCTTTGCATGGCTATGCAAGGCTTATATATCAATTTGGGCGTGGGTAGCTGTGTATTTCTACGAGGTGTTTGGCGATACCGAGAGCTGGATATATGGCAGACATTACCCACGTCTTTCGTGTATCTACACACAGTGTAAACAATGGCTCGCGAAGGGGTAATCAGGGCCGGACAAAAACTTATGATGAAGCGCTTAGTATGCATCATCCTTACCTGCGTCATCGCAATCGGCATTGCGTTGAGTGCCAAGGAAACTGTCTATCTTAAAAACGGCAGTATCATCTCGGGAACTATCCTCGAGGAAACTCCGGGAGAGTCTCTCAAAATCAGAACTGGCGACGGGAACGTATTTGTTTACCCGATGGACGACATCGAAAGAATCGTCCGCGTAGCCCAGTCCGAACCTGACGGCAGCTGCAATATCCGCCACCGCAAACTCGATTTCTCCGTAGCCACCGGTGTCAACATCGCTACCAAAGGAGGCGGAACAAGCATTCCGGTAGAACTGACGCTATCAAAGCGGTTCTCTCCCTACTTCTCCGCCGGCATCGGAGCCGGAGTTCAGATGTCGACTGACGATTTCGGCTCGCCTATCATTCCCATCACTGCCAATCTGCGCGGATTCATGCCGCTGCATGGCACACGTCTGACTCCCTTTGCCGATTTCCGCGTGGGATATGCAATCAACACCGCCGAAGACGAGCATTTATCCTTCGGTTCGGGGAAGCATAAAACATCGGTGGATATCGTAAAGCCCGACTACGTGACGATTTCAATCATGCCCGGTGTACGCTTCCCGCTGTCGCATACTACCGACCTTGACCTAGCCCTCGGTTACGAGCATTATATCCCAACCAAAGGCGGTAACAGCAACGGAGCCTTTGCCATACGCGCCGGATTCAACTTCCATTCGTCAACCGACCCCAACAGAGTACCTAAACAGCATATTCCCAATCCCATCTGGGACAGCGGTCTTGAAATAGGACTTGAAGCAAGCGGCATCAGTGAATACGGAGCTGCTCTTCTGCTTGGATACAAATGGTCGCCGCGACTGAGCTTCGCCTTAGGCATCGGCGGTTCTCATATGCAAACAACTCTCGAAGGAGTTTCGAGTACTACATATTACAGCGAATCCGATTGTTCGGGAGAAGTGGTTGCAGAGGATATAAGAGATTATGATGAAGATTACGACTTTTATCGGCTCAATGTTTTCCTGCGCGGTCAATACCGCCTGTCAGACCGCAAGTTTTCGCCCATAGGTTCCATCGATATCGGCTATACAAAAGCTATAACCGACAATACGCCATATATAAATCACGAGCTATATAATGATGACAAGTATGAATATAAACCCAATGGCATATTCATACGGCCGGCCGTTGGTGTGTCATTGCGGATGGGCAGCAACTCTTATCTGCAATTACTTGCAGGCTATAACTTCGCGCCCGGGATTCCGAAGAATGCCATAAAAAAGAACCGTAGCGGATCATATTATCACAATCATTATGAATCCTACCGCATCAAAGCCGACGGAGCATCCACGTCCAGCTTCTATCTCTCGCTTTCGTACAAGCACACCTTCTCTCTCTTCTCCCGCCACTAATTCCTGACTTCATACACATATCAGCCGCGCCCGGCTTCCCATAGGTTCAGGTGCGGCTGATTTTCGTTTGTCGTTTGTGTGGCTATGACGGCTGATTTCCGAGAATGAGGGCCGAAGCCTGGGCGGCGATGCCTTCGGAACGGCCGGAAGACGGACTAATCCGGATAATCAACGTCGGTATACATATCAAGATCTTCTAAGACGCGTTCATAGTTTCTTCTCAGGCAATAAAGAAATAAAATAACTTAAAGTGCGAACGAATAAAAACGCCAAACAAAATTGTTTTCACAAATTTGTGAAAACTAAAAACAATTCTTATATTTGCCCCGTAATATAATATGGTAGTAATATTCGGACAGACTTACCTGCGCGAGCTTTTTCAGTCAGGTCGCAGCTCAGACAAAAAGCACCGCTTTCAGCCTGATATAATCAGGCGCTATCAAAAGCGTGTTGAAATGCTCATGGCCGCACCTTCGGCTGAAACTCTGTATAAATTCAATTCATTGAATTTTGAAGCGTTGACAGGCGATAAATCCGGCCGTTACTCCATACGAGTCAACGACAAATACCGCATTGAATTCACGCTCGCAGCAGATGGCGACAAGCCCATGCTGACTATCTGCAATATTGTTGAACTTTCAAACCATTATGATTAAAATGACTGCACTTGACGGCATAGATCCTGAAATGATTGCCAACAATCTTATTCCTTTTGAGCCTACCCATCCTGGCGAAATGCTTAGAGAGGAATTGGAGTCGAGGGGTATCACTCAGACAAAATTAGCCAAAGAAATAGGAATCACCGTTTCGTTACTTAACGAATTAATCAACGGGAAACGGGATTTCACCATCGAATACGCCATGATGGTCGAAGCCGCATTGGGCATAGACGCCGATTTTTGGATGAATCTCCAGGTGGCATACAACAAGGGTAAGGCGCAGAAAGACTGCTCTTTTATGGAGCGGATAGCCAATATCCGCAAAATCGCCGCTGCCCTTTGATTGATTACTGATTTCCGAGAATGAGGGCCGAGGCCTGGGCGGCGATGCCTTCGGAACGGCCGGTGAAACCGAGGTGCTCGGTGGTGGTGGCCTTCACGCTTACTCGGCTGATGTCGATGCCGAGGTCGGCGGCCACAT
>OLHE01002422.1_pt1 | contig 10973 bp, 10 predicted proteins | sample 1605821 | NCBI WGS metagenome assembly OLHE01 (sample SAMN03283250) | human gut metagenome | biome: human-associated habitat; material: feces | host: Homo sapiens | place: USA | collected 2013
GCTGACGCTCCGCCTGCCCTTATAACCTTGAATTTAAATCACAGAACCCTGCAATTTCTGCTAAACCGAGGTTACGTCAATCGCAAACTTTCAGAACAACGAACTTGCAACTGCCCTACACCCACGCCTTTTTAATAACAGCCGCAGGCGCACAACAATTATTCATTATTCATCATTCATTATTCATCAAGGCAACTCCACCGCCCGCCGTTTCGCTATCCGTCGCTACACCGCAACGTTATTAAAGGCGGAATTTGCCGCGGCACATTGCCGTCCGCCGGTAACGAAAGTTACGCCGCTGTCAAACCTTTAGAACGGCGGAACTTGCCGTGCCCCACGGGCACTTAGCGCTTGAGGTTTACTATTTCTTCGAGCATTGTGTCCGAAGTGGTGATTATTCTTGAGTTAGCCTGGAAGCCTCTCTGCGTGATGATCATATCGGAAAATTCCTGTGATAAGTCAACGTTCGACATTTCGAGCGCACCTGATACTACAGAAGCAGAACCGTTTTCTCCGGCTATGTTTACCTGGGGCTCGCCCGATGAAAGTGTTTCTCTCCAGTAGGAGCTGCCGACCTGCTCAAGACCGTTGGGGTTGTCAAATGTAACGATATCGATTCTGCCGAGCATTATGATGCCGTGTACGTTGTGTACACCGTAGATAGTGCCATCCTCATTGATATATACGCTGTCCAGATCCTTTACCGTCTGAGTAGCCGCAACACGTCCGTCTGTCAGCTTGATGTTGCCCAGAAGGTCGACCATATCAGAGAAGAAATTGTTTGAGCCGCCCGCAAGACCAACCTTGCCGTCAGTTGCTAGCAGTGTTTCAAGTGCACCGTTGCCTGCGTCCCAGTCGGCACTCGTAACTTTCATCTGATATTTTTCGTTGCCGCCTGCAGCCTTGTCTATAGCTGCCTGAATGTCAGCTACTGTTGCGCCGGGACGAACACTTATCGTAAGACCGTTGTCCGACCACTTTGCCGTAGTTTCTGCGGCATTCTTTGAATATCTTAAATTGATCGTGTAGTTGTTTGCATATTCACCCGGATTTACCGTAGTGAATGTGAGCGAAGCCTTTGTCGTTCCGTCGTCCAGCTTCATTGTGTTGGTAGCTGTCGTTGCGGGAATGTCTGCCGCAGAAGGAACCGTATCAAGCTCAAAGTGGAGCGGAAGTACGCCCTCAATGCTTACACCGCCGTTTTCACACGCACGGGTCACAGCATCCTCAAGATCGTTAAGGTTTGTATAATCGTTCTTTTCGTTCAGCTGTACAACAAGCTTGTTGCCGCTCATATAAGCGTAATCGCTGTCGGCTGTCGTAAATCCGATCGAGATATTTCCGTCCGGAGTCGCCGTGTCGGCAGATACGGTAAGAGGATATGTACCGCCCTTGTATGTGATCGTCTTTGAGTAGTTTGCCTCATTGTCGAGAACTTCGGGAACTACAAATGTAATTCTGTTTGAAGATGCGTCAACGCCTGTGGCATCGCCGCTTACGCCGAGCACCATATTACCGTTTGAGTCAACAAGGTTTCCTGCGTTATCGACGCTGAATACGCCTGCTCTGGAATAGAAGATGTTGCCCGCTTCGTCCATGACCTGGAAGAAGCCGTCGCCCGATAAAGCGCAGTCATAAACACTGTCGGAATATGTAAAGCCCGACTGTCCCATTACCTGACCGATAGCGCCGAGCTTGGTACCGTAACCTACCTGAGAGGGGTTTACACCACCCTGGAGGTTAGAGCCTGCCGAGCCGTTCTTCTTTGTCTGGTAATATACCTCCTGGAAGGTCGTTACGCTTGTCTTGAAGCCTGTTGTATTTACGTTTGCGATGTTGTTACCGATAACGTCCATCTTCTGCTGATGTGTCTTTAATCCTGACACGCCCGAGAATAATGATCTAACCATGATCTGTTCCTTTCTCCATCGTGCCGACCGTTCTTACCCGTCTGTCATTCGGGGTAAGGAATACTTCCTTTCGGTCCGGTATTACATAATTACGGTCGAGTCGATGTTCGTAAAAATATTTCCTTTTAAATCTTCCTGTGACATAGTTGTGATAACCGTACGGTTTTTCACACTTACCACAAAAGCAGTCCTGTCAACGAGTACAAGTGTTTCGTTGCTGCCCTTTTCCGCGGCTATCTCAATGCCGTCGTTAAGTCTTTGCAGCATATCCGAGTCAAGTATCTCGATATTTCTGCTTTCTATACGCTTCATTGCGTGTTTTGAAAAGCCTACCGCCGAGTTCCTCGCATCAAGCTCACTTTGTAAAGCCTCTGCAAATGTTTCTCCCGACTGCTGTGCGGCCTTTTCAGCATTCCCTGCTTTTGCGGTGTTGACGTTGCCTGTCGAAATCTGTAGATTTCGCAGTTTCAGTTCATTTATCAACATAACACTGCCGCCTTTTATTATCTGTTGCCCTCCGCATTGCTTGCCGGAGCACCTGTTTTGTTGTCAGCCGTACTTCCCGTACCCTCGCTGACGTGTACTATCTCGTCAATGGAGTAGAGATAATTGTCAATCACGATCTTCGCGTCGCCGTCCTGCATCTCCGCAGACTCGACCTTGCCCTTTGCGTAATAGAATTTGCCGTCGTCGCCAAGCACCTTTACCGTTACTTCCTTGCCCACATATCCCAGTGCCTCGGTCATTGTATGTAACGTACCCTTGCTTACCGTATCGCTTATCGCCTTTACCGCCGATAGGTCGTACTGGTTGCCGTCAACTACTACCTTTACATCACTTCCGCTGATGTTCACTCCGGTGCATACGCCCGATAAAAGCGTTCCGTCATCACTCTGTGCATTCATTGTAAGCGTTTTACCCACAAGTCCTGCCGCATAGTTCGACATACTGTACTTCAGATTATCCTGCTGTGCCTGTAATGCCGTGAACTGTGCCATCTGCGACACGAACTCGGTATTTGATGTAGGCTCAAGCGGATCCTGATTGCTCATTTCCGCCATGAGCAGGTTGAAGAACGTATCCGTGCTTATCGTATCATTCTTGCCCGAATTTTTGAAAAGATCCTTGTACTTTTCGTGATTTGACTGTACACTCTGAAGACTTGAAATGTCTGCCATCTGTAATCCTTTCATGTCAGTCCGACTGATAATACATCAGTCCATTGCCTGTATCTCGCCCAACAGACTGTCAAAGTCGTCTGTGTCGTCTTTCTTTCGATCGTTCGACCGCTGTCTGTAAGGGTTCTTGCTGCTGCCGTCAAAATCTCTTTGGAATAATTCCGTCTGCGAGGTTTCTACCTTGTACGAGGTAAGCTCTACATTGTCATTTCTCAATGCATATGCCAGCTGTTCGGACTTCGCCTGTAAAAGCTCCTTTGCCGCCTGAGTTTCGGTAAGTATCTCGACCGTCAGCTTTCCGCTTTCGTTCACCATACGGACCGTTATCTTTCCAAGCGTTTCAGGTGTAAGCACAACTGTAAGTGTGCTCCTGCCGGTACTCTTAGGTGCGCGTTCGCTCACAAAGCTTGCCATATCGCTTATCGGCACTCTTACCGTCTGCGTAGGCTGACCGTTATCGTCAAAGCGACTCTCGGTTCTTGCAAACACATCCGCACTTCTTGCACTCATATCGCTTACCGCATTCTTATCGGTGACCTTCTGCACTGCGTCAAGATCGCTGTCCGACTTTGTAACCTCGTTTCCCTTGGTTATCGCCTTAAGCTCTTCGCTTTTGACCTCGATATTTCGCTTTGCATAAGCAACTCTCGGTATATTGTCCGCTTGAGCCGCGGCTTCCTGCTTTGCTTCGCCCGTTACATTGCCGGATGTTTTCTCAAAAGTCATCTTTACGATATCCCTCTGAGGTTCTGCATCTGTTTCAGCGTTGTAGGTTTTTCCCGCCGCGCTTAGATCCACAGCCTTGCTTTTGCCGTCCGCTGCGACATTGCCGTACCTGTCGACTGCCGCAATACCCTCCGGCTCGCTCTCAACTGCGACATCTCCCGGATTACTCATATCCGCGATATATACGGACTCACCCATGACAGCATTTTCTTCGGTTTTTCCGATAGCGGTATGATCTGCCACTGTGCTTGCATCGCCTGCTGAACCGACCTGTCGGTAAGCTGTAGTCATTATATCGGTTTCGGTAAAATGACCGTTTCTTACAGTTTCTTCCGTTGCCGTACCGATATCTCTGTTCCGAATACCTTCGTCAGAGATATATCCGATATCAATTGTTCCGCGGCTCGAAACACCTCCGGATACACCGACTGTTTCATTACCGATATCTGTATTTTCCGCAAATATCATTCGCGCGGTTTCAACAAAGTCACTTTCGGGAGCTTTGCCTTCCATAATTTCACTTAACTGTGAAATCTGCGCCGAGCTTCCACCGACCTGCCGAACATCAGTCCGATCTGTACCGTTTTGTACCACAGTCTGTACCACCGACTGCATACTCTCATTGTCGGCAGATACCCGCATAAACTCTGCGTTATCCGCTGCCGGAGCATCATTCGCCGTCTGTACCACTGCCGCCTGCATATATCCTGCAAGCTCCGCTGTCTTCAACAGCTGCTTCAGTTCCTCTGCGCTTTGCTCAAGCTCTGTAAGCCCGCTGAGTATCTCGCCGGGCATTGCAGTCTGTCCTTCCGTGGCTGGTGTATCTGCTGATTTTCCGGCGCTCTGCCGACTGCCCGATACCATAGCCCCCAGCATTTCCGAGAAGCCTCCGGGCGCACTGTTATCAGCAATTGCAGCATCTGAGATTGTGGCGGCATTGCCCGCAAATGCCATAGCGGCACCTGCCGGCAATACTGCTGTTGCATTCATCATATCTCACCCCCTTTCAGTGCTATTCATCATCGTAACAAATGTATCCGTTACAACAACTTTTATATATTTAACAGCATCAAACCGTTAAATTTTATGTAAATTGCACAGCTTTCCACCTTGTATTGTACCACATTTCAAGCGATATGTCAACAATTTACTCCATTTTACTGCCATTTGAAGAGCCGTTCGACACGAACTCCTCAATGATCTGCTCCTGCTCCTTCTGAGCGGCATATCTGTACTCTTCAAGCTGTTTTTCCTCCAGCTTTTCAAGCTTTGACACTTCCTTTGTAGCGTCAATTACCCTCTGTAATTGCTGTTCTACCTCATCGCGCTTTTGAGCCATACGTCCTTTTATGCGGTAGATGTCCTGCTGTAGCGAGGAAACATACTTCTTATGCAGTGACAGCCGCATTGCCGTTGTCCCGCCCCGCACAAGCTCATTGAGCTTGTCTATGCTGAGCTCGTATTCTGCGTTCTTCGCGTCAAGCTCCGCCTGCATTTCCGCAAGCTCCGCTCTCAGTCTGCCGAGCACCGATTTCTCGCTGTCGAGCATCTGATCATTGTACTTTTTCAGCGACTGCAACGTAAAATTAAACTTCTTCATAACGCACTGTTATCACGATTTTCACGACACCGCCGCCTTGAGCAGCTTTATCGTATCCTCCATCGAGAACGATTCATACATTCCCTGCATAAGGAAGTTGTTGACCTTGTCTATCTTCTTTATCGCCTCATCCAGAGCGGGATTAGTTCCCTTTTTGTAAGCTCCGATCGAGATGAGGTCGGCATTGTTATTATATAAAGCCAGCAGGTTTCTCAGCTTGCCCGCCGCTTTCTTGTGCTCAGGATCGGCAATCACCGACATAAGTCGTGATATGCTCGGCAATATGTCAATAGCAGGGTAGTGGTTCTGCGCCGCTATCTTACGACTGAGAACGATATGTCCGTCAATGATACCTCTTACGGTATCGGATATAGGCTCGTTCGTGTCATCGCCCTCAACGAGCACTGCATATATACCCGTGATACTTCCTTTTTCAAAGTTGCCGGCTCTTTCGAGCAGCTTCGGCATTGCGGCATATATAGACGGGGTGTAGCCTCTTGCTACGGGCGGCTCGCCTGTAGATAAGCCTATCTCACGCTGTGCCATCGCAAAACGCGTCAGGTTATCCATCATCAGCAGTACATCCTTGCCCTGTGCGCAGAAGTACTCGGCTATTGCCGTTGCCGTCATCGGACACTTATTCCTCATCATTGCCGGCTGATCCGACGTGGCCACTACCACGACTGACCTTGCCATTCCCTCTTCGCCGAGGTCATTCTCTATAAACTCTCTTACCTCTCTGCCTCGCTCGCCTACAAGCGCTATAACATTGAGGTCAGCCTTTACCTTTCGTGCGATCATACCCATAAGCGTTGATTTGCCGACACCTGAGCCCGCAAAGATACCCATTCTCTGACCCTTACCCATTGTAAGAAGCCCGTCGATCGCCTTTACGCCAAGCTCTATCGGCTCGTGTATCTTTGGTCGGGTGAGAGGGTTTACCGGTATGCCCGCTATAGGTACTGCATCTGTATATTCCACAGGGTCACCGCCGTCAAGCGGATTTCCCAGTGCATCTATTATTCTTCCTACAAGCTTATCGCCGACCCTTACATTCAGCTTATCGCCTGTATTGTCCACTATACTGCCCGGACCTATACCTTCAAGATCGGTGTAGGGCATAAGAAGCACTTTGTGCTCGTTAAAACCGACCACCTCGGCAGGGATATGCGACTTCATATCCTTTGTATAGATACGACATACATCGCCTATGCTGCAAAGCGGGCCGCTTGCCTCAATCGTCATTCCGACTATCTTTTCAATTTTACCCAGATACTTATATGTATCGGTAGTCCTGAGTTCTGTCAGAAATCCGCCGAGATCCATGTCTAAAGTCCTTTCAATAAGGGTGATTATTCGCTTGTCTGTTCAGCTCCGTCACTGTCCGGAACGGCTTCGGCAGTTTGCTCTTCCTGTGCCTTAGCCTTTTTTCTTGACGGTGCTCTGCGGTACTTTCCTCTGCCGAGCTCTTCTATCATCTTGAGCTGTGTCTGTATTCCCGCATCGGTTATCTCACTGCCGTTATCTATAATAACAGTGCCGCCGGGTGCATCTTTAAGCACCTCGACTTCTACGTTTTTTACATTGGTGAACAGCTTTTTAAAATAGTCGGTATCCGCCGCCATTTCCTCGCTGACATCGGTCTTTGATAATGTCAGCTTGACATATTCGCTTCCGCGAAAGCTCTTACCCGCTTCCTTGATAGTCTTCCTGACAACCGCTTTATCCTTCTGACCCAGAGAGTTCAGCGTTATGCGGTTGACTATCTCCATAACCGTATCGAATATCTCGACCTCATAGCTGTCGAAAAGCTCCGCCTTGTCGCTTACCATCTGTTCGCTGAGCTTTTTAAGCTCTGTAAGCATATCGCGGCATTTATCAAGTCCTGCGGCATAGCCGTCCTCGTGACCCTTTGCAAAGCCGTCTGCCTTGCTCTTCTCAAAAATAGCCTCCGCCTGCTCCTTTGCCTTTGCGGCGTAATCCTGCGCCTGCTTTTCTGTATCGGAGAGTATCTTCTGTGCACGTTCACGGGCATCGGCAAGCGCCTTTTCGCCCTCTGCACGGTAATGCTGTTTTACCTTTTCAATTTCTTCGTCTATAAGCCGGTTGCGCTGTAATGCCGCTTCATCGACCTTTTCGGTACTTTCCGCAGTTTCAGTGATCTCTTGTGTGTCATCTGCGATGTCCGGCGGCGCGACAGGCTTAATCTTTATTGAATTGTCGATTACGACAGTATCGGTTGTCGGCTGAACAGGGTAGTGATAACCTCTTCCTGCCTTGAATACGCCTGCCAAAATATATTCCTCGCTTTCGTCTTATGCGATGATCTCATCTTCCTTGCCACCCTTGGAGATAACAAGCGTTCCCTCATCTTCCAGTCTGCGTATGATAGATACAATTCTCTGCTGAGCCTCTTCAACATCACGCATACGGACATTATGCAGATACTCAACGTCTGTCTGTACGCTTTCACGCATACGAGTGGACATATTTGCATAGATGCACTCCGCAACCTCGGGTGTCGAACCCTTGATGGCAACGGCAAGATCCTTTGAGTCGACCTCGGGGATAAATGCCTGTATAGCCATATTGTCGAGTGTAACGATATCCTCGAATACGAACATCTTTGAACGTATATCGTCCGCAAGCTTCGGATCTCTCAGTGTCAGTTCATCAAATATATACTTTTCTGTAGCGCGGTCGACATTGTTCATGACCTCTGCTACATAATCGATACCTCCGACCTCTGTACTGTCGGCTGTAACAAGGTTATCAAATTTCTTTTCAAGCGTACGCTCTATAGACTTGACGACATCGGGCGATGCTCTGTCCATCTTTGCCATACGCTCAACGACATCTATCCTTGTCTTCTTCGGCAGTTCGCTTAAAATGGCAGATGCCTGATCGCTCCTTGCGTAGGATAGTATCAGCGCTATAGTCTGCGGATGCTCGTTCTGGACCATGGCAAGCAGGTTTTTATAGTCCGCCTTGCGTACGAACGCAAACGCTTTTGTCTGGAATTGCTTTGTTATCTTTTCAAACAGAGCCTGTGCAGTCTGCGGTCCAAACGCCTTTTCAAGCACATCGCGCGCATACTCCACACCGCCCTCGGAAATTACCTTCTGGGTAAGGCAAAGCTCGTAAAACTCATTGAGAACACTGTCTATCACTTCCATAGGATAGTAGTTCATTCTCGCTATTTCAAGCGTTATCTGCTCGACCTCTTCGTCGGAGAAATGCTTGAATACTTCGGACGCATTCTCCGTGCCGATAGAGCTTATGATTATCGCCGCTTTCTGTGCGCTTGTAAGTGCCTCCATATATACCCTTCCTTTAAATTGTCAATGCTGTCAGTTGCCGCTTCTCATCATAGAACGTATGAGCTGTGCAACAACATCGGGATTTGTGTGTGAGAATTCCTTGATCTCTTTCTTGAGTACCGCACTCTTTGACTCATCGTCATAATCGTCAAGGTGCTGTATATTGAATTCTTCATCAGGCTGAGGCTGAGGCTCAAAGCTGAGTGCCGCAGATTCCTGCGCCGCCTGTGCCGCGGCTGCCTGTGCGGCAATTGCTTTTGCTTTTGCTCTTGCCCGCTTTTTCTTCTTTGCATTGCTTGTGAGTATAGCTACGATAAGAAGCGCCACTACAAGAAGTCCCAGCAGGATTATAATATATACCGTCCAGTCAACGTTTCCGCCTCTGTTTATGGTATTGCCGTTACCGTTAGCGCCGTTGTTGCCGTTTATAACGAACGGATAATTAGCTACCGTTACATTCGCTACATCTGCGCCGATCGCGAATGCTATCACCTGACGGAGCTGTTCCTTGTCAGCCTCAAGCATATTCACCTGATCGACTGTCACAGCCGCAGTTATCTTATCGACCGAGTAGCCGTTCTTTTCAAGCTGTCTTATCTCAGTGTTTACAAGACGTTTTACGGTAATGCTGTTCTGATAGTAATATTCGTTGTCACCGTCACCCTTGATGGTAGGGTAGTTCGGTGAAATATCGCTGTTTCTTGTAGTGCCGACCACGCCCGACAGTGAACCTATACCGCCCCAGCCCTCATTCTTGGTGGAGCTCTCTATCATACCGCCCGATGTGCCATCCTCGGCGATCGACGGAGTGTAGATTGTATATTCCGACTTTGAATTGTCGTAATTCAGCGTTACATTTACGTTTATCGTATAGTCCTTGTACAGCTTTTTCAGTGTGTCGTTGAGCTGACTTTTCAGCAGGTTCTGCATCTGCTCCTGGAAGTTCAGCCTTGACTGATACAGTACGTCCTCTTCGACCGTTGTATTTTCGCCTGTCAGAAGCTTGCCGTCCGTATCAAGTATCGAGATATTGTCACGCTCAAGTCCCGGCAGGGAATTGAGTACCAATGCATAAATGCCCTCTACCTGATCGCTTGTAAGCTGTGCGTCCTTCTTCAGGTCAAGCTTTACGCTGACTCTCGGGTCTTCACTGTCTGTCGAGATAACATAGTTGTTGTTCTCGGGCATTGTTATTATAACATATGAGTTCTTGACCGCGCTTATGGTATTTATCGCCTTCATAAGGTGCGTCTGCAGCTGCTGTATCTGGAGCACCTTTTTTTCGGTATCGGTCGACCATATACCTATTCCGTTGTTCCATACGTCAAAGTTGAACGTTGACTTAGGATAACCCTGAATACTCAGCTGCATTCTTACATTATCCGCCTGATCGCTCGGCACAGAAATACTGCCGTCCGTCCCCATCTTGACATCTGTTATCCCCAACTCATTTATAGCGGAAACGACCTGCGAGCTCTCTTCGCTGTCAAGTCCCGTATAAATAGCCGTGTAGCCTTTCTGGTAAGTACTATCGCAAGTACGATCGCGGCAACTACGACTACCGATACTGCCGTTATTATGAATATCCGCAGATTTTTCGCGAGCGAGTTCCATTTGTTTTTAAAACCGTTCCAGAATGCGGAAAGCTTGTCCTTCATCTATATATGTATCCTTCCCTGATAATCGGATTAAACAGTCATACGCATAATCTCATTGTATGCGTCAACAGCCTTGTTCTTGACTGTGACAAGAAGATCAACGGCAGTTGCCGCCTTTTCAAGATTTACCTGTATCTGCGCAAGGTCATCTACATCGCCTAGCATAAGATCTATAGAATCCTGCTGGACCTGCGCATCGGTTTCCTTGACATTATTTACAAGGGATTCAAAAATATCGAGAAAAGTTGCATCGCCTTCTGTGCTGTCACCGGTCTGCTTTTTCTGACCTGCAGCTTCCATTGGGGTGATATTGCTTGTAAGCGGTACTATAAACATCTATATCAGATCCTTTCGGTTGTCTTAGTTATTTCCTATGCTGAGAGCGGTCTGCGCCATTGATTTTACGGCGTTGAGCACCGCAAGGTTAGCCTCATATGAGCGGGTCGCCGCCATAGCGTCCATCTGCTCCTCCGCCACATCAACGTTCGGCAGATAGTAATATCCGTTCTCGTCTGCATCGGGGTGGGTGTATAGTGTGATAACATAGTTTACAGAATGTGCAAGGACATAGTTTACATATT
>OLHE01002424.1_pt1 | contig 10967 bp, 6 predicted proteins | sample 1605821 | NCBI WGS metagenome assembly OLHE01 (sample SAMN03283250) | human gut metagenome | biome: human-associated habitat; material: feces | host: Homo sapiens | place: USA | collected 2013
CCAAGGCCGTGGCAAAGGAGCTGGTCAACGCTTACCAGCACAGCACCATCGTGGATACCGTGCTCTGCTTGGACGGCACACAGGTCATTGGCACCTGCCTTGCCAACGAGCTGACCAAGGACGGCTTTACCAATATGAACGCCCACAAGACCATCTACATCGTCACGCCGGAATACACCTCCGGCAGCCAGATCATTCTGCGGGACAATCTTGCTCCCATGGTCAAGGGCAAGCACGTGCTCATTCTGGCCGCATCCATCACCACCGGCTACACCATTCAGGCAGCCGTGGAAGCCGTAAACTACTACGGCGGCATCGTGGCAGGGCTTTCGGCGATTTTTGCCACCACCCACGAGTGCCTTGGCTACCCGGTCACCTCCATCTTTGACCCCACCAGTCTGCCGGATTACGCCAGCTTCGACTCCCGCGACTGCCCCCTGTGCAAGGCCGGGCAGCACATTGACGCACTGGTGAACAGCTTCGGCTACTCGGCGCTGTAACGCAAATGCCAAATGATTGAAAATGCGCTCCGCGTTGCTCTGCGCATATTCAGAGGAAGATATCTTTTTAATTTCGGGGTTCAGGAAAGTCTGCGGACTTTCCTGAACCCCTTTTTCACAGAGAAAGAATATTAAATGCAGTTTTCCGCTGCGTCCCCTCTCGTGAAAATGGGATAGCGGAGCGTCCGCAGACGCTCCGCTATCCCGAAATAAAAATAATTCTTCCGCTATTGATGCGCAGAGCGCAGCGGAGCGCATTCCAAATCATCCCGTGCAAAAGGAACGGCGGCGCTGCCGTTCCTTTTTGTTGTCCCACGGGCGGGATTGTGCTATACTGATACCAGACGAAACTAGGAGAACGAGGTATCAAGTCCATGAAAATTCCCGCAAACGGTTTTACCCACGCCGGCAAGTTCCATGCCGATGACGTGTTTGCTACGGCGCTATTGCAAATTCTGCGCCCGGATATCAAGATCACCCGCGGCTTTACCGTACCTGACGATTTTGACGGCATCGTGTACGATATCGGCTTTGGGATGTTCGACCACCATCAGGAGCCCCGGGAGTACCGCGCAAACGGCGTGCCCTACGCAGCCTTTGGTCTGCTGTGGCGGGTGCTTGGTCCCGGCCTTGTGGGCGAGCGGCAGGCGCGGCTCATCGACGAAAACTTCATCCAGCCGCTGGACCTGAACGACAACACCGGCGAGCAGAACAGCCTGTGCGATGCCATTGGCTTTTTCAACCCGGTGTGGGACTCCAAGGAGGATCAGGACAGCTGCTTTTTCAAGGCGGTGGCTGTGGCAAAGCAGATCCTGGAAAACCAGATCGACAGCGCCAACGCCGTGAACCGCGCGGACGAAAAAGTACAGCAGGCCTACCGCAGCTCCCGCGATGGCATCGTGGTGCTGCCCTGCTATCTGCCGTGGAAAAACGGCCTGTACAAGACCGACGCCCTGTTTGTGGTGTACCCCAGCCAGCGCGGCGGGTGGAGCGCCCAGTGCGTCACCGACCACAAGACCAAAAAGTCCAAGCTGCCCTTCCCCCAGTCGTGGGCGGGACAGCCGCAGGAGGTCATCGAGCAGAAGAGCGGCATCCCGGGCATCAGCTTCTGCCACGCCAGCCGTTTTCTCATCACCGCCAAGGACAAGGAGACCGCCCTTGCCGCCTGCCGTCAGGTGCTGAAAAACAATGGACGCCTTGCCTGACGCCGCCTACGTCTACATGGTGCGCTGCACCGGCGGGCAGCTGTACACCGGTTGGACGAACCACCCCGCCGCCCGGCTGAAAGCGCACCAGAGCGGCAAAGGTGCCCGCTACACCCGCGCCCACGGCGCGGTGGGCTTTGCCTATATAGAGCGCTGCGCGGACAAACGCGCCGCCCTGCGCCGGGAAGCCGCTCTGAAAAAGCTCTCCAAGCCGGAAAAAGAGGTGCTATGCGCCGCATGGCGGGCCGCCGGGTGTCCCGGGGTGGAGAACGATTGAAAATGCCCTCCGCTGCGCTTTGGGCATATTCAGCGGAAGAATTATTTTAATTTTCGGGATAGCGGAGCGTCTGCGGACGCTCCGCTATCCCATTTTCACGGGTGGGGTCGTAATGGCAAACGGCATTTACAGCGCCTGCTTCCTGCGGAAGCGGCGGCGCTGCGGGGAATCCCCTCCTACACAACACAACAAGGCCGTCCGGCATTCGCCGGACGGCCTTGCTGTGCTTATTGGAAAGGATCGATCGGGAGATGGCAATGGTTATTTCGCCAGACCCAGCTTTTTCAGCTGGCTCCAAGCGCGGATGACCTGTACTTTGGTCACACGCTTGCCGGGCGTAAAGACGCCCTCGCCCATGTCGGGCAGCAGCCCGGCCTCCACAGCCCAGCGGGCTGCCTTGGCGGTCTCAGGCTCGGCTACATCGCTGTAAACAGCGGGTGCAGCGGGTTCAGGTTTGCCTGCGGTGCTCCACAGCAGCACTGCCAGCTGTTCCCGGGTGCTCGGGATGGCCGTGCCCTTGGGCAGCAGGTCTACAAGGATGCTGCCGGTAACAAACTCGTAGCCGATCACTGCGCAGCCAGCAAACATTGCCGTTGTACCGGCCAGAATGCCCACCGTTTGCAGCGGGCTGTACTCGGTGCTGTCCTCCTCCGGCGGCTGCTCTGGCTGCTCCACCGTGGTGGTCTCGGCGGTGATCGTCAGGCTCTTTGCGGGCATTCTGAAGGTCAGGGTGCGCTGCTTAAAGGCATCCTCTGTCAGCGGTTCGTCTGCGGCATCCATCAGGTCTGCCGGGCTCAGTGCGCCGTCAGCGCCGCTCACTACCCACTGGGCAAAGTGCACGGTGTCGGTGTCCGGGTAAGCGGTCAGGCTGACCAGCTGTCCTGCTTTCAGGGCGCTTGCGTCTGCATCTTCAGGCAGGGTGATGTCCGCACCGGCAACGGTAAGCTGATAGGTCTTTTCCGGTTCAGGGTCGATCGCGCCTGCGTTTGTGATGCTGAACGAGCCTGTTTTAACAGTGCCGCCCACATACCGTGCGCTGCCTGCGGCGGTGACGGTATAGCTGTATTCGCCCGGCTCAACGGGAGCGCCGTTCAGTGCTACGCCATTTTGCTTGTAGGTCACGGTAACAGCGCCGTATTTCTTGGTGGCGCTGTCCCGAACGTCCACATCCACCCTCTTGGGGTTGCCGTCATAGGTCAGGTCGTTGGGCAGGACAAAGGCAAAGTCTGCGGGGTCTGCCGGCGGCAGCTCTGCCGCGCCCTCGCCGGTGGCGCTCAGGTTGAGGATATGGGTGTTATACTTGCTCAGGTCGATGGTGCTGGTGTAGCGCTCTGTATCATAGCGCACAGAGCCGCTATAAGCTACACCGTTCACGCTCTTGATGGGCGCGTGGGTGATGACCGAGATAGTGTTCAGATCGGTGTCAACGTAGAGGGTGGAGGTTTCTGCGTCCCAAATACCCTCCATCATGCCATTGATGCCGTTGATGTATTTTTTAGCGTACTCGGCATCTTCCGGTGCGGCGTAGTTCAGGGTGTAGTAATCCGCAGCGCCGTTCAGGTCTTTGGGTTCCTTTGCCACCAGCGCGTGGATGATGGGGTTATTCTGAATGATGCCGCCCTTGTTATAAACAACAGTATACTCGCCGCCGTCAATGGTGGGCTGGTAACTCGCGCCAGCCGTATTTTTCACTGGCAGCTTCAGGGTGCTCTTACTGTTTTTGACCGTGCCGCCGTTGCCGATCACGGCAGTGCCGGTGTAACCGGCGCTGTTATAGCAGCCGTCCAGTACAGCCTTATTGGAAGCCATGTTGGCCAGCAGCCAGCCGGTGATATCCAGCGCAGAGTTGCGGATGGTAGCGGGCTGCGCCGGGTCGCGCCAACCGTTGCCGATGTAGTCAAAGCACAGCACCGAATCCTCCACAAGGCCGTCATTGTAAAGGCTCTGCGGGCTGTTCAGCTTGGCATCCCTGATGACGCCGCCCTCCCTATTGTACACATACCGGGTGGAGTTCAGTGTGCCGCTGAAGGTGCCGTAGTTTTCAACCGCAAATTTTACTGTACCGGCCTTATTTGTCACCTTGTCGAAGTCCAGCACAGCGCCCTTCTCGATGGTCAGGGTGGGGACATCGTTTGTAAACAGTTCTGCGTGCTTGTGGTTCGGTTCAAAGGACCAGCCGTTGCCCTTGGCACCATAGACGCCGCCGTCCGTACCTTTGGGGAAGCCGTCCGCTTCAATGACCAGTTCCCCTACTGTAACGCTGTTGAACTGGACAGCTTCCGTGCCCACAGTAAAGCTGACCGCGCCGTCCTTGGCTTTATAGCTCAGCTTGTCATCACCGCTGACGACACTTTCCAGCTTGCAGGTGGGCTTCAGGGTGACACTGGTATTGGGAGCAACATAGAGGGTGTCATAGGCATCTGCTGACCACTCGTTCACCGTGCCGTCCGTTGCCACTGCAACAGGGGCATACACCGGGTCTTTGGATGCATCGATCTTCACAAGGCCAGCGCGTTCTGCCGTGAAATAGCCGCCATTGATGGCCGCACCCTCGGGCAGCGGGTCATCTTCAGTGGTGAACAGACCGCCGTTAACGGTACATTTATCTCCTGCAACATACAGCTTGTCGTTGAACAGACCGCCATTGATGATGGTTTCCGTTGTCCTTTTAAGATCCGTGAGCGAGCTTTCAAAGCTGCCGCCGTTGATGACGATCCTTTCACAATTGTCGATATCCACGGAGCAGGTGCGCTTGCCCTTAAAGGTGCCGCCGTTGATGGTAAGGGTACCCGCTGCTTTAACGGTCACGCCGCTGGTATAACTCCCCTCTTCAAAGGTGCCATCTTCAATGGTGACCTCGCCGCCCGCAGCATTAACAATGGCATTTCCTTTAAAGGTGCCGCCGCTGATGACAGCCCCGACTTCACAGATCACCTTGCCGTAGAAGGTGCCGCCGGAGATGGTGCCCGCGTTGGTCACGGTATAGCCGTTATGGTATTCCGAGCCGATCCGCGCCTCCTGCAGGGTGGCACCGGGCTCGATCTTTACGTTCCATTGGATGCAATTATTGTAGCTGTCATAGCCGTAATTGCGGAGCCGGAAGGTGCCGTCTTTCAGGGTGAGCGTATTGCTGGTCTCATCGTAGGACCAGCTGCCTTTGCCGCCGCCGAAGGGGTCGCCGGCGGGCTTGCCAGACCAGTCATCTGGAAAGATATCGGTGACATCGTCGTTTTCCTCTGCCAGTGCGGCGGCGCTGGCGGTGTCGGGCGGGGCGCTCTGGGCAAGGGCGGGCAGCGGCATTGCGGACAGTGCCATGCTCAGCGCCAGAACCATGCTGATGAGCCGTTTTTGCATAAGATCCTCTCCTTTTTAAGCGCCCTTCCAAGCCGGGCGTTTTTTGTTGTACCCAGTGTACCACGTTTTGCCCGCTTTGGACGGTTTTGGGCACGAATCGCCCCGCAAATGCGCTGAAACGACCCGGTGCACCACACGCACCCGCAAAAACAGAAAACCGCCCGGTTTGCGGTTACCGGACGGTTTTCTGCTCTATAGGAATTATGGGAATGGCATATTAAACAGAGCACTGCTCTGTGCTTGTAGTATACCACGAACGGCGGCAAAAGTGGTGCATTTCTGCGTGAATGGCCCCTGAAATGCATCGAATCGCCCCGAAAAGCCCTAAAAAAGCCCTTGCGCACCCTTTTGGGGCGCAAAAAGGGGACTGCGAACGAATGTGAGCCTGAGAGGATTTCCGCCGCGACCCCTCCCGTAAAAAAGCAGTTCCGAAACGCCTGCAGGCGTTTCGGAACTGCAATAAAAATATTCTTTCCGCTCTTGATGCCCAAAGTACACGCGGCGGGCATTCAAAACCGTTTTATTTGCCCGCCAGCAGCACCGCCAGCACGGCTTTCTGGACGTGGAGGCGGTTCTCCGCTTCGTCAAAGATCTCGTCCGCGTGCTGCTCGAACAGGGCGGTGGAGATCTCCTCGCCCCGGTGGGCGGGCAGACAGTGCAGCACCAGCGCGTTGGGCTTTGCGTTTTCCAGCAGACGACCGGTGAGCTGGAAGCCCACAAAATCCCGCAGACGCTGCTCGCTCTCGGCAGTGCCGGGGGCGGTGGTGTTCCACGCGGCGGTGGCTACGATGTCCGCGTCCCGCAGGCCCTCGGCGGGGTCGGTGGTCAGGTGGAAGGCATTGCCGTATTTGTGGGCAAACGTCAGCACATCCGCTGCCGGGCGGTAGCCCGGAGGACAGACGCAGGATACCTGCATCCCTGCCAAAAGGCCGCCCACGATCAGACTGTTTGCCATGTTGCTGCCGTCGCCCACAAAGCAGAGCTTCAGCCCTGCCAGCGTGCCCCGACGCTCCCGGATGGTCATCAGGTCAGCCAGCACCTGACAGGGGTGGGCGTAGTCGGTCAGGCCATTGATCACCGGAATACCGGAAAGCTCTGCCAGTTCCTCCAAGTCCCGCTGGCGGTAGGTGCGCCAGACGGCGCAGTCGTAGTAGCGCCCCAGCACCCGGGCGGTGTCCCGCAGTGGCTCGCCCCGCCCGGCCTGCAGCTCGGCGGTGTTCATGTAGTTGCCAAGACCGCCCATCTGGTACACGCCCACCTCAAAGCTGGTGCGGGTGCGGGTGGACGCCTTGGAGAACAGCAGCGCCACGCTTTTGCCCGCCAGCAGCGGGGCGGTGCGGCCCGCCTTGCAGTCCGCTTTCAGCTGGTCTGCCACATCCAGAATGTGGGTCAGCTCGGCGGGGGAAAGGTCGCCCATTTTCAGCAGATTTTTCATGCCTGCTCCTTCGGAGCCGTCGGCTCCATCGTGCCCAGCACCTCGGCCAGCACCTCCAGCGCCATGTCTACTTCGTGCTCGGAGACGGTCAGCGGCGGCAGCAGACGCAGCCGGGTCTTGGCGGTAAGCACCAGCAAGCCCTTTTCGCGGCAGGCAGCCAGCACATCCGCAGCCTGTACATCAAAGAATTCGATGCCCACCATCAGGCCGATGCCGGAAATGTTCTTGACGTGGGGCAGCTTTGCCAGACCGGTGCGCAGCTGTACGGCGCGCTCGCTGACCTGTGCAAGGAAGCTCTGGTCCAGACGGTCCACCACCACATTTGCACCGGCGCAGACCACCGGGTTGCCGCCAAAGGTGGAGCCGTGGGTACCGGGGCCCATGCCCTCGGCTACCTTTTCATTCATCAGCACCGCACCGATGGGCAGGCCGCCGCCCAGCCCCTTGGCAAGGGTTACGATGTCCGGCTTAAGGTTATAGTGCTCACAGCACAGGAAGGTGCCGGTGCGGCCTACGCCGGTCTGCACCTCGTCCACGATGAGCACAAGGTCTTTTTCGTCGCACAAAGCGCGCACAGCCTGTACATAGTCCGGGTCCAGCGCCATCACGCCGCCCTCGCCCTGAATGAGTTCCATCATCACGGCGCAGGTGTGGCGGTCTACCAGTTCCCGCAGCGCTTCGATATCCCCCGCCGGGACGTACTGGAAGCCTTCGTTGAAGGGGCCGAAGTAGTTGTGGAACACCTCCTGCCCGGTGGCGGTCAGGGTGGCAAGGGTGCGGCCATGGAAGCTGTTGACCAGCGTGATAACGTTGTAGCGGTCTTTGCCGTAATGGTCCACGCTGTACTTGCGGGCGGCCTTGATGGCGCCCTCGTTGGCTTCAGCGCCGGAGTTGCCAAAGAAAACCTTACTCATGCCGGTGCGCTTGCACAGCTTTTTCGCCAGCTTGCCGCAGGGTGCGGTATAGTAGAGGTTGGAGGTGTGCTGCAATTTGTGTGCCTGCTGGGACACGGCTTCTGCCCAAGCAAGGTCGCAGTAGCCAAGGCTGTTCACCCCGATGCCGCTGGTGAAGTCCAGATACTTCTGTCCCTCAGGGCCCTCTGCGTACAGCCCGTGGCCTTTTTCCAGCACGACGGGGTTGCGGTTATAGGTGTGCAGGACGTACTCGTTGTCCCGCTTGATGACTTTTTCAGAATCCATAGGTGTACCTCCTGTGAATAGAAGTTCCGCGCATGCGCTGCTCCCCCGGAGGGAGCGTTTTTTCTATTATAATACTGCTTTTTCGCTTGCGCAATCTTTTTATTCGCGGTGGCTGCGGCGGTAAAAGCGGGTACCGGAGCCGCGGTCGGAGAACAGTTCCAGCAGGATGGAGTGCGGCACGCGGCCATCAATGATAACCGCCTCGTGCACACCCTGATAGATGGCATCTGCCATGCCGCCGATCTTGGGGATCATGCCGCCCGCAATGATGCCGGCGGACTTGTAGCCCTCGATCTCGGTCACCTCCACCTCGGGGATGAGAGTGGTCTCGTCCTCCTTATCCCGCAGCAGACCCGCGATATCGGTCATGGACACCAGCTTTTCCGCCTTGAGGGCAATGGCGATCTGGGCCGCGGCAGTGTCGGCATTGACGTTGTACGCCTGCCCAAGGTCGTCCATGCCCACGGTGGCGATCACCGGGATAAAGCCGCCGTCCAGCAGGCTTTCGATCAGAGTTGCATCCACATGGACGATCTCGCCCACATGACCCAGCTGCGGGTCCAGCTCGGTGCAGCGGAGCATCTGTCCGTCCATGCCGCACAGACCCACGCCGCGCCCGCGCAGCTTTGCCACAAGGTCTTTGTTCACCTTACCGGCCAGCACCTGCTGCACGATCTCCATGGTGGCATCGTCCGTCACCCGCAGACCGTTTGCAAAGTGGCTATCCACGCCCACCTTTTTCAGCATCTCGTTGATGGCAGGGCCGCCGCCGTGCACCAGCACTACCCGCACGCCCAGCAGCGTCAGGGTGACAAGGTCGTTCATCACGGCGTTTTTCAAGCTCTCGTTGATCATGGCGTTGCCGCCGTACTTGATGACCATGGTTCTGCCATGGTACTTCTGGATATAAGGGGTGGCCTCCGAAAAAAGCCGCGCCATTTCTTCGTTTTTCATAAGATTTCCTCTAAACCCTCTCAGTCAATGCCTTGCGGCATTGCCAGCTCCCCCGAAAGGGGGAGCTTTTGTCGAATGGGTCACTTGCTCCATAAAATAAACTCAGCTGCTTGTCGTTCGTTCCTAAAGCTCCCCCTTCGGGGGAGCTGGCGCGCAGCGCCTGAGAGGGTTGTCAGGTTCTGTAATCGCCGTTGATCTTCACATAGTCGTAGGTCAGGTCGCAGCCCCACGCCTTGGCGCTTGCCTCGCCGGTGCCCATATCCACCTTGACCAGAATATCGTGCTCAGCCAGCACCTTGGCGGCTTCGTCCTCGCTGTAGGGGTGGTAGGCGGCGTTCTCGCACACGTACACCTCGCCCGCCTTGCTGGAAAGCCACACGCAGACCTTATCAATGGAGAAATCCCCGGGGGTGTAGCCGATGGCGCACAGGATGCGTCCCCAGTTGGCATCGCGGCCAAAGACCGCCGCCTTGAACAGGTTGGAGCAGACCACGCTGCGGCTGACGGCACGGGCGGTTTTCAGGTCGGGCGCATGGGTCACTTCGCAGGTGATCAGGTGGGTAGCGCCCTCGCCGTCTCCGGCGTGCTCTGCGCACATGTGCTCTGCAATGGCGGTCAGCGCTGCCACAAAGGCGGCGTAGTCCGCGTTTTCCTCGCAGATCTCCGGGTTGCCCGCCAGACCGGACGCCATGATGATGAGGGTATCGTTGGTGGAGGTATCCAGATCCACGCTCATCTGGTTATAGGTGCCGGGCACCACGGTCTTGAGCGCCTTTTCCAGCAGCGCGGGCGAGACGGCGGCGTCGGTGGTGTAGAACGCCAGCATGGTGGCCATGTTGGGGGCGATCATGCCGCTGCCCTTGCCGATGGCACCCACGGTGCACACCTTGCCGCCCAGCTCGAACTGGATGGCGTACTCCTTTTTATGGGTATCGGTGGTCATGATGGCGGTGGCAGCGTCCGTGCTGCCCTGCGCGGTGGCAGCCAGCTTTTCCGCTGCCGCCGGGATGCCCCGGGCAAAGGGGTCGATGACCATGGGCTGACCGATGACGCCAGTGGAGGCGGGCAGAACATCCTTTTCGTCAATATTCAGCGCCTTGCCCACCAGTGTGCAGCACTCCTCAGCCAGCGCCACGCCGTTGGCAGCGCAGGTGTTGGCGTTGCCGCTGTTGACCACAATGGCCTGCGCATAGCCATCTGCCAGATGGGCGCGGTCCACCTTGATGGGCGCACCGCAGACCTTGTTGGTGGTGTACACGCCCGCAGCAGCGCAGCGCACCTCGGCCTTGATCAGCGCCAGATCGTATTTTTCGCTGTGATTTGCCCGGATGCCGCAATGGACACCGGCGGCGGCAAAACCCTTGGGCGCGCAGATGCCGCCCGCAACTTCCTTATACTGCATAACGATTTTCCTTTCCCACAAAGAAAAACAAGTTTATTCCAACCCTTTGGTCTCTTCCAGACCCAGCATCAGGTTCATGCACTGGACGGCGGCACCGGAGGAGCCTTTGCCCAGATTATCAAACAGCGAGACCAGCATCATCTGATCTCCGGCGGCGTTCACGGTCAGGTACAGCTCCATGCGGTCAGTGCCCGCCATGGCATTGGAGTACAGGCCGTTTTCCGGCAGCGGCTCGTTCAACCCGTGCACCTTGACGGTGGCGGCGTCCTTGTAGTAATCCGCAAGGGCGGCAGCCACGGCCTCGGCGGTAGTGCCCGCAAGGGTAAGATCCAGCGGTACCAGCACCTGCATCCCGCAGTAGTAGTCGCACACCACCGGCACGAACATCGGCGTGTGCGCAAGGCCGCTGATCTTCTGCATCTCCGGCAGGTGCTTGTGGCCAAGGCTCAGGCCGTAGCTCTTGGGCGCATCCAGCTTGCTGTGCGCCGGGCGGTCGGGGCTTTCGTAGTCCGCAATCATCTTTTTGCCGCCGCCGGAGTAGCCGGAGATGCCGGTGCAGCTGAAGGGGTAGCTTTGCGGCACCAGCCCCAGCTCCACCAGCGGGCGGGCAATGCTGATAAAGCCGCTGGCATAGCAGCCGG
>OLHE01002438.1_pt1 | contig 10941 bp, 10 predicted proteins | sample 1605821 | NCBI WGS metagenome assembly OLHE01 (sample SAMN03283250) | human gut metagenome | biome: human-associated habitat; material: feces | host: Homo sapiens | place: USA | collected 2013
GGCGAGCCGCTGGAGTTCACCTGCGGCGCCGGTCAGATGATCAAGGGCTTCGACGCCGCTGTTGTCGACATGCAGGTGGGCGAGAAGAAGACCGTGCACATTCCTGCTGCCGATGCCTACGGCGAGCACAATCCCGAGATGGTTATTACCTTCCCGGCCGAGCAGGTTCCCAACATCGAGCAGATCGAGAAGGGCATGAAGCTCTTCCTGTCCACGCCGAGCGGCATGCCTGTCCCCGCCGTCGTCATCGACGTAACGCCCGAGGCTGTGACGCTCGATGCCAACCACGAGCTTGCCGGCAAGGACCTCAACTTTGATATCGAGCTCGTCGAGGTCGAGGGTTAGAGCATGCCTGAGCGCTTGGTTTCGACGACATGCTTGGGAAATCTCAACGATCCGTCCTATGAACTTCTGCTTCGCCGGAAGCTGGGCGGCGTCTTTGAAGTTGACGAGCTACTGCTCGATTGGGACCAGGCTGATGTATGCGCGTTTGTGGGCGTGACGGAGCTGGGGCGCACGGTCGATGTTCGGCTGGATACTGCCGACGGCGGTCGTCTTGCCGACGGCGACGTGCTCGCCATTGACCGTTCGGGCATGGTGCCCGTGGCGGTTGTCGTGCGCTTGCGCAGCGCCGAGGTTTATTTGGTCGAAGTTGACCGCATGGACCCGATTGCGCTCGCGCATTCGTGCTGGGAGATCGGCAACATGCATGCGCCGCTCTTCCGGGGCGACTCGGACGAGCATACTGTGCGCATGTATACGCCGGTGCAGCCTGTTTTGGGCCGCATGCTCCGGGGTGTCGAGGGTGTTCGGCTCTCGACGGTTACCCGTGAACTCGATGCGGATCGGCGCTTTGCGTCGAGTGCGGCGGAGGTCGTCGTGAGCATGGCTACCGACTTTACCATCGTAAAAAAGGCGCGCGGCTAAGCGCGCGTATGCGCAAGACGGGCTTTGAGGGGCGACCGATCAAGGTCCGTCTTGCTGTTGATATGAGGCTTTGGGGGAAGCATATGGGTCTTGAGGGAATCAAACTGATTGCATGCGATTTGGACGGCACGTTGCTGCATCCGGGGGAGCGCGAGCTGCGTTCCGAGGCCTTTGAGCTTATCGATGAGCTGCATCGTCGTGGTATCGTGTTTATGCCGGCGAGTGGCCGTCAATATGCGAGCTTGCGCTACCTGTTTGCCCCGGTGGCCGATGAGCTCGCCTATGTATGCGAAAACGGAACCCTGGTGATGAGCGAGGGGCGTGCCGTCGTCAAGCGTTCCATGGAGCGTAGCCTTGCTATGGTTATCGCGAATACCGTGGTTGCGTATCCCCATACCGACATGACCCTTTCGTGTGAGGGGCACATCTACACCATGAGCGGCAACGATGCGTTCGTCGACCATTTGCGCTATGTGGTCCACTGCGATGTGGCGGTGGTCGACCGTCCCGAGGACATCGACGAGGATGTCATTAAGATTGGCTTCCAGACGCCCGAGGTGGATTATCCGGCGGCCCGGGAGTATTTCGAGCGCCTCTTTGGCGACCGTGTCGATGTGATGACGTCAGGAACCGCATGGACGGACCTTATCGGTTTCGGTTCGGGCAAGGGCTCCGCGCTTGTCGATTACGGTCGTGCCCTGGGGATTTCGCCCGATGAGATGATGGCATTTGGCGACAATGAGAACGATCGCGACATGCTCAACGTCGTGGGCCATCCCTATCTGATGGAGAGCTGCAACCCCACCATGCGCGGTATCAACGATCGCGTCCGTTACGTGCACACGGTCGAAGAAGAACTGCACCGCCTGCTCGCCGAGTAGGTTTTCGGGACATGCCTAGAAATGTACTGTTTGCTGCAAAGCGCGGAAAGGTGGATTTTAAGGCATGTCCCGAACATCTACCGGCAGTCGGGGCAGAGACCCTCGAAGATGGTGTAGTGCGACGTGACGTGCCAGCCGATTTGCTCGGACGCCTTGGCGTCGAGCTGGGCATCGAAGGGGAGCGGTACGTCGATGACGCGGCTGCACGAGGTGCAGATGATATGCGCATGCGGCTCGATCGTGTGATCGAAGCGGCTGCCGCCCGGCGTCTTGATGGAGAGGATCTCGCCGGCGTCGGCCAAGAGATTGAGATTGCGGTAGACCGTACCGCGGCTGATTTTGTCATCCTGCGCGCGCACGGCGTTGTAGATTTCGTCGGCGGTGGGATGGTTATAGCTTTGGCGCACGGCGTCAAGAACCAGCTTTCGCTGCCTGGTATTCCTTCTTTGCACCGCCATGCGCCTCGCCTCTTTTCTATCAACGGTCGTAGGTAAATGATACCGTATTTAGCACACAATACTAATAATGAGGACTGAAACCGTCTTCATTGGCAAGTGGGGCTCGGGCCTGAGCGTCTATGAGGCGAAAACGCGTTCCCATGCGCTCGTAGGAGGCATGAAGCGCCTCGAGATGAGATAGGATATTTGCCGGAGCTCCCTGTATCTCCATCTCGACTGAGCCGTCTTCCATGTTACGCACCCAGCCGGTGAGTGCGCGTGCCTGCGCGAGGTTGGTGTTGGTAAAGCGAAAACCAACGCCTTGGACTTGCCCCTCCCAGCGCAGGAAATAGCGCAGGGGAGTGTCTTGAGTGGCCTCGTCGCTTGCGAGCACAGTAAGCCTGCGGCGCAGCTCGAGCTCGACGTTTGATGGTTTTTGAGGCTCTCGACTGCCGCCGGTGACGCTGGAGAAGAACGTATCGAAGAGGCCCATCGCTATGCCTGCTTGCCTGCGTCGGCCGGGAAGGTAATGCCGGCCTGCTGGCGCACGGCATCCATGATGCGTAGTGAGACGAGCGTGACATCGCGGTAGTGGCCAAGCTCGTGGCGTCCCGCCGGGGTCTCCCAAATCTCTTCCTTGACGTTATCGATGCCGCCGATGGCGGTGATGAAGTCTGTGAGTTCGTATTCCATAGTGTTGCTCGATTTGGGCAGGTCGAGCACGCGGCCGTTGTCGCCCTGTTCGCGCGGCGCCTCGGTCGCCGAGCCGCGTACGACGTCGCCGCGATAGTCGATGCGGACGTTGCGGGGCGTGGACAGATGGTCGATCTGGATAGTGCCACGCTCGCCTTCGATCTGCGAGGGCAGCAGGTCATTCGTAATTTTGGAGTGCGCGAGCTCGACGGAGATACGGCCACCGCCGTAGCTGGCGAGGATGGAACCGCAGCCGTCGATGGGGCCGTGCGTGAGCTGTCGCGTGGTGGGATCGAGCAGGGTGGTCATGCTCGTAAGGCCGGAGGGCATGCCGAAAATCTCGACCATGGGCTCGACGGTGTAGACGCCAATATCCATGAGGGAACCCGAGGCCATATTGCAGTCGAAGATATTGGTGGCGCGTCCCGCGAGAATCTCGTTGTAGCGCGAGGAATATTTTCCAAAGCGCAATGAGGCGCGGCGGATGGGGGCGATCTCACCCAGGGCGTCCTCGATGGCGTGGAAGGCGGGATCGTGGAGGGGACGCATGGCCTCGAGGGCCACGACACCTGCTGCCTCGGCAGCGCGGAAGACTTCCAGCGCTTGCGCCTCGGTGGCGCAGAAGGGCTTCTCGACGATGACGTGCTTGCCACCGGCGATGCAGGCAAGGGCCTGCTCGTAGTGAAGTGCGTTGGGGCTGCCGATATAGACGGCGTCGACGTCGGCGGCTGCCGCGAGCTCATCGAGTGAAGTAAAGTTTCGCTCGCCACCGCGCTCGGCGGTAAAGGCAGCACCGCGATTGGCATCGCGCGAGAGCGTGCCCACAAACGCGGCTTGGTCGTTGGCGTTGACGACCTGGATAAAGTCGTCGGTAATCATGGATGTGCCGATGGTCGTTATACGCAGCATGTATCCCCCTCGTGCCGTTCGGTTTACAGGATGAGTGTAGCGCGAAGGGGCAGGAAATAGCGTACGAAAACGCCGTTACAGGTCGCTCTCGTTAAAGCCGGTGTCGATATCGAGGTTGCTGCCGTCGGCCGCCGTGGTGGCGAGCTCGTCGCAGCGCTCGTTGAGCTCATGGCCGGCGTGACCCTTAACCCAGATGAACTCAACCTTGTGCTTGCTCTTTGCGGTGAGTAGGCGCTCCCACAGATCGCGGTTCTTGACGGGCTGCTTGTTGGCGGTCTTCCAGCCGCGTTTTTTCCATCCGTCAATCCAGTGCTTGTTGAAGGCGTTAACGACGTACTGCGAATCGGAATGGACTTCGACGTCGCAGGGGCGGTTGAGCGCCTCGAGTGCCACGATAACGGCCATGAGCTCCATGCGGTTGTTGGTGGTCTTGGCGTAGCCGCGCGAAAGCTCAGAGGTGAAGGTCTTGCCGGCGGGGTTGGTGTATTTGAGCACGGCGCCGTAGCCGCCGCGTCCCGGATTTGATCGGGCCGAGCCGTCGGTATAGATGATGACCTTCACATGGTTCCTTTCGTTGGGTACGTTTCGCGTGAGTGACCATTGTAGCGCCATGCCCGCCGGGGGCTAGCAATCTACGATTTCTACCCCGTCTTCCGACAGTTGGTTGGCATGGATGATGCGGTTGAGCTCGTCGAGGTATTGCTGCAAGAGGGGAGAGGGCTTGCGGTCGTCATGCATGATGTAGCCCACATGCATCGTCGGGGCGTCTGCCAGGGGGATCGAGGCCATGCCCCACTGCATTTCGCTGGAGAGTACGCCGGTCGACAGCGCATAGCCGTTCGAGGTGATAAGCAGGTTGGTGAGCGTCCCGCGGTCGGATACGCGGATATTGCGGTTGCAGGGAATATAGCTAAACGGTTCCTCGGCGTAATAGAAGGAGTTCGAGGTTCCCTGCTCAAAGCTGTAGCGCGTATAGGGCGTGAGGTCGGCAAGGGACAGCTGCGAACGGCGTGCGAGCGGGTGGCGTTCGCTGACGAACACGTGGACTTTTGCATTAAAGAGGGGATGAAAGCTCGCTCGGGCATCGGTAAAGGCCTTCTGCAAGACACGGGTATTAAAGTCATCCAGATAGAGGATGCCGATATCGCTGCGAAACGCGCGCACGTCGTCGATAATCTGCGCTGTGGTGGTCTCGCGCATGATGAACTCGAACTTGCTGTCGCGGCAGCGCTCGACCACGTTGACAAAGGCCTCGACCGAAAAGGCGTAGTGTTGGGCGGAAATGGCGAGGCGGGCTTGCGGGGTACCGCCGTCCTCGTAGCGGGCCTCGAGCATGTCGGCCTGCTCTACGACCTGGCGTGCATAACCCAAAAGCTCGGTGCCGTCGTTGGTGAGTGCAACACCGCGGCTGGAGCGCGTAAAGATTTCGATATGAAGTTCCTGCTCCAGGCTTTTGACGGCATTGGAGATATTGGACTGTGCCGTATAGAGGCGCTGGGCTGCGGCGTTGATCGAACCGGATTCTGCCACGGCGATCAAAAAGCGAAGCTGTTGGAGGGTCATCGGCGCCCGTCCTTTCGATAGCTATCTATAAAACCGATAACAGGTTAGCGCTTTTAAGTGATTGACCGAGGGAAACAATGCTCGTACTATTCAAAACACACAAAGGCGGTAGGTAATTAAGCCAACCACGGAACCGGGATGCGAAAGGAGGCCCGCATATGAATTGCTTACCAAGACGAATGCCGGGCTCCTGTTTGCGCCCGTTGGCGTAATCAGGAGATAGCGACTTACTTCTCTCACTCTTATTACTTTTGTTCGATCAAGGAGATCATCATGAGCCAGTTCATCAACAACCCCGAGCACACCTTTGGTTTCGATACCCTGCAGCTGCACGTTGGCCAGGAGAGCGCCGATCCCGCATCCGACTCCCGTGCCGTGCCTATCTACCAGACCACGAGCTATGTGTTCCGCAACTCCCAGCACGCCGCCGACCGCTTTGGTCTTGCCGACGCCGGTAACATCTACGGCCGTCTGACCAACTCCACCCAGGGCGTCTTCGAGGACCGTATCGCCGCCCTCGAGGGTGGCGTGGCAGGTCTTGCCGTCGCCTCTGGCGCCGCCGCCATCACCTATACCCTGCAGGCTCTTGCCCAGGCCGGTGACCACGTGGTGGCTCAGAAGACCATCTACGGTGGCTCCTACAACCTGCTGGAGCATACGCTCTCCCAGTTTGGCGTCGAGACCACGTTTGTCGATGCCCATAACCTGGAAGAGGTCGAGGGTGCCATCAAGGACAACACCACGGTCATCTATCTCGAGACGCTCGGCAACCCCAACTCCGACATCCCCAACATCGACGCCATCTCCGAGATCGCCAAGAAGCGCGGTCTGCCGGTTGTCGTCGATAACACCTTCGGCACCCCGTATCTGTTCCGTCCGCTGGAGCATGGTGCCAACATCGTCGTCCACTCCGCAACCAAGTTCATCGGTGGCCACGGCACCTCGCTGGGCGGTGTGATTGTCGATGGCGGCAACTTTGACTGGAAGGCGAGCGGCAAGTATGCGCAGGTCGCCGAGCCCAATCCCTCCTACCATGGCGTCTCGTTTGCCGAGGCTGCCGGCCCTGCCGCCTTCGCGACCTATGTCCGCGCCATCCTGCTTCGTGACGAGGGTGCCTGCATCAGCCCGTTTAACGCATGGGTCCTGCTCCAGGGCACCGAGACCCTGTCTCTGCGCGTCGACCGCCATGTCGAGAACACCAAAAAGGTCGTTGAGTTCCTGACCGGGGACAGCCATGTTGCCAAGGTGAACCACCCGAGCCTGCCTGAGCACCCCGATCACGAGCTCTATCAGAAGTACTTCCCCCGTGGCGGTGCTTCGATCTTTACCTTTGAGATTAAGGGTGGCCAGGAGGCAGCCTGGAAGTTCATCGATCATCTGCAGGTGTTCTCGCTGCTCGCCAACGTGGCCGACGTCAAGTCGCTCGTCGTACACCCGGCTACCACCACGCACTCCCAGCTTTCTGCCGAGGAGCTCGCCGAGCAGAACATCACGCCCTCCACGATCCGTCTTTCCATCGGTACCGAGAACGCCGAGGATATCATTTGGGATCTGAAGCAGGCCTTCGCCGCGCTGGACGAGTAAGGCGACTTGTGCAAGGACCCCTTGCGACTCGATAGGTATAACTGCATAAAATGCCTGCTCAAGGCGCCTGTGTGAACTATGGTTGCACAGGCGCCTTTTTTGCATAGAGAGGGTGCAAAAACAGGGTTTTTGGCACGCTTTATGCATTCGAGTTGTGGAAAACTCCTGTTAAGAGGATGTGAGTTTTACGCAATTGACGTGCGCCTTTTGAGTAAAACCGCAGGTCGCGATTTGCTCGGGGTACTATGCAGCGCGATCGAATCACACGCAGCTCAAACGCAGCAAAAACACACTACGGAGGTTTCCTGCTACATGAGGATCGATTCACGAAAACCGAAAGCCGCCGCCCTTTCCGCCGCTCTGACTGTGGCACTTTTGGCGGGCGCCGGCGCAACTGATGCCCACGCGGCAACACTATCCGATACGGTCGGATCTACGCCGTCCGAGGCGACGCTGGTGCAGCCCGTCGACTACCGCGGCGATGGTTATGGCTCTATGCAGGAGTGGAATGCCTCGATGGGGGCCAAGCGCGACTCCCTGGAGATGCGCGCTCAGATCATTATGAATATGTATGGCGACTATGCTACCGATGACGAGCGCGCTGTGCTGCAGGGTTGCATCGACGGTGCGGGTAGCCTGTTGACGATGGGGGAGGTCGACGCCAAGTCGACCGAGCTCGATGAGCTGCGCGCTGCGCTTGAGGATGCCAAGTGCGAAGCGCTCGAGGCTGCCGCCGAGGCGGAGGCTGCCGAGGCCGCCCAGGCTTCGTACTACAACGCCGGTTACACTCCGTCTTACGCGTCTGCCGCGTCCTACGCGAACGGATCGGGCCTGACGCGCTCTGCGGGTGTCAATAACTACAACGGGCGCCGCGAGACCTATTACAGCAGCAATGTGCTTTATCACTATCGCACGGGCGAATGGACTCAGGATTCTGAGGGCTTCTGGCGCGATTCCGACGGCTATTACGTTGTTGCCGCGGGCGATATGGCCCAGGGCTCGACCTTTACGGGCTCCAAGGGTGATTGCAAGGTCTATGACTCCGGCTGCGCTGCCGGAACCACCGACTACTACACCGGTTGGTAATCTGCCATAAGCAAAATAGGCACATGATGGGCGGACGTCTTTACTGAGCTTTTAGGCAACGTAAAGCCGCCCGTTCTTTATGCGCGTCTGAGTTAACAGAGCCCTTACCGTGGCGGTACGCTGGGCGTATGGATGCGGGGCACACTGGTTCTTGAGAAATAAGGTCTTTCTCTTGGAGGAAGTGGTCTTGTGAATGCTCGAGATATTGCCGTTGCCGCCGTCGCGTTGATGCTTGGCTGCCTTGGCCCCACGGCCGCGCTCGTCGCGGGCATGCTGGGGACATGCGGGGCTGCTCCTATCGTGGCCGGCGCGCTGATCGCGGCCACGCTGCTGGGAAGCACCGGTGTTGTCCTTTGTCGCGACGATGAGGACGAGGTTCCGGAGTCGCAACGCTAGCTGTTGTGAGATTGACCGCCGGTCATAGACGAAGATGAAAGCCGCCGTAAGGGGAGTGCTCCTTGCGGCGGCTTTGCTGTTAAGGCTGTTGAATGCGGCGCGTTGGCGCTACCAGCTTTTCTCGATATCGCGGATGCGCCGATAGAGCCACTCGTTTTGCGGTGCCTGGATATCGTGTTTGGCTGCGAGGCGGCAGATGGTGCCCGCGAACTCATCAACCTCGGTTTTGCGCCTTGCGATGCGGTCTTGAGCCATCGAGGGCATACCGGCGGGGTCGATTCCCTCGATGAGGTGCACCATTTGCGTCAGGTCTGCCTCGGTCAGTTCAACGCCCTCGGCGTTGGCGACCGCAAGCGTTTCGCGCATGGCGGAAACAAAGCAGCGACGCTGCTCGGAGCCCGGCTCCGTGGCGCTTCCGTAGGTCCCGCCGTAGGCCAGGCAGGTCTGGTTGATGCCGTCGTTGAGCATGAGTTTGGCCCACATGCGGTGGGCGATGTCGCGCTCGACGGTATGGGCGATGCCGCAGCGCGTGTAGAGCCCGTCGATAGCGGCGACGGTCGCGGGGTCCGTGCCCGCTGCCGCGCCAAAGCGAATCTCGCCCGCATTGGTAAAGGTGAGCTCTCCGCTGAGGAACACGGCGTCCATGCCTTGGCAGATACCCAGGACGGTGTGCTCCCAGCCAAAGCGCTCGGCAATCTTTTGCTCGCTCGTAATGCCGTTGCACAGCGAGGCGATGAGCGTGTTGGGTCCCACGACACGCTCCATAGTCTTGAGTGCTTGGTCGAGACCGGTGGTCTTGACCGTCAGGATGACCAGATCGGCGGGCGATGCCTCGCTGGCGCGGACGGACGTGAGATCGCAAGGCTTTCCGTTGACGGTGAGCGCATCGCCCGCGTGACGCTCAAAACGGGCGTCATCCATAACGTATTCGACGGCGTCATTGCCGAGGGCCTTGGCAATCATGCTGCCGTAGAGCAGGCCGACGCCGCCCTTGCCGATAAAGGCGACCTTGTTGATCTGCATGTGAATCATCTCCCCATGTAAAAGGCGCCCGCGTAAGGGGCGCCTGATGGATTGTATGCTGCCAGGGTGATTGGTGGGTGCGCGGGGCGGCTGTTATGAAAAAGAAACTATTGCGCTGTGCGCTTATGCCACGGGGCAGACCGCAAAGACATGCGCGTGGGCATGGGCGACTCCTTTCATCGGGCTTTTTGCTGATGTTAAAGCGGTGCCGTGACGGCTCGATTTCTGCTGCGTTACGATACGTTCTCAATTGCGATTCCACGATGTTTCGGCTGCGTGACCATTGTGTTTCGCCTTGCCGGGGCGCTGATGGCGAAGGGAGGGGCCGTGCAATACCGTGTTGACCCCAAAAGTGGTAACCGAATATCCGCTCTGGGTCTGGGCTGCATGAGGTTTCCCGGTGCGCCGGGACACCCCGATGCGAAGACGGCCGATGCCATCATCTCCCGTGCGGTGGAGCAGGGGATTAATTATCTGGACACGGCCTATCTCTATCCCGGCAACGAGGCGTGCGTGGGCGCCTCGCTTGAGCGCTTGGGGCTGCGTGACCGGGTGTTGCTGGCGACCAAGTTGCCGCATGCTTCGTGCAAGTGCGCGGAGGATTTCGACCGGTTCTTCGATGAGCAACTGCGGCGCCTGCGGACCGACCGTATCGACTATTACCTCATGCATAACATTACCTCGCCCGCCCAGTGGGAACGTGTGGTGGCGTTGGGCATTGAGGACTGGATCGCGTGTCAAAAGGCGGCGGGGCGCATTCGCCAGATTGGTTTTTCGTACCACGGCAGCGCGGTGGATTTCCTGACGATGCTTGACGCATATGACTGGGATTTTTGCCAGATACAGTACAACTATGCCGGCGAGCGTTACCAAGCGGGAACGGCAGGACTCATGGCGGCTGCGGAGCGCGGGCTCGCGGTGTTTGTGATGGAGCCGCTGCTGGGCGGGCGTTTAGCGGGCAAGCTGCCGCCACGGGCCCGCGCTGTGCTCGATAGTGCCCGTGACCCGCATTTGCGCACTCCTGCCGCCTGGGGTCTTTCGTGGGTGTGGAATCATCCTCAGGTGACGATGCTGCTTTCGGGTATGACCGATACCGCGCAGGTGGACGAGAATTCGTCACTGGCAGACCTCGCGTTGCCGAATTCGATGACTGCCAACCAGCTCGACACGATTGCGCGCGTGTTGATGGAGTTTGAGAAATCGAACCGTGTGCCCTGCACGGGATGCGGCTACTGCATGCCATGCCCCAAGGGTATCAACATTCCCGGCTGCTTTGCCGCCTACAACGCGAGCTATGCGCACAGCTGGTTTACGGGGCTGTCGCAATACTTTACGGCGAGTGCGGTGCGCACGAGCGAGCCCAAGCTCGTGAGCAATTGCGTCAAGTGCGGCAAATGCGCGCGCCACTGCCCACAGCACATCGATATTCCCGAGCGTCTCGA
>OLHE01002440.1_pt1 | contig 10934 bp, 7 predicted proteins | sample 1605821 | NCBI WGS metagenome assembly OLHE01 (sample SAMN03283250) | human gut metagenome | biome: human-associated habitat; material: feces | host: Homo sapiens | place: USA | collected 2013
TAAGATTTATGCCCGTCCGGGGCGTCGGGGACGCCGCCCCTACAACAAATTTGTTGGTTCGTTATACATTCTTAATGAAAAATAGGATTAGGCCCCGGCGGGGTCGGGTGACCCCGCCCTACCGAGAGTTTACAGGTTTGTAACGCGATTTAAAACGATTTGTAGGGAACGGTCTTGACCGTTCCGGGTGTTTTCCTTATTTCCCTTTTGTTTGGAATATTGTCCATGGGTTTCGGAACGGTCAAGACCGTTCCCTACAAAGCAAAAATACATGGAAAGCAACACATGACAACAGGCAGCAGCCCACAAAAATAGGGCCGCTGCCTGTTGTTTTTATAATTATATATTATAAAGTTTCTTCGGTTCTTTCTTTTCAAAGAAGGAACAAAAACTCCCGTAAAACACTCACGCACCCGGCAGCAGGGCAACGGCATCGCGCAGGATGGTGAGAGGATCCTCGCCGCGCAGGACATGCAGGCTGATGTAGGGGCGGCCTACGGCGTTGTAGATCACGCGGTGCGGCATGGCATCCATCATGGCCCCCATCTGCGCCGGGGTCACAACATCGGTGTACAAAATCAGATTGTCGTTGCGCTGCACGATCTCCACAATGCCTGCGCGGGCGGCTGTCACGCGCACCAGGCTGATGTCCACCAACCCCTGCACACTGCGCGGCGGGTCGCCGTAACGGTCAATCAACTCATCCAGTACATCCGTGGCATCGTCACGGGTGGTGATGGCCGCAATCTTCTTGTAGGCTTCGATCCGCCCGGCGGCATCGGGAATGTAGCTTTCCGGCAGATAGGCATCCACCGTAATGTCAACAAGGCAATCACTCTTGTCCGGCGCAGCAGGCTCGCCGCGGGCGGCTGCAATGGCCTGGTTCAGCATTTTTACATACAGCTCGTAACCAACCGCTTCCATGTGGCCGTGCTGGCTGTGTCCAAGCAGGTTACCCGCGCCGCGGATCTGTAAATCGCGCATCGCAATGCGGAACCCGGAACCAAAAGAGGTAAACTCCCGGATGGCTGAAAGCCGCTTGGAGGCAATTTCCGTCAACACTTTGTCGCGCTGGAAGGTGAAATAGGCATACGCCTTGCGGTTGGAACGCCCCACACGGCCGCGAATCTGGTACAGCTGTGAAAGCCCCATGCGGTCCGCATTCTCAATAATCAGGGTGTTGCAGTTGCGCACATCCACGCCGGTTTCAATCAGGGTGGTGCAGACCAGTACGTCGATCTCGTTGTCCAACAGCTGTTGCCAAACCGAGGAAATCTGCTCCTCCGTCATTTTGCCATGGGCGATGCCGACCCGCGCACCCGGCACCAGCTTTTGCACCTTGGCGGCGCACTGCTCAATGGTTTCGACTCGATTGTACAGGTAATACACCTGCCCGCCGCGGGCCAGCTCACGCCGGATGGCTTCGGCAATAATGGCATCGTCATATTCCAGCACATAGGTCTCAATGGGCTGGCGCTCAAAGGGCGGCTGTTCAATGGTGCTCATGTCTCGGATGCCGGACAGTGCCATGTTCAGCGTGCGGGGGATCGGTGTGGCCGAAAGGGTCAGCATGTCCACCCCGATAAAGTTCTCTTTCAGCTTTTCCTTGTGTTTTACGCCAAAGCGCTGCTCCTCGTCAATGATGACAAGGCCCAGGTCTTTGAACTTTACATCGTCCGAAAGCAGGCGGTGGGTGCCCACCACAATGTCCACTGTGCCGTCTTTCAGGCCGCGGATGGTCTCTTTCTGCTCTTTGGCGCTGCGGTAACGGCTGAGCAGCCCGATGCGGATGGGAAAGGCCTCCATGCGGGCGATGGCCGTGTTGAAATGCTGCCACGCCAGAATGGTGGTGGGGGCCAGGATGGCGCACTGCTTGCCGCCCATCACGCATTTGAACGCGGCGCGCAGGGCAACCTCAGTCTTGCCCACGCCGACATCGCCGCACAGCAGGCGGTCCATCGGCCAGGGCTGCTCCATATCATGTTTGATCTCCGCCGCGCTGGAAAGCTGGTCCGGCGTTTCATCATAGGCAAAGCGCTGCTCAAAATCTCCCTGCCAGGTATCATCTGGTGGGAAGGCATGACCGTGCGCCCTTTTGCGGCGGGCGTACAGCTCAATCAGTTCCTTGGCCATCTGCTCGGTAGCGGCGCGCACTTTCTTGCGGGTCTTGGTCCACTCGGCCCCGCCCAGACGGCTGAGCTTGACATTCTCCGAATCCCCCGGCGTGGTGTAGCGGGAAAGCAGGTCCAGCTGGGTGACGGGAACATACAGCACATCTTTTTTATCGTACTCAATGCGCAGGTAGTCTTTGGTAACGCCCTGAACCGCCATTCGCTGGATGCCCGCATACCGGCCAATACCGTGGTTCTGGTGCACCACCAGATCGCCCGGCGTGATCTCGGTCAGGCTGTTCAGGGCATCTTTGGCTTTTTTGCGCTTTTTCTTCTGGGAGCTGGTTTCGCCAAAGGCACGGCCTGTCAGCAAAGCATACTTGGCAAACGGAAATTCGCACCCAGCGGAAAGGTGCCCCGCCAGAACCTGCACCAGCCCGGCAGCGGGGGCTGCTGCAGCATCGGTGGTAACCAGAATGCCTTTATCGCGCAGGTCGCGTGCCAGACCGGCTGCGGCACGGTCGGTGCCGGCCAGCAGGGTAACGGTATAACCGGCATCGCACAGCGGTTTCAAATCCTCCAGCAGCCCGGCGACTTCGCCATTCCAGGCAGGCAGGGTGTGAGCCGGGGCGTTGATGATATCTTTCAGCGGCTGATCCGGCATGCTGCGGGCAAAGTTCTCGGCACAGATGGTGCGGTAGTGTCCGGTTTTGGACCACAGGTAGCTTGGGTCCGCGTACAGGTTATCCAGCCCAGCGCAGAGGACGCCGTCCAGGATCAGGGATTTCAGTTCCTCGCCCCGGCGGTAGGCGGTCGCGCGGTCGGCTTCCCGGATGGAAGCAGGCTCTTCGGCCACAAGGAGCGGGTCGTCAAAATAATCCAGCACGGTGGCGGGATGGGGGTAGCGCACGGCCAGGTATTTGTCCATGTTGACCGGCACGGCACCGCCATCCAGCAGGTCCAGATCGGCGGCCATACAGTCTGCCATAGCGGTTTTCTTTTTGCCGCGCTGCTTGGCCAAAAAGGTCCGAAGCTGCTCGGCGGCATCGGCGGGCTTGCCGAACAGAACTTCCCGCGCGGGGCTCAGGTAAAACTTATCAATGGCATCCTCGCGGCGCTGGGTGGTCAGGTCAAAGGTGTGCAGGGTATCGATCTCATCACCCCAAAATTCCATACGAACCGGCATTTTCTGGTCGGGAGCAAAAATATCCACAATATCGCCGCGCACAGAGAACTGGCCGAGGCCATCCACCTGGGCCCGGCGGGTGTAGCCGGCACCAAACAAAGCGGCCAGCAGGTCATCCCGCAGCAGAGTATCCCCCGCATGGAGGGTGCGGGTGTTGGCGCAGAAATCCTCTTTTGGGGTGGTGAACTGGGTCAGGGCTTCCGCGGGCACAGCCACGGCGCGCAGCCGCCCGCCTACCAGCTCACCCAGCACAGCCAGGCGGCGGTACTCGTATTCGCGGGCGGTGCCCTCAATGGGGCGCAGCACATAGTCCCGCGCCGGGAACACGGCGGCGGGAATGCCCAGCGTGTTCAGGTCAGCAGCAAAGCGGGTGGCTTCGGCCTCGCCGGGGGTCACGATGCACAGCGGCTTATCCAACTGGCGGCACAGCGCGGCATACACCTGTGCGCGGCCGGATGCGGGCAGCCCAAACAGGGCGCATGCACCTTTGCCGGAAAGCGCGTGGCTCAGTTTTTTATATTCGGTTGTGGTGGTAAACAATGCGTCAAACATGGTGCCTCCTGCGCTTGCGCATGATAGGGCGGGTGATGTATAATTTTGAGGATACGAGTAATACGAGAGCTTTTGCCCCTTCTTTGAAAAGAAGGAATCGAAAAAGTTCGGCAGAATAAAGAAATCAAATAATGCTGCAATAAGGAGCAGAATATAGAAAGATGACAAAACATAAAAATGCAGCGCTGGATGAGCTGCGTATTCTGGCGGCGCTGATGGTGCTGGGCGTGCATACCGGGCAGAAAGTTGGCCTGGGGGATGCCGCCGCGGTTGGCGCGCAGGGGGTGCAACTGTTTTTTGTGCTCAGCGGGTACCTGGCCGCGGCCAGCCTGAGCCGCCACCCGGAGCCGCTGCCGTATTACCAGCGCCGCATCCGGCGGATCCTGCCGCTGTACTGGCTGGTGCTGGTGCTGCGCTGGCTGTTCGATGCGGTACGCTATCTGGCGGCGGGCGCCAGTGCAGCCCAGCTGTTTGGCCCCGGCGGGCCGTGCGGGCCGGGTTACCTGCGGTACTTTGTATTTTTGCAGATGTGGCTGCCCAGTGATAACTGGATGCTGTGGAACAACCGCAACGTGCTGTGGACGATGAGCGCCTTTGCGTTCTTTTATCTGCTGGCCCCGTGGCTGTACCGGCTGTGCAAACGCTTTTGGGGTGCGCTGGCGTTGCTGGTGGTCTGCCTTGCGGTGAAGGGCAGGATCGGCGGCTTAATTGAAAGCAGTCTGGCGGCTTTCCCGGCAGAAGCCAACATCAGCGAGTTCAGCGCAAAAACGCCGGTCATGACGCTGTACTGCTTTATCTTTGGCATGGCGGCGTTTGCGGCAGTGCGGGAGAACAAGCAGTTTTTATACGGGGCATTCTGCATTCTGCTGGCAGTGCTCACCAACTTCCAGCGGGCGGGGTTCGAGTGCGTGTTTACGGTGCTTGTTCTATTGGCCGTGCAGAACCCGCAGGGCGTTGGCCTGGCGGAAAATCAGAAGTTCGCCCAGGCCGTGGAATTTGTGGGGGCGGGCAGCTTTTGGCTGTACCTGGCCCACCCGCTGGTGCTGGAGCTGCTGCCCAGCACCGCGATGGGCGGCGCAGCCGCGTGGCTGTGCTTCGCCGGGGTATATGCCGTCTGCCTGATGGTGTGCTATGCGCTGTATACGCTTTTTGTGCGCCGGTATGAGCAGCGCTTTGCGTAACCATTGTACTATATTTGCAGCAAAACGGCAAAGTGAATTTTGAGAGAAGCGTTGCATGGAACGACAAATGGCGGGCGGCCCAGATGGGCCGCCCGCTTTGGCATTTGTATGATTGGAAAAGCTGTGCTCTTATCTTGTAGAGAATGTGAGGACGAACATTGTTCGCCCGCGGACGTTGGCCGTATGCAGGGTGGAATATGTGGCAAGACCCGTCATGCGGGACGATGACGAGCATCGTCCCCTACAAATCATTTGCAGCGTTTATCACCATCGGCAAAGTTTTCCACAGTGCGCACACCCCTGCAGGTGTTCCATTAAACCACATCCCGTGTAATGATGGATTGCAGATTTGAAGTGAGAATACTTCCTTTGCGGGCATCTTACACAGAAAACAGGAAGGGGCGCACACTGTGCGCCCCTACGGAACGCCTATCCGCGCTCAGTGGTTGAATTTATTCTGCGCTTCGCCCAGCTTGCCGGCCATCAACAGGCGGCAGGCGGCTTCCACGTCGGTGTGGCGGCCGGTCACAAGCTTGGCGTCATCGGGCGGGAACTTGCCCAGCACCCAGTCAGCCAGATCATAATCCGGGCGCGGCTTGGCGCCAACGCCAATGCGGATGCGGTAAAAATCCTCGCCGCCGGTGGAAGCGATAATGCTCTTTAGCCCGTTGTGCCCGCCAGCAGAACCGGAGGGCCGGATGCGGATGTGCCCCGGCTCCTGTGCAATGTCATCGCACAACACAATAATGTGGTTGCGCGGGATCTTGTAAAATGCCGCGGCGGGGGCGATGCTCTGGCCGCTCAGGTTCATGTAGGTCAGCGGCTTTAGCAGCATCACTTTGCGGCCGTCCACCTGGGCAATGCCGTAAAGGCCCTGCCATTTGCTTTTGTTGATCTCGCACCCCCAGGCTTCGGCCAACGCATCCAGCGCGGCAAAACCGGTGTTGTGGCGGGTGCCGTCATATTTCGGCTCCGGGTTGCCCAGACCGGCAATCAGCCAGTCTGCCCCGGAACCACCTCCAAATAGTCCCATAGTAAAAATCCTTATAGTAATTTTGTGATTTTAGTGTGCACCAGGGGCAAAGCGTTCCACTGTGTCCCGGATGGTATCCAGGAAGGATTCTGCACCTAAGGTGTTGACCTTGAAAAACACAGCCTGGCTGCCGCCGGATGTGATGGCGGAAAGCCGGATCTGCCCGTCAGCTTCCAGCAGGGTCAGGCTCATGGTAACACGGCCATTGCCAATGGCACTGTAGCGTTCGTATACCCGCACGGCACAGCGGCCGGTGCTGAAGTTGAAATCACTGGAACCTTCCAGCGTGGCCGAAACACTTTGTTTTACAACAGCGTCCAGCTCGGTCAGGATGGTGGTAAAATCCCCGGTCAGGGTGCGTTCCAAAATGGCCATGGCAGCAATCCTCCTTGCAGCAGGTCAGGGGGCATCAGTCGTTTTTCTTTTCGGCTTCCAGCTTCTGTTTTTTGGCAACGTATTTTTCCAGCTTCTTGGCGCCCCAGGCGGCAACTTCGGCCTGCTTGGCGCGCTCAATGCCCAGGGCACCGTCCGGCACATCGTGGCCGATGGTGGAACCGGCAGCAGTAAAGGCGCGGCTGCCCACCTTGACCGGCGCCACCAGGTTGGTGTTGCAGCCGATGAACGCATAATCGCCGATGGTGGTGCGGTACTTACCCTCGCCGTCATAGTTGCAGGTTACGGTGCCGCAGCCAAAGTTGCAGTACTTGCCCACATCGGCATCGCCAATGTAAGTCAGGTGGCTGACAGTGTTGCCCTCGGCAAAGTTGGCGTTCTTGGTTTCCACATAAGCGCCCAGGTGCACGCCCTCATCCGTCACGGTGCCGGTGCGCACATGGGTAAAGGGGCCAATCTTGTTGTTGGGGCCCAGATGGCTGTCATAACACTGGCTGGCGTTCACGGTGGAACCGGCCTCAACAATGGTGTTCTCCAATAAGGTATTGGGGCCGATGACGCAGTTTGCCCCGATGACAGTTTTGCCGCGCAGGATGCAGCCCGGCAGGATCACGGCGCCGGGTGCAATCTCAACTTCGGGGTCGATAAAAACCTGGTCGCTGATGAACTCCACACCGTTCTGCAGGTGCTTTTCAAAAGTTTCTTCAAAGGCCGCTTTGGCGGCAAGGTATTTGGCTTTCGCTTCGGACATAAAAATACCCCTTTCTGTTTTGGGCCAAAAGAGTATACGGCCCTACAAAAAAGCCCCGGAACAGGGCTGAAGCCTGCCGGGGCGGGATGAATTGAAAAAAGTGTTGCAGGATGTAATAAAATAACGTTTCCCAGCTTCTCACCCATTATAATTTACCGCATTTTTGGTCAAATTGCAAGAGCCTGACCCCAAAACTTTGTGAGATTTTCGGCGAAAATATTCGCCATTTATTTAACAATGTACTGGAAATTCCGGGCTGAGTCTGTTATAATGGACTTTGCAAGAGAGAAGATTCTTATTTTGCGGGTGTGCGCGGCACACCGGGAAGAAACCGTAATTTTGTTGGAGGTAACCTATGAGCAAGAAGTTTTTGTATTTGTTCAAAGAGGGCCATGACGCATTTGGCGGCGACCAGACGACCATGAAGAACATTCTGGGCGGCAAGGGCGCTGGTCTGGCAGAAATGACCCATGCCGGCATGCCGGTTCCTCAGGGCTTCACCATCACCACCGAAGCCTGCACCCAGTACTATGCTGACAACCGTGAGATCAACGATGAGATCAAGGCTGACATCTTCAAGTACATGGGAATCCTGGAAGAGCAGACTGGCAAGAAGTTCGGCGATATCGAGAACCCGCTGCTGGTTTCCGTTCGTTCCGGTGCACGTCAGTCTATGCCCGGCATGATGGATACCATCCTGAACCTGGGCCTGAACGACCAGGCTGTTGAAGGTCTGGCAAAGAAGACTTCTAACCCCCGTTTTGCATATGACTGCTACCGCCGCTTCATCCAGATGTACTCTGATGTCGTCATGGAGCTGGGCAAGAGCTTCTTTGAAGAGCGCATCGACGCTATGAAGGAGCGTAAGGGCGTTAAGCAGGATATCGAGCTGGACGCTGAGGACCTGAAGGAACTCGTCAAGGAGTTCAAGGCCATCTACCTGGAGAAGCAGGGCGAAGAGTTCCCGCAGGATCCGAAAGAACAGCTGATCGGCGCTGTCAAGGCCGTCTTCCGTTCTTGGGATAACCCGCGCGCCAACGTTTACCGCAAGATGAACGAAATCCCCTACGAGTGGGGCACTGCTGTCAACGTTCAGCAGATGGCTTTCGGTAACTCCGGCATGCGTTCCGGCACCGGTGTTGCTTTCACCCGTAACCCCGCTACCGGCGAAAAGAAGTTGATGGGCGAGTACCTGATCAATGCTCAGGGCGAAGATGTCGTTGCCGGCATCCGTACTCCTTCCCCGATCAGCAAGCTGCACGAGGAAATGCCTGAGGTTTACGATCAGTTCGTTGAGATCGCAACCCGCCTGGAAAACTACTACAAGGATATGCAGGACATGGAGTTCACCATCGAAGATGGCAAGCTCTTTATGCTGCAGACCCGTAACGGCAAGCGCACCGCACAGGCTGCTCTGCAGATCGCCTGCGACCTCGTTGATGAGGGCGTTATCGATCAGCGCACCGCTGTACTGCGCGTTGAGCCCAAGCAGCTGGATACCCTGCTGCACCCGCAGTTTGACGCTGCTGCCCTGAAGGCTGCTGAAGCAATCGGCAAGGGCCTGGCCGCTTCTCCGGGATCTGCCTGCGGTCGCGTTGTCTTCAGCGCTGAAGATGCTGAAGAGAAGGTCAAGGACGAAGCTTGGAAGAAGGTCGTTCTGGTCCGTCTGGAAACCAGCCCCGAAGATATCGTCGGCATGCAGGTTTCTCAGGGCATCCTGACCGTCCGCGGCGGCATGACCAGCCACGCAGCTGTTGTTGCACGTGGCATGGGTACCTGCTGTGTTTCCGGCTGCGGCAATGATAACGATGTTGCTATCGATTACGATGCAAAGGTTATCACCATTAACGGCCACACCTTCCATGAGGGTGACTGGATGAGCATTGATGGCTCTACCGGCAACATCTACGAAGGCCAGATCGCTACCGTCGCTTCCACCGAGAACGCTAACTTCAAGCGCTTTATGAGCTGGGCTGACGAAGCACGCCAGATGAAGGTTATGACCAACGCCGATAACCCGCGCGATGCACAGAACGCTGTTGATATGGGCGCTGAAGGCATTGGCCTGTGCCGTACCGAGCATATGTTCTTCGCTGAGGATCGTATTGCTGCTGTGCGTGAGATGATCTGCGCACGTACCGTTGAAGAGCGCAAGGTTGCCTTGGCTAAGGTTGAGCCGTTCCAGGAAGCTGACTTTACCGCTATGTACCGCATCATGGGCGATCGTCCGATGACCATCCGTTATCTGGACCCGCCTCTGCATGAGTTCCTGCCCACCAAGGCTGAGGATATCGAAGCCCTGGCAAAGGATATGGGCATGACCACCGAAGAGCTGAACAACGTTGTTGTCAGCCTGCATGAGTTCAACCCCATGATGGGCCATCGCGGCTGCCGTCTGGCCGTTACCTATCCGGAAATTGCCGAGATGCAGACCAATGCTGTGATCAAGGCTGCCATCAAGGTTTCTGCTGAGACCGGCAAGATGATCACCCCGCACATCATGGTGCCCCTGGTTGGCGAAGTGAAGGAGCTGAAGTACGTCAAGGACGTCATCGTCAAGACTGCTGACAAGCTGATCGCTGACGCTGGCGTTGACATGAAGTACCAAGTTGGCACCATGATCGAGATCCCGCGTGCCGCCCTGACCGCAGGTGAGATCGCTAAGGAAGCTGACTTCTTCAGCTTCGGTACCAACGACCTGACCCAGATGACCTTCGGCTTCAGCCGTGACGATGCTGCTAAGTTCCTGACCGCTTACTATGATACCAAGATCTACGAGAGCGATCCGTTCCAGCATCTGGACCAGATCGGCGTTGGCAAGCTGGTTAAGATGGCTGCCCATGACGGCCGCGCAACCAACCCCAACTTGGGTCTGGGCATCTGCGGCGAGCACGGCGGCGACCCCTCCAGCGTTGAGTTCTGCCACAACGTTGGCCTGGATTACGTTTCCTGCTCTCCGTACCGCGTTCCCATCGCACGTCTGGCCGCTGCTCAGGCTGCTATTAAAAATCCCAGAGCATAAGGCTTTTATAACGAGTTATCGTTAAAAAACGAGCATAAAATAAGGCCCACCGTCAATTTTGGCGGTGGGCCTTATTTGTTTGCTCATGTATGAGGTGAATTGCGTTTAACACAGGGGCGCTTCCCAGAACCATCACAGATACACCTCCACGGTCAGGTCGGTCCACGCTGCACGACGGAACTGGTGGGGCATCTTGTTGGCTTCCCGGTAACGCTTGGCGGTTTCAAAGTCGATGGTGAAGGTGAGGATCGATGGAATATACAAAAACGGTGAGCTGGACTATGAGGCAACTCACAAGAAATTCTTGTTGGTTCGTTCCGAAGGGACAAGACAGGTAAAAATAAATTAAGGTATCCCGACTTTATGACTTTTTGAATGCTATCTGAAAAAAAGAAAAACCGCTGCGCAGCCGACAGCGGTTCATCGTCATATTCTGTTTTCAGAACAGCCAAGCAAATATTGCCGATGCAGCGACAATCAAGGCACTTCCTGCCAAGGATAACAGCATCGGTACTGCAAATGGGCACAGTAACAGTGCCACAATCGCCGAAGCCGCTGCCTGTGCATAGCTACCATCTAGCAGCGCAAGGAAAGCCGCAAAGCCGCCCAGCCCGGCAAGCAGTAATAGTAAATCTAAGGCAGCACCGCATAATTCCCGCCTAACGGCTTAAGCACCGCTCCGGCGGCTGCGGCACGGCATCTGCG
>OLHE01002443.1_pt1 | contig 10915 bp, 8 predicted proteins | sample 1605821 | NCBI WGS metagenome assembly OLHE01 (sample SAMN03283250) | human gut metagenome | biome: human-associated habitat; material: feces | host: Homo sapiens | place: USA | collected 2013
CAACCCAAGCACAAATGCATACCCGCACCCGCCAAGTACAGCTTGCTATGCAGAAAGCCGCCGCCAACACCCGTAAGACCGCTACGGCGGTGCGCTCGGCCATCCGGCATTTTCTCGCCAGTCTGCGCAGCCTTGTCACGGCCATTGTCACAGGCATCAGCGTGGCACTCAGCATTATAATTGTCATCAGCCTTGTGGCGTTTGTGTCCGGCTCGGCCTACGGCATATTCTTTGCCGCCAACGCGCCAAGCGCAGATACCATCACCGTGCAGCAAGCGGTGGAAACCCTGACGGAAGAATACCGCGGCAGGTTGGAAGAAATCTCCGACACCGTACAACATGACCGCCAAGACATTAAAGCCAACGATGACGTGTACTACATTCGTTGGCAGGATGTCTTGGCGGTCTTTTCTTCGTATGTATCAGGTAATGAGCAGGGCGCACCCGTGGCGGCGCTGACGGAAGATCAAGTGGACAAGCTGCGGAAAACTATGTGGGCGATGAACGAAGTGGACTACTCCACCCACCCGGAGACTGTCACCATAGATACTACCGACGAGAACGGCAACCCCACGGGAGGCACCGTCGAAGTTGGCGGCGTTGAATACGCCATCACCGACCCCGTGTTCCCCACGGTCGATTGGTCCGATCCCTACAAGCTCACGCCCGAAGAAGAGGCGGTCATGGAATCGCTCGCGCAAGCGTTCATCGGTTGCGAAAAGCTCCAGCGCCACATGCACTTCATGCTCGACGTGGGCAGTCTCTACACTATTTATAATGGCAACTTGCTCTTCCACGCCTGCGTGCCGCTGAACCCGGATGGCTCGCTCAAGGAAGTTGATGTGTTCGGCACCATCTACAAGGGTCGCGCGCTCTTCGATATCTTCGACCAATACGTGCGCGATGCGTTCTATAGCCCCGACCCTGAACTGCGCAAACGCGGCAAGGACCTCATTTGGTACATGTGGCTCGGCGCCGGTTCGCCGCTCTTCGCGAAGAGCAAGATGGCCACGTTCGAGATCTATCTGGTGGCCGACAAGGCCGCGCGCAAAGAGGTGAAGAACCCCTTCTATACCTTGTTCGATGAGGAGGCCGTCTTTGATGGCATCTTCGAAGACTTCGGACTCGACCCGAAGACCGCGCACATCGTGTGTGGTCACGTGCCCGTGAAGGTGAAGGATGGGGAAGACCCCGTGAAGTGCAACGGCAAGGTGTTCACGATCGACGGCGGTTTCTCGAGCGCCTACCAGGGAACAACGGGTATCGCGGGCTTCACGCTCATCTACAGTTCGCAGGGCTATTTCCTCGATGCGCACAAGCCGCTGCCTTCTACGGCCGAAGCGATCGACGAACGCCTCGATATCTTCTCGGACCGTCGCGATGTCCAGCTCGCGCCCGAGCCCATCTTGGTCGCGCAAACCGACCTGGGCGCCGCCATCGAAGCCCAAATCTCCGCCCTCACCATGACAATAGAACACATCTAATGTCATATTTGATGCGGTGGGCGACAAACTACCCCAGGTGACAAATGCCCGGGTAGTTCGTCATCCGTGATCCCGACGAAACCTTCGCGGATGACGAACGACAGTTGTTCACCATCTTCCGCAGTAGCGGGAAAACGCACACCTGACGTGCGTTTTCTTATGTCAAGACTTGTTTGTAAACGCATAAACAGCTATACTATAAATGCGTTTAGGAGCGTGATCCAAATGGCAACGAAAACATTCTCAAGCAGGGCAGACGCAGAGAAACTTGCGTATGCGGATGCGCTTGCAAAAAAGGAATATGGCATGTCGTTCGGCCAGTATTGCGGCACGGTATTGCTTAATGGTATTGAACAAACTGGCGAATTACCTCGTTATAAAAACGAAGATGAGTTCGCACGAAAAAAGCGAGCAATAGAATTCATGAAGAATTTCTCTTCCTATCCGCACGATGAGCGTATCGGCAGAATGACAGACGAAGAGCTCAAAGATCTTGTTGCGAGTCGTTATGAATAGAAAACTACTGGTGGATACTAATATCTTTTTGGATGTTGCGATCGATGCACGCGAAGAGCATGTTCCAGGACTCCTTCTTTGGGATGAGTTTCTCTATGGTGAGATAGAGGGATATGTAGCTGCAACATCACTTAAGGATGTTTACTATATCCTCGGTAAATATGAAGGCGAGTCCCGTTCGCGCGATTTTATTGAAGCCATACTAAAAATCTTTCAGGTGGTACCTGTTGATGCTCTTGTTTGCAAAACTGCGATCAGATCCAACGAGCCAGATTTTGAAGACGGTATCGTGCGCGAATGCGCGGAGAGCATTCCGGTAGACTTTATCATTTCTCGAGATAAAAGCGCTTTCGGACGTTCGTATATCAAATGCCTCACAGCGCAAGAATACATCGATTTCTTCTGCGATATCGAAGAGATAGAGCTCCCAAAATAGATGACAAACTACCCCAGGTGACAAATGCCCGGGTAGTTTGTCACCTTTTGTCATTAAAATAGGAAACCGAAGCGGAAGGGGCACAATTGCCGCCGTGCTTCGGTTTCGATGCTTACATTATACAATTATTTCAGCTTTATAACTGTGCGATTTTTGTTAACGAATATCAGCGATTTGACCTTTCTATTCAGAGAAAGCTGTTTCTTGAGTTCATTGAGCACTTGATAATCACGGACATTTCTCATGCGTTTAGAGTCAAATACAATAAAGCATGATTGACTCATCGCTTTTTTGATATTCTTTCCGATAACTGACAAGTGCGAACCAGTAGGTGATTTCATTTCATAGAGAACGTCATCCAGATACGCATCTGCCGAGTGTTGATACTTATCGTCATTTTTCCTGATGAATTCTACTGTATATCCGTAAGCAGCGAGCGCTTCAGCTGTTGATAGTTCATGTGGCCAGGGATTTGCTCCCGATTGGATGATTATCTTTCCCTTCAGTCTAGTCACTATATGGATGGTGTATTTTTGGGCAATCTATTAGCCATTAAAGTGCGGCGAGTGCTTCGAGGGGCTGGACAGCCTCGATCTCAGCGCGATGAAGTTCTAAAGAATTCCAAATGTCTACTTTGGCTTGCATATTCATCCAGAACTGTGGGGTAGTACCAAACAAACGCCCAAGCTTCAGGCACATTTCTGGACTAAGGTTCCTGCGCTCACGCACGATATCGTTCACAGTCTGTCGAGTAACCCCGAGCTTTTCAGCAAGTTTTGCCACACTCAGATCGAGCTCAGGCATATAGTCTTCGCGCAGAAATTCCCCAGGATGAATAGGCTTCCGAGAAACAACGATCATATCTTCACTCATAAGAGACTCCTTTAGTTAAGCTAACAAGCTACCTGGCAATCTATTAGCTATCTTGATCTTCGTTTGCGCTATCTCTTTCAAGCAGCGCATAAGGGTCTATTGGCGGAATAGTCTGCTTTCCGACAAGGGTTTCGGCGGTGATGCTCTCGATGATGCTCCGGATCTTGCCATATGCTATCGAGATTCCGTTTGCTCGAGCGTACTCTAAGCATCTGGCCTCAGAAAGATCTCCGATTGCCTTGAGCGGAATTGCAATAGTAACCCCAACCTTAGCCGATGCAACAAAATGAATTGGTACATTGCTTTTTTTGCGAACACGATCCAGAGCTGCTTCAAGAATAACCTCGCAACGTAAGCACTCATTCTCGATGAAGGATCTACCGCGGCCGTACTTTGTTGCAAGAAGGTCTTCTGGCTCACTTTTTTCTTTTTCTTCATCGATGGTCTTGAATTCAACCCCCAGTACTTTTGAATCCAGGATTTTAACGGGGGATAGTACGTTATTCCTACTCATGCCACTAATGCCTTTCGTGTTGTTTCTTCCTGAACACACTTATGCTCTTTATTGAACGGAACTGCGCATACTTCTATCTGCTGAACTACTTCTTCAGAAAGATCGATGAACGCATATTCTACTGATTCTGTTTCATCAGTTAGGTCCTCAGCGCTGGGAATGTCAGATATATAGAATATCGTGCCAAGATCTTCGTCAATCATTAAGCCATAAGGGTCGTCCTCTGTCAGGAGTGTAGTTAGCAGCTCAAGATCGGAAATGGGAACATAGGCGGTATCGGAAACTCCACACATACGAAGATCGTCAAATTCGCACCCAAGCGCAACAGCAACTTTTGCCATTGTTCGAAGCGAAATATTTCCGGTAGCAGAGAGCATCTTCGAAACAGCTGCCGGTGAGACATTGAGTAGCTCAGCCAGGTCCTTCTGTTTTAACCCAAGCTCTTTGAGCCGCTTATAGACCTCTATCTCAAAATCGAGCATAAGTTTAAATAGAACCGTATTAACACTTGGCGGAAGTGGCTCATCTCTGCCGAGGAATTCCTCGCGCGTAACGTACATGGTCATGGTTCATTCATCCCTTTCGAGGAGTTTCTTCGCAGTCTCCATTTTCGACTCGACGCGTTGTGCTGCCTTGAGCGTACTGACGTGTTTATGCGCTTTAAAAGCATCCAACATAACGAGCTTCTTTCTCTTCTTATCGTGGTAGGACAAAACTCGCCAAACACCACTGAATCTTCTGATCTCAATTAGGTTCTTGCTAGAACCTTTGATCGTATCAAAACGCGATGAACTGAACGCGAACTCAACTCCTTCTTCATAGCCTAAATCCTCTATTTCAATAATAAGAGAATACAGTTCAGCAATTATGTCCGGTTCCTTCTTGAATCTCTTCTGAAGGATGTCTTTTCCCGAAGGATCAGATGCATCGACTAAGAGATAGAAGAACTCGGAAATCCTTTTAAGCTCCCATTTTTCTTCCAACGTATTCTCCTCAAAGTTTACCACATAATTAACTTATAGGTTAATCGCTAGAAAATCAACTTATAAGTTAACTTATCGAACAAACTCCAAATTTGCCGGTTTTGATCTCAGCGAGATTCCTGCGCTCAAATTAAAACTTCTCTTTTTCTCTAATAATCGGAAGCAATTTATGTAAACAATCGAAAAATTGTAATTAAACGGTTGCAAAATAAAAAAATTCTCTATAATGAAAAAAGTTCAGAAATAATGCTTATAAAATTTCTGAATATGCTATAATAACGGAAGAGAAAACAGCGGTTAGTGCATGAACAAAGATTCGCAACATAAATCGACTGAGGCTCAGCAGTGGCCACCGATTTCTTTCGAGAAACACGTGTGGCAGCAAGACGGCAACCAAGATGCAACCGAGCGCATCGAGGAAGGCGTTGTGAAGGGTGAGAGCAAAGGCCCCTTCGCCAAGGCTGTTGAAGGTTCTGGAGATAGTGGATCAAGTTCACTCGGCTTGAATCGCAGCACTGAAATGGAATACCAGGCTGCACTTCCGCTGTTGATCGCCGAGCGAAGCGTGGCGGTTCCGGACGATCTGTCAGCTCGCATCAGCGCACTGCTCGTAGAGATGGCGCGCTTCGATGTGGAGTTGGGGCAGCGTGCGGATAACGTACCGACCATGCTCTTGCGGAGTGAAAGCTCAGCAAGCTCTCAGATCGATCGACTCACTTCGACCGCTCAGAGCGTTGCGCTTGCAGAGCTTTACCCCAAGGCATCCAGCGATGCGCGCCTGGTTGTGGCAAACATGATCGCTACTCAAAGAGCGCTCGAATTGCCGGCCGGGTTAACGCTCGAGGGAATCGTGGAAATTCACGAACTGCTGCTCGACAACTCGCATCTTGAAAACCAAACCAATTCGGCATTTGAAAAGCTACGCCAGAAACCGGTCTGGCTGGGGGGCACATCATTCACTCCTCATACCGCACTATTTGTGCCCCCTGCTTTTCAACATGTACCTGAATACATGGCGGATTTGATCGAATTCGGCACTCGATCAGATCTGAACCCAGTAGTGAAGGCAGCCATTCTTTACGCACAGTTTCAAACCGTGCATCCGTTCCTCACCGCGAATGGCCAAACCGGCAGAGCTCTGGTTCATCACATCTTCAGAGCAGAAGGAGTTCTTTCTTCCACTTTGATTCCAGTCTCTGTCGGTTTCCTTCACAACATCGATTCACTTATTAATGCGTTGCAGTCTTATCGCGAAGGCGATCCGCTCGTCATCATCGAAGAGCTCGTCTCAGCACTCGAGCTTGCGTTGTTCGTGAGTCGCGTTACTGAAACATCCATCGAATCGCTCTTGGAAGATTGGGATAACCTCGTCGGTCATCGCAAAGGATCGAAGATTCGACAACTTCCAAAAGCGTTGGTGAAACAACCGGTAGTGAATTCCGCTTATCTGGCAGACAGCTTGGGGGTAACCCAGCGCACGGCAACCACGCTCATTCTTCGCGCTTGCGAATACGGAATGCTCCGACATATGGGCAAGCGTCAACGTGGCGATTTTTATCAGTCGGACGCCATCATCAACGTCCTCGATGAGATCAATGAAGCCAGCACGTTCCGCAACATCCGCATCGCGTAAAGGTGACAAACTACCCGGTCGTTCGTCACCAAGTTTCAACCCGCGAAGAATCTGAGACATGGTTTGTCCACAAAAGCTTGCGCGAAGATCTTGGGAACTCGATCTTTCATTTCTTACTGGCGCTCTCAGAAGCTCTGGCTCATGAAGATCGACTCGATTTAGGTAGGCAGAAGCAGCCGTAATCGATGTCTCGTTCGAAGTCTTGAAGAGACGAACAAATGCTCGACCTGAGGTTTTTGAATCGAGCGAAAGGTAATTCGGGGCTGAAGTACTCAAAACGAACCATTTTCGGCCCAAATTTCCATGAGTTACTAGTCATAAAAAATGTTTGCGGGCCTTAGAACGGCTCTCAGAGCCTCATTTTTTCGAGTAAGACTCAAAAAATCGTCGATAGGGAAGACCTCGGTTCAACAAGCGGTGTTCGAGTAAATTTCGATGGATCCAACTTTGATTCAACAGTCTTTGATCGAAGTGAATCTGCTCTTGTCATGATCTGCGCTACTGCCACACCGGTCATTACCGCCAAGTAGGGATCCTGAAGGTGTGCTTGGCAGAAAAAGGAAGGTACGAGCGAGGCTAAGCAAAAGCAGTCCGAGAAATCCATTTTTGCGAAAATTACCCTTCGCAAAAATTAGTTCGAGGCTGCGTTGCCTCGAGCGAGACCTTCCGTTTCTGCCAAGTCTTATTTCTGAGCGCTACGACAAGCCACCAGATGCGTTCTAAGGCGAGGCGCGAATTTTTATCAAAAAATGGCGAAAAATGGGGTTTTCCACACCGAAAACGCCTGATAGCAAGCCGTATATCAACTGTATAGCTAGCTGCTAGAAATCTGCTAGAAATTGGCTTGAAATGCAGCTAAAAATGGGGGAGTTTGCTCAAATTCGGGAATAGAATTACATCCAGTTGAAACAAAGAAAATACCACCTGCAAAACTGCAAACTAGGTACGAAATAAGACCGAGGATCACGTGTACCTTGAAATGTATAGCCGAATGTATATCTCACAAGGTTTGGTAAAAGAGGTTTTCCACAAAAAAAGGTGTCGAACGACCGGCTAGTTTGTCATCCATAATTCCTGCACAATGGGGTTGGGGTCGAAATCGCGTAATCGCGACCTGGGGAAACGTGTGTGGAAAACTAGCCCTAAATCGCTCTCGATCATAAAATCAGGAAATAATAAAGCAGCAGGAAAATCGCAAGAAATCGCGAGAATTCAGCGTGTGGAAAACTGCCAAAAGCGCGCAAAAGGGGAAAATCGCCCAAATCGAGCAAAACGAGTCCTCGAAATGTGTAGGAAATGTGAAGATTTGCTTGACAGAAAAGTGGCAAAACAGCCCAAAAATCACGATTCGATGTCATTTTGGCAACGTGGCAGGTAGCAACACGTTCCTCACAGCCGCCTTACGGGCGCTATACGGTTTGACCATATATTTTCATCGCGCAAAAAATAAAACGCGATCCAGAATCTAGCCGACTGCTATCGAGGTTCTCCACATCACTAAAGCGCCAGTTCAGACGCATTTTCGAAATCCCTATACACGTGCGCGACCGCGGCCAGGGTGCTAAAATCGGCGATGCCGGTTAGTGATGAGGAACGAAATTTAAATGCAACAACTACGCCAACACACGTTTGGTTGTGGCCACCGCACCCCCTGTGCAGTGGCTAACGCTGTATTTACCCTTTTTGCAGGGTTCGTTACCGTTGCGCTAACTTTCGCAGCAAGTCTTATCCTTTCTTCAACTCTTTATGTAAATGCCGCGTATGCCGAGGTCGCTGTGAATAACGGCACAAGCGCGGAAGCCACTCAAACTGTTCAAAACACTCAAAACGCTAAAAAAGAAACCGCAGGTCAAAGCGATGCGAAGGCAACGACAAAGGCTGAAAACGCCGCCGGAAACGGAAATGCCGCGCTTTTGCAGAATTCCGCTTCGACCTCGAAAAACTCCGAAAGCGCGGCATCTGGCGCGGCAAATGGCGCTGCTGCTAACAACGCGCAAAACAACCCCACTAACAATGGTTCTGCAAACGCGACCAACCAAGGTGCGCAACAAGCAAAACCGGCAACCTTCTCTATTACGTATGTGGTTGATGGCAAGTCTGCTACCACCAATGGGGTCGCCGGAACTATCACGCTTGAAACGCTCGAGTCGAAAACCAACGAAGATGGCATCACGTTCACCTTCCTCGGTTGGAAGCTCCCGGATGGCACGCTGCTCGCCCCTGGTTCCAAATTCGAAGTGACCGAGGACGTAACGCTCACCGCCGCTTGGAAGATCGACTCCGCAGACACCAATGTTTCGATCCAGAAACCGCAAACCATTAATAAGGCTGATTCCCTTAACACCGCAGAGAAAGCAGAAATCGCAGCTCAGCCTAGTAATCCGGTTCTGGGTCCTGGGTACGATTTGGTCGTGATCCCGACAGAAAGTGAAACAGAAGACCAGTTCGGCAACGACATGGGCGGAACGTCGAGTGCCTCTAATGGCATAACTACGCTTCCGAACCCGGACGAAAACCTACTCATTCCTGAAGACCCCAACATCCCTGTTCCGCCTGATGAACAAGGGAAAATCACGGTAAACCTCGACAAAGATTCTTCTGAAACTGAAATAACAACGGTCAATCCGCACGCTCCTCCATCGGGCGCCCCAAGTAATTCTTCCTCCACGGGCGCAACCGAGGACGGCAAGTCCACCAGCGCAGATGACGCTGACCATGACGCGACCACCCCTGAGTTCGTTGTGAACGTGAACGCTCCTGCGAACGCAACCACTAATAATGCAACCGCCGAAGACATCGCGGCTGCAACCGACCCCAACTTCGTGGGTCCGATCGCTCCCGCGGGCACCATCACCAACCCTGCGGACGATCCCGAGGCAGCAGCACTCATCGCTGCCTACAACAACAAGAACAACACTACTAATAAACAGTTCACCATCCATCCCGCCCTCGCCGCAGCAAAATCAAACGGCACCATCTCCACGGCGGCACTCACCAAGAACTACTGGACCCCCGGCAACACCACCATCTGGTGGACGTGGGATTCCGCCACCGGCACGCTCACCCTCGGCAACGACGCCACCGCCGACACCGAGCTCGCCGACTTCACCCCCAGCACCCTCCCTTGGCTCACCGCCACCAGCGGCGGCGCAACGCCAAACGAGATCAAGCACATCGTCACCTCCGTGAGCTCCCGCGGCGCACGCATCATCGTGAAGCAGATGACCGGCTGGTTCGAAAACTACACGGCCCTGCTCACCTTCGACGCCACCGGCCTCAGTGTCACGCAGGCCACCAGCCTCGAACGCCTCTTCAAGGGCTGCCAGAACCTGACCTCCATCAGCAACCTGGACACCTGGCGCTCGGAGGCCACCACCAATTACGCTGAAATGTTCTCCGGCTGCTCCAGCCTCAAGGCGCTCGACCTCTCCGGCCTCTACACGGCCGACTTCTCGGGCTCCGGCGCAGCAACCACCTCCACCAAGAACCGCACGAACATGCTCGCGGGCATGACCTCGCTCGACACCCTCAAGCTGGGCGCCCACACCTCGCTCGACGGCTCCGGCCTCCAGCTCATCCCCAGCCGCCTGGACTCCCTGGGCAAGTGGGAAGCGCAAGCAACAGACCCCGCGGAAGCCATCGCCTGGAAGGGCTCGGCCAGCGAACTTATCCAGCGCTACCCAGCAACCGGCGGCATTGCCCCCGATGACACTGGCACGCTGCCTGATCCCACCAAGCCGCTCACGGCGAACATCATCTACGTCTTCCACGTCTGCGGCACCTTCCCGTCGAACGACAAGGTCCACTGGGATTACAACTCCACCACCAAGACCATCACCATCCACGCCGACTACAACGCCGGCGCGGGTGAAACCCACGTCACCGACACCTACATGCCGTGGCTCGACGCCATCACGCAGGCCGACGTCACCCGCGTGAACTTCTCGCGCAAGGACCTCAACGGCAACGACGTCTGGTACGTCACCTTCGCCAGCCTGGGCGGCCTCTTCCAGGGCTACACCAACCTGGTAAGCTTCAGCGGCGTGGGCCTCAACACCGAAAACAACCTGGACTTCTCCAACTTCCTCGCCGGCTGCACGGCCCTCACCTCGGTTGACATCTCAACCTGGTCGATGCGCGCGCAAGCAGCTGCCGCCACCCTCAACATCCAGAACATGCTCACGGGCTGCGCCGCGCTCAACACCATCAGCGTCGGCGACGGCGTCGTGCTCTACATCAGCGCCGCCAACACGGCCGGCCTCGAATCCCTCTACGGTCGCGGCGAAGCCGACGGCGTGTGGGAGCGCAAGAACTCCACGCTCGATCCGTGGTTTGGCACCTCCACCAACCTCGCGAAGCGCTACAACACCTACGGCACCGGCAGAGTTAATGGCTATAAGATCATGGAGGAAACCCTGAACCTCCGAGATGTAAGAATCTTCGACTACATCGAGGACGGAAACGGCATGAAAACGG
>OLHE01002455.1_pt1 | contig 10873 bp, 7 predicted proteins | sample 1605821 | NCBI WGS metagenome assembly OLHE01 (sample SAMN03283250) | human gut metagenome | biome: human-associated habitat; material: feces | host: Homo sapiens | place: USA | collected 2013
TATAGAAACTAAAGGTTTAGAATTTGATTTGAATATCGGACGTATTGATGCTATCCGTACGGCCTTCCAAATAAATGGCTCATGGATGCGTACTAAGAGTTGGCGTCAGGGTTATAGCTTCTATGACAATAGCGAAGATGCTGCTTCAGCCCGTAAACCGGTGGCCATTTATTCTCAAGAAGGCAATGCAAGTTACAAACAACAATTTGTAACGACTTTACGTGCCACTCACAATATCCCGCGTATCGGTTTTGTTGTTACGATGACAGCACAAGCTATTTGGCAGCAGTCTAATTGGAATACATTTGGAAACGATTCTATACCTGTGGGCTATTTAGCATTGGAAGATGCGTCTGTAAATATGTTTCCCAAGGGGAAATATACCACTACCCAGCAAGTAAAGGATGCAGGATATGGATATATGTTGAATAATGTAAGTCATAATAATGCTATAAAAGAATCATACAGTCCTTATTTTTGTTTTAACTTGAATGTAACTAAAGAAATTAGCAATATGCTACGTGTTTCTTTCTTTGCCAACAATATGTTCAGAAGTTATCCGCGCAGAGAATCCAAACGTAATCCGGGTTCATATATTCAATTGAATAACCGATTTTTCTTTGGGCTGGAATTATCACTCACTTTATAATGTTTAGGAAGTTATGAAAAAATATTTAATATATTTGTTTACATTGGCAAGTACCCTTTTGATAGGATGCGATTCGTTCAGGGACATGTCTGGCACAGCAGAAGTGAATCCTATCACAGTGGATGTATATTTGGATATTACCGTTGAAAATATATCCACACTGAAAGATCTGACTGTAAAGTTCGACAATTACGATGAAGATTTACATTATGTAAAAGAAGTAACTGATAATAGTGTGAAAGTTGACGGAATTATCCCCGGAATTTATTCGGTAACAGTATCCGGTACAGCGATCGATACAGAAAACAATGAATACTACATCAATGGCAATTCTGTAAATGCGGCATTATTTAAGCATGGTAGCGCATTGAATATTGAAGTACAAGGGCTTAAAGTGAGCCCATTAATATTCAAGGAGATTTATTATTGCGGTAGCCGTCCGGAAAAAGGAGGAGTCTATTTCCGAGACCAGTTCTATGAGATATACAATAACTCTGCTGACATTTTGTATTTGGACGGTATTTATTTCGCAAATTTAACTCCGGGTACAGCTACCACTAAATTACCTATTTGGCCGGAAGCGGACGGTAATAATTATGCATATGGAGAACGTGTGTGGAAATTTCCAGGAAATGGAACCGAATATCCGTTAGCGCCAGGTGAATCTTGCATCATTTCTCAATTTGCCGCTAACCATCAGTTGGACATCTATAACCCTCAAAGTCCTATAGACGGCAGTAGTTCTGAGTTTGAGTTTAATATGAATAATCCAAACTTCCCTGACCAGGCAGCTTATGATATGCAACATGTTTTCTACCAAGGAAAAGCAGAGATGGGAAGTATACCACAATATTTGACATCCGTATTCGGAGGTGCTTATGTGATTTTTCGTGTTCCTGAAGGAGAAGCTTGGGATCCGGTCAACGATGAAAATATGAAGACAACAGATCTTAGCAAACCGAACAGCAATGTTTATTATGCAAAAATACCTATTAAATATGTATTGGATGCTGTTGAAGCAGTAAACAATGAGTCAAAGATGAATGCAAAACGTGTCCCCGGTGTACTTGATGCAGGTATTACTTGGGTAGGAGCTACTTATTGCGGTTTAGGTATTGCTCGCAAATTGTCCACAGACGAAGAAGGTAATCCTATTATTCGCGAAGAAACAGGTACATATATATATCAGGATACAAACAACAGTACGGATGACTTTGAACGTGGCGTTGTTCCTGTAATGCGTCGTAATGGAGCAAAAATGCCTTCATGGAATCACACATTGTAATAATTAACTAAAAAGACAGAACAATGAAAAAACAATATATGAACTATATGAAAAGCTGCCTGCTGGTAATGATAGCCTGCCTTGTAAGTATGGTGGGAGCGGCACAGGGCTTCTCTCCCGCCGCTATGGAACAATTGAAAACAAGACGACTATGGTCTCATTCACAGAATGCTGCCGGTATGCCATTCGATGATATTCAGAATTATTCGAATGTTATATTGGGATATGACTTACAGGACGGAAACTATTGCCGTCCGCAAGAGGGGCAGAAAGAGGCTATCGTAGGTGTATCCAGTGAAGGCTTTATCAATCTGAAAAATGCATATGTGTGGGGAGCATTTAATTTTGCACAAAAAAATCTGACAGATGCCGGATATAACGCCTCCATTGCCGATCCATTCAGGGGAATGCCTTACTATGTCGCAGACCAGCACTTAAGCAAATGGAGAAATCAATATTACGATCTGAAGTTTCGTGCAGCTACTCCTTTACTTGGTAATCATTGGGCATTGGGGTTGGAAGGTAATTATGTAGCTACATTAGCTGCCAAACAGCGCGACCCGCGTGTGGATACCCGTTTTTATACGCTGGGACTGACGCCGGGGATTACTTACAAGTTGAATAATTCACACAAGTTTGGTGCAAGTTTCAAGTATAGTTCTATCAAGGAAGACTCAAGAATGAGTAATGTCAACTCTTATGTGGATCAGGACTATTATATATTATACGGTTTGGGAACAGCCATAAAAGGAATAGGCAGCGGTGTAACCAGCAATTATATTGGAGACCGTTTCGGTGGAGCTCTCCAGTACAACTTCAGTATGCCCTCTTTCAATTTACTGCTTGAGGGCAGTTACGATGTAAAAGCGGAAACTGTTCAGCAGAGCTATACGACTCCTAAAAAAATAGCCGGTGTAAAAGATAAAACTGCTCATGTTTCTTTAACGATGATTCAGGAAGGAAAGGACTATACCAATTATATGAGAACCACATATACAAATCGTAACATCGATGGTATTCAGTATATTTCTCAACGCGATAACTCTGAATCACAAAGTGGCTGGGTGGAATTATATAATAACATCCGTTCTACGTACAAGGCACAAACCGCTTCTCTTAATTATGCATTAAGCAGAAACCGCGGGAATGAATATAGTTGGAAAGCAGAATTAAATGTGAATTATACCAAGCAAGACGATGAATATTTAATGCCTAATTCTGTACAGAATGCAGAAAATTTATCTTTAGGCTTAGGTGGCAAAAAAAATTTTGTTTTAGGCAATAGTTTGAATCGCAGGCTTTTAATAGATGTTCATGTTGCGTATAACAATAATCTGGGAGGTGAATATGTATATGGTGGCAGCCATGCAGACTATCCAACTGTAACCGAATTACAACAAGGGCTGACTAATTATTATACCTGTGATTACTATCGTATTGGCGGGTCGATAACGTATTCGCAACAAGTCAGAGAAAACAGACGTATGAACTTATTTGCAAAAGTTGTATTCGATCGTGTAAATACCTCTGACTATGATTATGATGGGCGTACTCATTTATCGATAAGTTTAGGATGTAATTTTTAATGCTACATAACGAAATCTATATTACAAAACATGCGTAAATTAATAACTGGAAGTTTGATGCTCTGCAGCATATTATCTCTGCGGGCACAGACATTTGTTAAACCGGCTGTGAAAGTAAAGGACACCTCTTTTGCTGTAATTACAGATAAAGGGACATTTCAGGCTTGTGAAGCCGAGCTTAAAGCCTATCAGGAGATTCTAGGAATGGAAGGGTTGCCTACGTTCATCGTATACAATGAATGGAATAAACCGGAAGATGTAAAGAAAGTTATTGTTAAGCTCTACAAAAAGGATAAATTGGAAGGAGTGGTATTTGTCGGTGATATCCCTATTCCAATGCTCCGCAAAGCCCAGCATATGACTTCCGCTTTTAAAATGGATGAGAAAAACAATGACTGGAGAGATTCTTCAGTGCCCAGCGACCGTTTCTACGATGATTTCGACCTACAATTCGATTTTTTGAAACAGGACAGTGTCGAAAATAATTTCTTCTATTATAATTTGGCTATAAAATCTCCACAGCAAATTCGGTGTGACATATATTCTGCACGTGTCAAAGCTGTTGATAACGGCGAAGAACCGCATGCGCAAATCAGCCGCTATTTTAAAAAAGTGGTGGCTGAGCACCAGATAAACAATAAATTAGACCAATTCTTCTCCTATACAGGTGATGGCTCTTACTCTAACTCATTGACTGCATGGACACCGGAAACCTTTACTATTCGCGAACAAATGCCGGGCGTATTCGATAAAGAGGGACGGGCCCGTTTCATCCGTTATAATTTCAGCGATTATCCCAAGGACGATGTCATTAATATGCTGAAACGCACAGATCTGGACTTGTCTATTTTTCATGAGCATGGTATGCCCGAACGTCAATATCTTTCCGGTAGTCCCGCTACTAATAGGTGGAATGCTCATGTAGATGCAATGAAGTACTATTATCGTGGTTTAGCGCGTAGAAAGCAAAACAACAAAAAGTCTTTCGACGAAATGCTGGATATGATGAAAAACACATACGGTTTGGACACTACTTGGATTGCAGGCTATGATAATCCCAAAGTAATTGCAGAAGATTCTTTACTAGACCTGCGCACCGGTATTATCCTGTCGGAAGTTACAGAGTTTAAGCCTAATAGCCGTATGGTAATTTTCGATGCATGCTATAATGGTGATTTCCGAGAAAAAGATTACATTGCCGGACGTTATATCATGTCGGAAGGAAAATGCGTAACTACTTTTGCCAATTCAGTCAATGTACTGCAAGATAAAATGGCAAACGAGATGCTCGGCCTGTTAGGTATGGGAGCACGAGTGGGGCAATGGGCTAAATTGACGAATATTCTCGAATCGCACATTACCGGTGACCCTACTCTACGTTTTCAATCTATCAATGAGGTAGATGCCAATGCTTTGTTCAAAGAACCATATAGCGAGTCCCGCATGTTGGAGTTATTACAGTCGCCCTATGCCGACATACAGAATTTTGCTTTGCACAACCTTTATCGCAATGACTATCCGGGTATTTCTGATTTATTAAGAAAAACTTTTGAAACTTCCTCGTTCATGATGGTACGTTTCACCTGCTTGGCATTGCTTGAGAAGATTAGTGACAAAAACTTCCGGGAAGTCTTACACTTGGCCATTACGGATTCCTATGAATTTATTCGTCGCACCTCTGTTCGTATGATGCAACATGTGGGACTGAACGAGTATGTTTATCCGCAAATCAAAGCCTATGTAGAAGACAACCTATCCGAGCGTGTGGCATTTAATGTGAGTTTGGGGCTTCAAGTCTTTGATCAGGCAGCCGTACAGGCGGCAATTGATAAAGTAATGGCTGAGACCTATGTGTTGCAAGACAAGGAGGAGATGCGTAAGGTTTTGGAGAATGCCAATAATAGTCGTAGCATGCAAAAAGAGTTATTAAGCAAAGAAACTTCCGAACGTTGGCGCATCCTTTATTGCAATTCTCTGAAAAATCATATGGCACATGCCTGTGTAGACGGCCTCTTGGCTTTACTTACCGACTCCAGTGAAAGTGAAAAGCTAAAAACCTGTTTATTGGAGGCTTTTGCTTGGTTCACTCATTCTTATCGGAAGCCTGACATCCTTCGGGTATGCGATCAACTGAGAAAAGATAAGAGCTTATCCGAGAACCTTCGTGAAGAAGCCGACCGTACATATTACAGACTTAAAAATTAATTGGCCATGATTAAAAAAATAATATATCTGGCATTTCTTTTGCCATTGGCAGGAAATGCACAAACAACAGTCATAAAGCCATTGGTCAAACAACCTACCGCTTTTGCTATCATAACAGATAACCAAACTTATGCAAATACCAAAGATGCCATGCATCAGTACAAAACTGCGGTTGAAGATGATGGTTTGGCAACTTATCTGATCAGCGGTGACTGGCAAAATCCAGATCAAGTCAAACAGATAATCATCAAAACATATCAAGAATGCCCTTCATTGGAAGGTCTGGTTTTAATCGGCGATGTGCCTGTCGCATTGGTACGTAATGCGCAACACATGACTACTGCATTCAAAATGAATGAGAAAGCCTTTCCTTGGGATCAGTCTTCCGTACCTACCGACCGCTTTTATGATGATCTGAACTTAAAGTTTGAGTTCATCAGGCAAGACTCAGTAAATCATCAGCATTTCTACTACAAATTGACAGAAGACAGTCCCCAGCGGCTAAATCCTACTTTCTATTCAGCTCGTATCAAGTATCCGGAAAAAAAGGAAGGGGATAAATATGCGGCCATTGCCTCATATCTGAAGAAAGCTGCTGCTGCCAAGGCAGATAAGCATAATCAATTAGATCGGGTATTCTCATTCAATGGTGCTTCTTACAATTCCGATTGCCTGATTGTATGGATGGATGACGAAAAAGCTTATATGGAGAACTTTCCATTAGCTTTTGGTCGTCAAATGGGATTCAAACATTGGAACTTCCGAATGAAACACCCTATGAAATATAAGTTATTCAGCGAATTGCAACGAAAGGACCTTGACTTATTTATGTTTCATGAACATGGAATGCCAACAGGGCAGCTTATTAATGATGAATTGGCATGCACTGATTTCAATAATCGTTATAAAATGTTGAAGAGTACACTTTATAATGCAGTCATGTCCCATGTTGGAAAACGTGACAAAGACACCTTACGTATTCAGATGCAGGAAAAACGACAAGTGAATGAGGTGTTTTTTAAAGACCTGGACAATCCTAAGTTCTGGGAAGCAGACTCTCTTCACTACGCTGATGAACGTATCGTAACGGAAGATTTAATGAAGAGAAATCTTTCCACTAATCCGAAGATGATAATGTTTGATGCGTGCTACAACGGTTCTTTTCACGAAAACGACTATATAGCAGGACAATATATCTTTAATGACGGTCAGACATTAGTAGCACAAGGAAATACCCGTAACGTATTGCAAGACCGCTGGACTATTGAAATGATTGGTTTGTTGTCCCATGGTGTACGAGCCGGGCAATACAATAAGCTAATCGTATCACTTGAAGGTCATTTGTTTGGTGATCCCACTTTCCGTTTTGCTCCTATCGAAGCCAATACTTTAAGTACCGATATAACAATACACAAAGATGACAAAGCCTATTGGAAGAATTTGTTAAACAGCCCATACGCTGATGTACAAAGTTTGGCCATGCGTATGCTGGCTGACGCCGATACCCAAAAGGAATTATCTCCGTTGCTCCTGAAGAAGTACCGGGAAAGTGGCTTCAATACGGTTCGTATGGAAGCTATCAAGTTGTTGAGCCGTTATCAGGACGACAACTTCATCGAAGCATTACGCGAAGGTTTGAACGATACTTATGAAATGGTAGCTCGCCAAAGTGCCATTTATGCTGGATTTGTAGGTGACGATTCCTTATTGCCCGCTATTGTGGAAGCATTGGTCGAACATAATGAACGCTTACGCGTACAAATGAGTGCCAACAAGGCTTTAAGCCTTTATCCGAAAGAGAAAGTAGAAAAGACAATAGAAGACTTTTATGCAAAAGTTGACCGTTTGAATGAAAACGAAGAGAAAAAACGATTACTAAGAAGCCTGGAAAGAATGTTTGTACAAGAGGCAAAAGTCCATCAGACCTTGATGGATGTAGCTGCACCGGAAGCAAAACGTATCAGTGCAATCCGCAATGTGCGTAACTATACATTCCATTTCCACGTGGATGATTATTTGAATGTAATTCGTGATGCCGGTAATCCACAGGAAGTACGTGTAGTAATGGCCGAAGCATTAGGTTGGTTTACTAATTCTGTACAACGGCCACACATTCTTGAAGAAATAAAGAAGATGCAACAAACAGCCAATCTTCCGGAAGATTTAAAAGCAGAGCTTGAACAGACAATCAAAAGATTAAGTTTATAAATATGAATAAATACATCCTTTTGGCAATTACCGCTTTGTGCTTACAGGATATGCAGGCGCAAACAGTTGTACATCCTAGTATAAAAACAAAGACTACTTTTGCAATTGTAGTCGATCAGAAAAGTTATGATGAAGCGAAAAGTGAAATTGATGCTTATCGTACCAGTATAGAAAAAGAAGGTTTAGGTACTTACTTGCTAATTGATGATTGGAAAAGGCCCGAACCTATTCGTGAGCAACTTGTCAAATTGCATGAGAATGAGAAAACGCCTTTGGAGGGTTGCGTATTTATAGGTGACATCCCTATTCCAATGATTCGTGATGCACATCATCTATCTTCGGCTTTCAAAAGGTCTCCCAAAGCCAATTGGCAGAAATCAAGCGTTCCTTCCGACCGTTATTATGATGACTTCGGATTAAAATTTGATTATATTAAACAAGACAGTTTGATACCTGACTATCATTATATGACATTGCGTGCTGATTCTAAACAGTATATTTCACCGGATATTTATTCGGCCCGTATCCGTCCATTACATTTAGAAGGTGAGAACCGTTATCAGATGCTACGCGATTACTTAAAAAAGGCAGTTGCCGAAAAAGCAAAGCAAAATGCATTTGACCAACTGACTATGGCCCGTGGCCATGGTTACAATTCTGAAGATCCTTTGGCATGGAGCGGTGAGCAAATAGCCTTACGTGAGCAATTGCCGCAAATATTCAAATCGGGTAATACAGTGAAGTTCTATGATTTTAACATGCGCTATCCGATGAAACCATTATACTTGAACGAGATTCAGCGCGAAGGATTAGATGTCATGCTATTCCATCACCACGGTGGCCCCACCATGCAGTATATCAATGGCTATGAAAATGGTTCCGGTATTAATTTGAGTATTGAGAATGCCAAAATATTCTTGCGAAGCAAAGTGCCTTCATACGCCAAGAAACATGGGCGTGAAGCTGCTATCAAAGAATATGCCAAGCAGTATGGGGTGCCTGAAAGTTGGTGTGCGGAAGCTTTCGATGAGGAGAAAATAAAATCGGATTCCATTGTAAACCGTAATATGGATATCTATACTGAAGATATTCGTCTTTTGACTCCTAATGCGCGTTTTATATTGTTCGATGCTTGTTTCAACGGTTCTTTCCATTTGGATGACAACATTGTAGGCTCTTATATATTCAATAAGGGTAAGACCATTGCTACTATGGGATGTACGGTTAACACCATTCAAGATAAATGGCCGGATGAATTTCTCGGCTTGTTAGCTGCCGGTATGCGCATCGGGCAGTTCACTCGTTTTACCTGCTTCTTGGAAAATCATCTGATCGGTGACCCGACTTTTCACTTCACCAATAATGCCGGGCTGGATATGGACATCAACCAAGCTTTAGTTGCGCAGGAAGGAAATGTTACATTCTGGAAAAAACAGCTGAATTCCCCTATGGCTGACATGCAGGCAATGGCGCTCCGTCAATTGTCAATGGCAAATTATAGTGGTCTCGTTGAGTTGCTGAAGAAAAGTTACCACGAATCGAACTATTTCGTTGTGCGGTTGGAAGCATTACGCCTATTAGCTTTGAACTATCCGACAGAGGTTGCCGATGTATTGCAGACAGCCATGAACGACAGTTATGAACTGATCCGTCGTTATGCGGTGGAATACGTTGAAAAGAATTGCAATCCGGAATTGTTGCCGGCATGGATAGAAAGCTATTTATTACGCGGACATGAAAACCGCCATCGTTTCAGAATTTTTAGTGCTATCAACACGTTCGACCATGATATGGCTTTGAATGAATTGAAGAAACAGGCTGCCGATTGGTCTTTCTACGATTCTTCCTATGTGAATGAATTGTTAGAATACCTTCCTCGCCAAAAGAAAGGACTTGAAAGAGATTTTGCACTTATTGACAGTCCGGAAAGTACTACCAAACAGATACAAAGCGAAATAAGTAGGTTCCGAAATAAACCTATTGCTAAAGCTATTGAGCCATTACTGAACATTATAAAAAATGAAAGCCAAGAAGAAGAACTTCGCATATTGGCTGCTGAAACATTAGGCTGGTATAATTTATACTATAATAAAGCAGATATAATCAAAGAACTTAACACATTTAGAACTTCCAATCAAAAGCTAATGAACGAAGTTACCAAAACAATTAATAGGCTGAAAAGTCAAAATAGGTAGAATCATCCAAACGATGAGATAGACCGGATCCAAAGGGCGGTTCTGCCATTCCTGAACGGCCTGGTTTACTTTGTTTGTAATGATGGAAATGGCTGATGTAGAGAGTTCTATTTCATAAATCTCACACATCTCTTCCTCTATATCGAAAACACTCATTCCTTTGGCATATAAGGAAATAACAAGCTTTTCTATCGAAAGTCCACTGCTTTCGTGTTTGGGCATTGCAATCAGTTCGAACTGGCTGTTACGATCATGGGGAATGGAAATAACAGCCTCCCCATGTTCGGTTTGGATTTTCTTCGGATAGCTACCGTTACGTGAATTACCAGTGTTGTTCCCTGCCACAGAATTCTTTTCATAACCCAAATGGGCATCCATTTCGCCTTCAAGCATCTTTTCCAACACTTGGGCATGCAGCTGCTTCAGAAACTTGCTCACATCGGCTTCTGTCTTGAACTGGCTAAGGAACTCCTTGCTTAATACCTCATCAGGCACTACTTGATTCTTTTCTTTCATAATCTTCTTCATTTGGTAAATGTATAAAATAAAAAATACGGAACTCTATTTTGAATCCCGTATTTTCCATTTACACAAAATATTTTATAGTGCCTAATGCGGCAATGTACATACAGAAATAACCTACTGCAATATCGAATATCAGAACAAGCAGATAATTGCTGTTTGAATTTTTGGTATTCTTAGCCATACACTCACTGATAGGAATAACGGCAAATAGCATGATGAT
>OLHE01002456.1_pt1 | contig 10872 bp, 10 predicted proteins | sample 1605821 | NCBI WGS metagenome assembly OLHE01 (sample SAMN03283250) | human gut metagenome | biome: human-associated habitat; material: feces | host: Homo sapiens | place: USA | collected 2013
TCAAAAAACAAACTGGTGGCCTAAAACAACAAATACAAATGTTAGTAAAAAGCTAACAATTAGAACGGCTAACACGGTTAGAAAAATTGTTAGAATGTAAACAAATATAATTGATACGTTATTTATAAAAATAGTATCTTTTTGTTTAAAAATGGCTTTAACTAATTCAATTAGTTATAATACTAATATAGTTAGTTAAGGAGGATACTATGACTTATCCAAGGTGTAGAAGTAACTATAGAAATTATCAATCAAGAAGGGTTTGCCAATTTATCTTAGTGGCTAAAAAATTAAAAATAAAATCTCCATCTTTATATAATCGTATTTCTAATTTGGAAGATTTAAAAAATAAAATTAGTCTCTATGGTTGGAAACAATTAGAAGAAAAAATGTTTCTTTCTATTATTGAGGAAAGTGGCTATGAAGCCATAAAATGTATGGCATATGCTTTTTATGATTATGCAACAGAAAATAAAGGAATTTTCGAAGCCATGCTTTGGTACAATAAATATATGATAGAAGAGGGAAATCAAGTAACACATAATACTTTTGATATACTTTTTAAAATACTTAGGAAGCAAAATTTAAGTGATGAAACGATAAACCATTTTATTAGAACACTTAGAGTTTTTTTAGAAGGCTATGTTCTACTTGTGAATCACCAAGCTTTTGGACATCCTCTTTCTATTCAAAAAAGTTTTGATTTTTCATTAAACATTTTAATCAATGGTGTGAAAAATATGGAGGGAAAATAGGTGGAAGAATACATAAATATCACTTTAGATAATATTGATCAAGAACATATTTGTTGTGCTATAAGTGATAAAAAACATTTTGAAGGTGTTTTTAATAAAAAGGAATGGTTAAAAAAAAGAATAACAGAAGGTCATGTTTTTAGAAAACTTAATGTTCAAGGAAAAGTATTTGTTGAATATGCACCTCTAGAAAAAGCATGGGTTCCTATCGAAGGTAATGGTTTTCTATATATTTATTGTTTATGGGTTTCGGGGAAATTTAAAGGTCATGGTTATGGTAAGCAATTATTGGAATATGTTATTAATGATGCTAAAAAGAAAGGAAAACAAGGTGTTTGTGTAATATCTTCTAAAAAGAAGAAATCTTATCTGGCAGATAAAAAATTCTTTTTAAAATATGGATTTGAAGTTGTTGATCAAATTGAAGATTATGAATTATTATCGTTATCTTTTAATCATCAAAAACCTTCTTTTTGTAAAAATGTTAAACAAATGATGATTGATTCAAATCATATAACAATATATTATTCACCACAATGTCCTTTTACATTAAATTGTATATACGAAATTAAAGAATACATGAAAGATTGTAATATACAAGTTGATTTTATTAAAGTTGATACTTTGGAAAAAGCAAAAAACATACCATGTATTTTTAATAATTGGGCAGTTTTTAAAAATGGAAAATATGTTTCACATATTTTGTTAAATAAAAAAGGTTTTGAAAAATTATTAAATGATTAAAAAGAATGATAGATTGTTGGAAAATTGATTTTTAGGTAAAATAAAAAATATTTTGGTGTTGCTAAAAGAGACATTTTTTGATATTATGCAGTTAAGTTATACGACTGACGGAAGTGGAATAAACCACAGGGAGTATAATCGTGTAAAAGAGTCGACCGTCTGGGCTAATAATAGTCTGGATGAGTGGGCTCTTTTTTTGGTTGGTAGAGTAAAAAAACTAGTTTCACATATTGTCTTGTAATATAATGAAAGTGGTTAATAGAATCAATCAAAAAGAAAAAAAGAAAGGATGAACGACAATGTTAACTGATGTAGAAATTGCACAAAGTGCAAAGATGAAACCGATTGTTGAAATTGCTCAAAAAGTTGGTTTAGATGAGGATGATCTAGAATTATATGGAAAATATAAAGCAAAGATTTCTCTTGAAGCTATTAAAAAACTAGATCAAAACGAAGATGGAAAATTGATCTTAGTAACAGCAATTAATCCAACACCTGCAGGTGAAGGAAAAACCACAACAATGATTGGATTATCACAAGCACTTAACAAATTAGGAAAGAAATCTGTAGTTGCAATGCGTGAGCCATCGCTAGGTCCATGTTTTGGAATCAAAGGTGGAGCTGCTGGTGGAGGATATGCGCAAGTTGTTCCAATGGAAGATATCAACCTTCATTTTACAGGAGATATTCATGCAATCACTGCTGCAAACAACTTAATTGCAGCGATGCTTGATAATTCCATTCATCAAGGGAATCCACTTAATATCGATGTAAGACAAATCGTTTGGAAACGTGTGGTCGATTTAAACGATCGTGCATTACGTCATACTGTTTGTGGACTCGGTGGTAAAGTAAACGGGGTTCCTCGTGAAGATGGATTTGATATTACCGTTGCTAGTGAAGTTATGGCAATTCTTTGTTTAGCGACTTCTTTAGAAGATTTAAAACAAAGAGCTGCAAAAATGATTGTCGCTTATACTTATGATGGAAAACCAGTTACTGTTGATGATATTGAAGCAACAGGAGCGGTAACACTTTTATTAAAAGATGCGATTAAACCAAATTTAGTTCAAACTTTAGATCACACACCAGTATTTGTTCATGGGGGTCCATTTGCAAATATTGCCCATGGATGTAACTCTGTTATGGCCACTCAACTTGCTATCAAGTTAGGGGATTATGCGATTACTGAAGCTGGATTTGGTGCTGATTTAGGAGCTGAAAAATTCTTAGATATTAAATGTCGTCAAGCAAATTTAAATCCTGAAGCAGTTGTTATTGTTGCAACTGTTCGAGCTTTAAAAATGCATGGTGGTGTTGCTAAAAAAGATTTAGGAAATGAAAATTTGGAAGCTTTAAAAGCTGGTTTAGGAAACTTAGAAAAGCATATTGAAAACATTGCAAAATTCGATTTACCTTGTATCGTTGCTATTAATGCTTTTCCAACAGACACAGAAGCGGAACTTCAATTATTAAATGAATGTTGCAAGAAACTTGGTGTTGAAGTAGCTATTAGTAAAGTTTGGGAAAAAGGTGCTGATGGTGGAATCGAACTTGCTGAAAAGTTATTAAATATTTTAGAAACAAAAGAAGCTAATTATCATCCACTTTATGATTTAGATTTATCAATTGAAGAAAAGATTGAAACAATTGTTAAAGAAATCTATGGTGGAGATGGTGTTGAATTTACAAAGAAAGCAAAAAATAAAATTAAAAAATATACAGAACAAGGATTAAGTCAATTACCAATTTGTGTTGCTAAAACACAATACTCATTATCTGACCAAGCTTCTTTACTTGGTCGACCAACAGGATTTACTGTTAAAATCAATGATATTATTCCATCTGCTGGAGCAGGATTCTTGGTTGCTATTTCTGGTGATATTATGCGTATGCCAGGACTTCCAAAACGTCCAGCCGCTGTCAATATGGATATTGATGAAGATGGAAAAATTATAGGATTATTCTAAAAAGGAGAGAAAGATGAAAGTTGCTATTATCATGGGTTCAACTTCTGATTTACCTAAAGTTGAACCAGCTATTTCGATTTTGAAAAATTATGGTGTTGAAGTGAATGTTCGTTGTTTATCTGCTCATAGAGCACATTTAGGACTTTCAAGTTTTATTAAAGAAACAGAAACGGATGGAACAGAAGTTATTATTACTGCTGCAGGAATGGCAGCAGCCCTTCCAGGTGTGGTGGCTAGTCAAACAGTTTTACCAGTTATTGGTGTTCCGATTGCAGGAAGTAATTTAGATGGAATGGATGCATTATTATCCATTGTTCAAATGCCTTCGGGTATTCCAGTAGCGACTGTTGCTATTAATGGAAGTAAAAATGCAGCTTATTTAGCACTTCAAATTATGGCTATTAAACATAGTGAAATCAAAGAAGGGCTACTTAAAGAAAGAAAACAAATGGAAGCTGACGCAATGAAAGCTAACGATGAAGTCATAGAAAAATACAAATAGGGGGAAAAGAAAAATGGCAGAATTATTGTATGAAGGAAAAGCAAAACAAGTTTACAAAACTGAAAAGGAAGATGAATATTTAATTCATTATAAAGATGATGCAACAGCAGGAAATGGTGTTAAACATGATAAGTTTGAAGGTAAAGGTGTTTTAAATAATACAATCTCTTGTATTATCTTTGATATGTTAGAAGAAGCTGGAATCAAAACACACATGATTAAAAAATTAAATGAAAGAGATATCTTAGTTAAAAAAGTAGATATCTTCCCATTAGAAGTTATTATTAGAAATATTACAACTGGATCTTTCTGTAGAAGATTAGGAGCACCTGAAGGAATTGTTTTAGATGAACCAATCTTTGAAATGAGTTATAAAAATGATGAATATAGTGATCCATTAATCAATGATGATCACGCTGTTGCTTTAAAACTTGCAACAAGAGAAGAATTAGCATACATCAAAGAAACAACATTAAAAATCAATGAATTATTAAAAGAATTCTTCTTATCAATGAATTTAAAACTTGTTGATTTTAAAATTGAATTTGGTAAAACAGCTGATGGTACAATTTTATTAGCTGATGAAATTTCACCAGATTCATGTCGTTTATGGGATGTTGATACAAACCAAAAATATGATAAAGATGTATTTAGACAAGATATTGGAGATTTAATTGAAACTTATAAAGCAGTTCTAGCAAGAATGCAAAATAAATAATTAAGGAGAATAAAGATGGATTACAAAAAAGCTGGAGTCGATATTGAAGCAGGTTATAAATCAGTAGAATTAATGAAAGAACATGTTAAAAAAACAATGCGTCCTGAAGTCTTAGGAGGACTTGGTGGTTTTGCAGGTGCTTTTGATTTAAGCGGAATTAAAAATATGGAAGAACCGGTTTTATTATCAGGAACAGATGGTTGTGGAACAAAAGTAAAACTTGCTTTTGTGATGGATAAACACGATACAATTGGTATTGACGCTGTAGCGATGTGTGTCAATGATATTGCTTGTTCTGGAGGAGAACCACTTTTCTTCTTAGATTATATTGCTTGTGGTAAAAACTATCCTGAAAAGATTGCTTCAATTGTAAGTGGTGTTGCTGAAGGATGTTTACAATCTGAATGTGCTTTAGTTGGTGGTGAAACTGCTGAACATCCAGGTTTAATGCCTGAAGATGATTATGATTTAGCTGGTTTTGCTGTAGGTGTTGTTGATAAAAAAGATATTATTGATGGTTCAACAATTAAAGCAGGAGATACACTTATTGGTATTGCTTCAAGTGGTGTTCATTCAAATGGTTTTTCACTTGTTAGAAAAGTGTTTGAAATGACAAAAGAATCATTAGATGCATACTATGATGAATTAGGAAAAACTTTAGGAGAAGCTTTAATTGAACCAACACGTATTTATGTAAAAGCTTTAAAAAATGTAAAAAATGCGGGTGTTAGAATTAAAGGATGCTCTCATATTACAGGTGGAGGTTTCTTTGAAAATGTTCCAAGAATGCTTCCTGAAAATGTAAGAGCAGTTATTAAAAAAGATAGTTATCCAGTACCAGCTTTATTTGATTTAATTCAAAAAAATGGAAATATTGAAGAACATATGATGTATAACACATTCAATATGGGTCTTGGTATGGTAATTGCAGTTAATCCAAAAGATGTTGATGCAACAATGAAAGCTATTGAAGATGCAGGAGACAAATGCTATGTTGTTGGAAATATCGTTGAAGGAGATAAGGGCGTGGATCTATGCTAAAATTTGCGGTCTTTGTTTCTGGTGGAGGAACAGATTTACAATCTATTATTGATGCCAAAAACGAAGGAAAGATCAATGGCGAAATCGCTCTTGTTCTTTCTAATCGTCAAAAGGCTTATGGCTTACAAAGAGCTAAAGATGCTGGGATTGAAACAGCGGTTGTCAAAAAAGATGATGCTTTGATTGTAAAGATGTTAAAAGAAAGAAATATTGATTTTATTGTCTTAGCGGGTTATCTAGCAATTTTAACGGATGAGTTAATTGATGCATATCCAAATAAAATTATGAACATTCATCCTTCCCTTATTCCTTCTTTTTGTGGACCAGGAATGTATGGAATGCATGTTCATGAAGCTGTATTACAACGTGGTGCAAAGGTTTCGGGGGCAACCGTGCACTTTGTTTCAAATATTGTCGATGGGGGACCGATTATTAAACAAGTTGCTTGTGATATATCGGATTTAGATACAGCGGATGATATTCAAAAAAGGGTGTTAGAGATTGAACATAAATTATTACCTGAAGTTGTAGGGTTATATTGTGATAATAAGATAAAAATTATTGATGGAAAGGCAAAGGTAATTTAAATGAAAAGAGCTTTAATTTCAGTTACAAATAAAGATGGGGTTGTTGATTTTGCTAAAGGATTAGTAGAATTAGGTTTTGAAATTGTATCAACAGGAGGTACAATGAAAGTTTTACAAGAAAATGGGGTTTCTTGTATTGCAATTGATGATGTGACAGGATTTCCTGAAATGTTAGATGGACGTGTTAAAACACTTCATCCAATGGTACATGGAGGACTTTTATATCGTCGTGATTTACCTAGTCATGTTGAAACAATTAAAAAACACGGCATTCATCCAATTGATTTAGTATGTGTCAACTTATATGAATTTGAAAAAGCTTTAAAAGCTGGTAAAGATTTACCAGATATGATTGAAAATATTGATATTGGTGGACCATCAATGATTCGTTCAGCAGCTAAAAACTTTAAAGATGTTTTAATTGTTACAGATCCAAAAGATTATGACAATGTTTTAGATGCGATTAAAAATGATACAACTGATTTTGATTTCAGAATGAATCTTGCTTATAAAGCATTCTCAATGACAGGTGCTTATGATGCAATGATTTCAAGATACTTTGCAGATCAAGTTGGAGATCAATTCCCAGATACATTAAATCTTTCATTAAAGAAAGTAGAACATTTACGTTATGGTGAAAACTCTCAACAAGCAGCTAATAAATATGAAGATAGCTATGTTCAAAAATCTTTATTAGATTATGAACAACTTCATGGTAAAGAAATTTCATTTAACAATGTAAACGATTTATATGGAGCTGTTGCACTTGTTAGAGAATTTGGAGATCAAATCGTTACAGCAGCTATCAAACATTCAACTCCTTGTGGTGTTGCTATTGGAAATACAGGTTATGATTCTTATATGAAAGCCTATGAAGCTGATCCTCAATCTATCTTTGGTGGAATCGTTGCTGTTAACTATAAAATCGATAAAGCAACAGCTGAACAAATGCATAAGATTTTCTTAGAAATCGTAGCTGCACCAGATTTTGATGATGATGCTTTAGAAATCTTAAAGAAAAAGAAAAACTTACGTATTTTAAAACTTAAAAACTTAGATGCACGTGGTGCTAAATATGATATTAAATATCTTGAAGGAAAAGTATTAGTTCAAGAATTAAATACAAAAATGATTGATGAAATGAAAGTTGTGACAAATGCACAACCTACAAAAGAACAACTTACAGATATGGAATTTGGTATGAAAGTTGTTAAATATGTAAAATCAAATGCGATCTGTATTGTTAAAAATGGTGTAACACTTGCTATTGGTGGAGGACAAACATCAAGAGTATGGGCTTTAGAAAATGCTATTCATAATAATCCAGATAAGGATTTCAATGGTTCAGTACTTGCTTCAGATGCTTTCTTCCCATTCAATGACTGTGTTCAAGTGGCTGCAGATGCAGGTGTTCAAGCAATTATTCAACCAGGTGGTTCAATTAGAGATCAAGATTCAATTGATTTATGTAATGAAAAAAATATCCCTATGGTATTTAGCGGATATAGACACTTTAGACACTAGGAGGCTTATATGAAAGTTCTTGTAATCGGTAGTGGTGGTCGTGAACATGCGATTGCTTATAAATTAAAACAAAGTCCAAAAGTAACTGAACTTTATGCAATACCAGGAAATCCTGGTATTGCAAGTTTAGGTACATGTGTACCTGGTTCAGTAGAAGATAATGAATTTATTGTTGATTTTATTCAAAAGAATCAAATCGATTTAACAGTTATTGGTCCAGAAGTTCCTTTATGTAAAGGGCTTGCTGATGATATTGAAAAAGCGGGTTATAAAGCTTTTGGTCCTCAAAAAAAGGCGGCAACTTTAGAAGGAAGCAAAGCTTTCTCTAAAGATTTTATGGTCAGACATCATATTCCTACAGCAAAATATGTTGAAGTCACAGACTTTGAAAAAGCTTGTAAAGAAGTTGATCACTTTGATTTTCCATTAGTAATCAAAGCAGATGGTTTAGCTGCTGGAAAAGGTGTTGTCATTGTTGAAAATAAAGAAGATGCCATTTCTACTTTAAAAGAAATGATGGTTGATGGTGCTTTAGATGGTGCCGGAAGTAAAGTTGTATTAGAAGAATTCTTAACAGGATTTGAATGTTCTTTACTTTGTTTTACAGACGGTAAAACAATTGTACCAATGGTTTCAGCAAAAGATCATAAACAAATCTTTGATGGAAATAAAGGACCTAATACAGGTGGTATGGGAACTGTTTCTCCAAATCCATTTTTACCAGAAGGTATGGATGAAGTCTTAAAAAAAGATATTCTTGATCCATTTATGCAAGGACTTAAAGAAGATCAAATGGACTATCGTGGAGTTGTTTTCATTGGTTTAATGATTGAAAATAATCAAGCGAAAGTACTTGAATTTAATGTCCGTTTTGGTGATCCTGAAACACAATCAATCCTTCTTCGTTTAGAAAGTGATCTTTATGAAATTATGGATGCTTGTGCGACTTATACTTTAGATCAAGTAGATGTCAAATGGTCAGATGACCACGTGGCTTGTCTTGTTCTAGCGAGTGGTGGATATCCAGGTAAATATGAAAAAGGAATTGAAATTAAAAATATTGACAAAGTAAGTGATGATATTGTTGTTTTCCATGCGGGAACAGCTTTAAAAGATGGTAAACTTGTCACAAATGGTGGACGTGTTTTAAATGTGTGTGCAAGAGGAGCAAATTTACAAGAAGCACTTGCGAAAGTCTATGAAACTGCTACAATTATTACATTCGATGGTATGTACTATCGTCATGATATTGGACTTAGATAGGAGAGAACTCTATGACAAATGTAAGAAGAATTTATGTAGAAAAAAGAAAAGAATATGCAACAGAAGCGCATGAAATTCAAACAAATCTTGTTGAACAATTAGGTTTAACAATTCATTCGCTTCGTATTGTTCATCGTTATGATGTACAAGGAATTAGTGAAGAAATCTTACAACAAGGAATTAATACAATTCTTGCTGAACCAATGGTGGATCATGTTTATGATGAAACATTTCCAATGAGTGAAAAAGAATCTGTTTTCGCAATTGAATTTTTACCAGGTCAATATGATCAACGTGCTGATTCATGCGAACAATGTTTCCAAATTCTAACAGGAACATCTTCAACAAAAGTAAGATGTGCCAAACTTATTGTAGTAGACATTGATAAAAATGAAGATGTTTTAAATCAAATCAAACATTATTTAATTAACCCTGTTGATCAAAGAATTGCTTCTTTAGAAAAACCAGAACATTTAAATGATGAAACACCTGATATTAAATCTGTACCAACTTTAACTGGATTTAATGATTTAGATGAAGCAGGATTAAATCAATTCTTAAAAGATAATGGAATGGCTATGAATCTTGATGATTTAAAAGTAACACAAGATTACTTTAAAAATGAAGAACATAGAGATCCTACTGAAACAGAAATTAAAGTATTAGATACATATTGGTCAGATCACTGTCGTCATACAACATTTGCGACAGTTATTACAGATATTGATATTCAAAATGGTGCTTTTAAAGAAATCTTAGAAAAAGATATTGAAAGCTATAAAACAAGTAGACATGCAGTTTATGGGGTAAATACAACAAGACCTCTTACTTTAATGGATCTTGCAACTATTTCAATGAAAGAACTTCGTAAAAAAGGATATCTTGATGATATGGAAGTTTCTGAAGAAATTAATGCATGTTCTATTGAAATCACTGTTCATACAAATCAAGGAGATGAACAATGGTTATTAATGTTTAAAAATGAAACACATAACCATCCGACAGAAATCGAACCATTTGGGGGAGCTGCTACATGTTTAGGTGGAGCTATTCGTGACCCACTTTCAGGACGTGCTTATGTTTACCAATCAATGCGTATTACTGGAGCAGGTGATCCAAGAAAAACATTGGCAGAAACAACGCCAGGTAAATTACCACAAAGAAAAATTTGTCAAGAAGCCGCTCATGGTTTTTCAAGTTATGGTAACCAAATCGGTTTAACAACAGGTTATGTTCATGAAATATACGATGAAGGTTATATCGCTAAACGTATGGAAGTAGGAGCTGTTGTGGCTGCTGCACCAAAAGAACAAGTAAAACGTTTAGAACCACAAAATGGACAAATCGTCTTATTAATTGGGGGACGTACAGGACGTGATGGTATCGGTGGTGCTACCGGTTCTTCAAAATCACATGATGTAAAATCTATTGAAACAGCAGGTGCTGAAGTTCAAAAAGGAAATCCTGTTGAAGAAAGAAAAATTCAAAGATTATTTAGAAATACAGCGGTCTCAGAAAAAGTTGTTAGATGTAATGACTTTGGAGCTGGTGGAGTTTGTGTTGCCGTTGGTGAACTTGCTCCAGGGCTTGATATTGATTTAGATGCTGTTTTGAAAAAATATGATGGTTTAACAGGTACAGAACTTGCTATTAGTGAATCACAAGAACGTATGGCTATTGTTGTAAATGACTATGATGTTGATTTCATTAAAGCAGAATGTGCAAAAGAAATCAACATCATAGTCATTTACAACAATAGCCATACGTT
>OLHE01002457.1_pt1 | contig 10870 bp, 9 predicted proteins | sample 1605821 | NCBI WGS metagenome assembly OLHE01 (sample SAMN03283250) | human gut metagenome | biome: human-associated habitat; material: feces | host: Homo sapiens | place: USA | collected 2013
CCGTGCGTCCCTACGGGTGGGCGAAACATCGGTTTTATTAAAAGAAATTTTGCGCGTCTGGCCGTATTATAGACGTAATTCGATAACTATGAAAGACGAAATCAAGAGACTGGAGAAAATTTTCCGCGAGATGGTGAAGAACGCGGGCAAGTTCGGCCTGATGTGGAAGAACATCCCCCTGGGCCGCGAGGCTTTCGCCATCATGCAGCACCTGCCCGACAGCGTCCCCGGCGAGTTCGCTACGGCCGCCGAGAAAGCCGGCCTGCTGGGTCAGATGCTCGAGCAGATGGACGAGTTGCGCAGCCCGCGATTCTGCATTGCCGTGCGCGAGTATATGAGCCGCCTCGACGCCGCCGAGGAAACCAATGCAACCGAGCTGGCCAAACTCTACGACTACATAGACCCGACGCTGCCGATGGAGGACTTCTGTCGCGTCTACCGGCGCCATCTCAAGTTCGACCCGGTTGAGCGCACGGCTGAGTATGAGGCCGTTATTTATTCGGCCGAATACCTGGTAAGCCGCGCGCTGGCCGACGTGCCCCGCGGCATGGGCTTCTGCTTCGCATACTGGAGCGCCCTGGCCGACGCTCTGGCGGAATTCGGCATCGACTGGCGTTCGCCACATATGATGAATCCCGGAGTAATGTTCGACTGATACTCATAGATATGCACATACTGACAGTAAAAGTACGGCGCTTCACGCGCGACCAGAGCCTGACCAATCTCAGGGAGACCACGCTGCATTACCTTGCCGAGCGCCTGACGCCCGGCGAGGCCCTCGCCGACCGCGGGCGTCTGATTTTCGCATTCGAGGATCCCGAAATCACCCTGAGCTACATGACCGACCATTTCATGGTCGAGGCGGGGCAGACCGTAGAGACGCCTGAGTATCAGGTGCCAAACCGCCATATCACCGAGGAACGCGTGAGTTTCCTAATCTCGCTGGAGGAAATCGACCCGGCCGCATATCTGTCGGCTACGCTGAAGAAGCTCCAGGAGCGCTACTGCACCGAGATGCCCGCCACGCTCGACACCCTCGATGTGAACTGCGACAAGGATGTGGTGCTCGGACTGGCTGAATACCTCATCAATGCCGGCGAGAAGAGTTTCTGGCCGCTGTATGCCGCGCTTCAGGCCTCCGACAACTGGTCGACGCTGAAAATCGGCAACCTGCCCCTCTTCCGCAAGCTTTTCCTGCAGGGCATCGTCGATGGAGCGCTGGCTCCCGACTGCGCCTACGCCTGGGAGCACGTGGCCTCCATAGCGCTGAACAACGACCCCAACACCTTCATGGAGGACGCCGAGCGCTTCCACGACATCGTGGCCGAGGCTGCGCGGACCGACAGCAACGCAGCCGAGGTGCTCGAGGCGATGGCCTACTGCGCCCTGATGCAGGTGCGTATGCTGCGCGTGGCCGAGTCCCGCACCGTGGGGCTGAACCATACGGTGACATATACCCGCGACTACGTCCTGGACGAGCTGCGGCCCGGCAAGATTATCGAGAAATACCCCTCTGGCAAGACCGTAGGCATCGCCGATGCCGGCGAGGACTACGTGCTTGTCGATTTCATGGGTAAAATCCTGCAAATCACGCCCGGACATCCGCGCGAGACCGACTTCGCCAGCATCCTGCCCGACGGAACCATGCCGACGGCCGAGACCGCCGAGGAGGTGAGCATGCGCTTCTCGATTATCCACTGTCTGCTGGACGACTACATCTTCGTGGCCGCCGGCGAGCTCAGTCGCGTATTTGAGGACGGCGGCGTCGGCGAGGATATCGAGAAAGAGCTCAAAGACCTGCTGATGAGCAAGGTGGAGCGCTGCATCGGCCTGGGCTATGCCGACATGTTCCCGCTGCGGGCGCTGCTGGCGGCCACCGACCGCTGGAACATCCCCGAAATAGTCCGCCCGGAGGAATTCCGCCGCCTTCTGCTCGAAGGGGTAGAGGAGGGCGCGCTCGCTCCGGAGTGCGAAATCGGCTGGTACTGGCTCGGAATCGCCGCCGAGTACAACGATCCGACGCATTTCATGGACGACATGGAGCGCTACTATGAGCTTCTGGCCGACGCTGCCGCCGAGGACGTCGGGGAGGCCCGCGAAATCATGGACCGTATCTGGGAACCCGAAAACCTCCAGGAGGAGGACTGAACTATGAAAGCAAAGCCTATATACCTGAAACTCAGCAAGCCCTCCCGCGAATTGCCATTGGGCGCCTCGCACTTCTGGGGCGATCCGGACCTGCCCGAAGATATTACCTATCCCGAGTACGTCGACGAGGATGGCGACGAGCTGGACTACAGTTTCATATGCCAGATACATCTGCCCGACATCGCCCGCTTCGACCCCGATGGACTCCTGCCCCACGAAGGCCTGCTGCTGGTTTTCGCAAAACTTGAGTACTATATGAACGGCTACCGGGGCGAACCCGAAATCAGCGGGAGCATTTCCGACAGCGACGCCGTACGCGTAATCTGGGTGAGACCCGAGGAAATGGACAATCTTGTGCGGACAGTGCTTGTCGACGACGATGAAAAGCCCGTCAGCCCGGAGGCCCTGGCCATCGAATTCTCCGTCACCCGCGAGGAGTACGGCGACGACACGGCGCTGCTGGCCGAGCCGGACCACCGGCCCTGGGAGAACTGGGACCATCCCTTCGAGGACTGGACGATACTCTTCCAGGTCGACTCCTTCGATACGGACGACATGAAGCTGAATTTCATCGACTTCGGTGTGCTGGACCTGCTGATTTCGCCCGAGGCCCTGCGGCATCGGGATTTCTCCGATGTCCGGGCGCTCATTATCTCTACTTAGGACAGAAAGACAGAAAAAGGCAGATGATGACTGAAGAACAGAAGCTGGCGAGGGCGGCGGGTTCCTGGGGCGAGAAGGTCGCCGTCGAGGCCATGGAGCGCTCAGGGGCGCACGTAATAGGCACAAACGTGCGCGTGGGCAACCTGGAGGTCGACATCCTGGCCTGCCAGGACGAGGACCTGATAATAGTCGAGGTAAAGACGCGCTCGGACATGAGTGCCGATCCGCTCCTGGCTGTCAACCGCCGCAAGTTGCAGCGCCTGAGCCGCGCTGCGGTGGCTCTCCTGGAGAAATACTCCGATGAGCGCGGCGTCGACTACCACCTTCGCTTCGATTTTGTCCTCGTAACCGGCTCGTCCGAGCACTATACCGTAGAGCATCTCGAGGACCGCTACCAGCCTCCCTGCCGCTTCTACTGATATTAGCGTTTTTTCTGTTTTTATGTCTTTATGTCAAAAAAACGGACCTGCAAAAATACCCTGAATCCGGTAACCCTATAAAACCTTAACATACAGCGTACTTAACAAAAAGTAACACTATTTTTTTTTTTTTTTTTTTGTCTTTGCGCCCCGCGGATTTTACTATGCGAATTGAACAAATAGTGCTAATTTTGTTGTCCCGAAATGAAGTTTTACTTCATCCTGACTTATTCTTATGCTTCTCGCGAAAATGACGTTAAGCTGGCCGGTGGCTACCGGTTGTCTTGTGGCGGTGACTTGTTTCATAATACTTGTATTATGGTTCAGGTTTCATCGCGGCGACAAGGACGCCCTTCCCGGAGAGGAGGCAGAAAGAAATAAGGACGAGAACTTTGAAATGCGCATACCCGAGTATGCGGCCAAAATCAAGAACTGGTTTGAGACGGAGCGCCCGTATCTCAGGCCCTCGTTCAAGCTCGTGGATGTGGCGGCGGTCGTACCCTTGAACCGCACCTATCTTTCGAGGATTTTCAACGAAGGCATGGGCGTGAGTTTCACCGACTATATCCGCGATTTGCGAATGGCCGAGGCAAAACGACTGCTTGCCGAGGAGCCCGACGCACCGATCGCCGCGATAGCCGAGCGATGCGGATTCGCAGGCCATTCGAGTTTCCACCGTGCCTTTGTCCAGGCCACGGGAATGAAGCCGAGCGACTTCCGCGCAAAGACCCGAAAGCCCTGAGTCTATAGGAATCAGCCCTTTCGTCTATTGCCGACCGGCTCATTGAAGACCTGTTAGCGCGAAATTTACGTAAAGTCAATGCGGTTTTTATGTAAAGGTAAGCGCTATGTATGACTTGATGACTAATTTTGCAGTCCGTCCGTACGCGTATTGATAATATACGCGAGGACGGCGAAGACCAATAGAATAATTACACAACCGAACAAACCAATCATTTCCACTTCAAGAAAGGGATGAAAATACGGATACTGACTCTGCTTGTCGCACTGGTGTGGCTGGCAATGCCGCTTGCGGCGCAAAATGTGGCGTTGAAGAGCAACCTGCTCTATGATGCCACGGCAACCTTGAACGGCGGCGTCGAGGTCAAGTTCGCTCCTCAGTGGACCGGCGACCTCAGCGGCAACCTCAACGCCTGGGACATCAACAACCACCGCTGGAAGCACTGGCTTGTGCAGCCCGAGGCGCGCTACTGGTTCTGCCAGGCCTTCTCCGGCCATTTTGTCGGCGCCCATCTCATAGGCGGTCAGTACAACTTCGGCAATCTGGACATGCCTTTCAAGTTCCTCGGAACCGACTACCGCAAACTCAAGGACTATCGCTTCCAGGGCTGGATGGCCGGTGCGGGCATTGCTTACGGCTATTCGTGGATTATCAACCGCCGCTGGAACATCGAGGCCGAAATCGGCTTCGGATGGGTCTACACCCGCTACGACAAGTACGAGTGCGCCGACTGCGGACAGAAAGTCGACTCCAATCATCCCCATAATTACGTTGGTCCGACCAAGGCCGCTATAAACCTCATTTACACCTTCTGACAATGACGACCAAGCTTATTTTCAAGACAATCTGCGGTCTGGCCCTGACGCTGGGAGCCTTCTCCGCGTCGGCAGCCGAGCAGGCCGCCATGCTCCGGGTCAGCGACATCAAGGTGAACCGCGTCGGCGACGAACTGGTCGTGGCTTTGGACATCAACCCCCGCAGCGTCAATCCCGGCCGCGACAAGGAAGTGACATTCACCCCGGTAGTGCGCGCCACCGAAGGCACCGACAGCCTGGTGCTGCCGACCGTGACCATCGCCGGCCGCAACCGCTACTATACCCATGTCCGCAACAACGACATGCCCCAGGGTCGCGTCTATCCCGCCTGGAGCGACGAGGCCATCGCCTATCGCGCCGAGGTGCCTTTCGAGGCATGGATGAACCGCTGCCATATCGACATGAAGCAGGACCTGGCCAATTGCTGCCGGAAGCCTGAAATCGGACCCGAGACGCCGCTGGCACGCCTGGACTTCGTCCGTCCGCCCTTCCGGCCCGACTTCCGCTTCGTCGAGCTCACCGGCGACAGCGCCATCGAGCTCACCGCCGAAGGCCGCGCCTACGTGGACTTCATCGTCAACCGCACCGAAATCCGCCCGACCTACCGCCGCAACCGCATCGAGCTGGCCAAGATCATCGCCTCCATCGACAAGGTCCGCGACGATACCGCCGCCGTGATAACCCGCATAACCATCAAGGGCTACGCCTCGCCCGAAGGCCCGTACGACAACAACGTGCGCCTGGCCATGGGCCGTACGGCATCGCTGAAGGAGTATGTTCGCCAGTACTATAACTTCGACCCCGAGCTGATGAGCACCGACTACGAGCCCGAGGACTGGGAAGGCCTCCGCGTCTGGGTAGAGCAGTGTACGCTGCCCCATCGCGCCGAGATTCTGCAGATTATCGACTCCCCGCTGGCTCCGGACCCCAAGAACAGCGAAATCCAGCGCCGCTACCCTGAGGAGTACCGCCTGATGCTCGACAGCATCTACCCGGCCCTGCGCCACTCGGACTACACCATCAAGTACCGCATCAAGGCCTACGCCACCGTAGAGGAGCTTCTGCAGGTCTACGCCAGCGCTCCGGAACGTCTGCGCCCGGTCGACTTCCAGCGCATCGCCGCCGTCTATCCGACGGGCAGCGACCGCTATAAGGAAATCATGCTCAAGGCCGTCGAAATCCATCCCTACGACACCAAGAGCAACCTCAACGCCGCCACCATAGCCCTCCAGGCCGGCGACCTCGCCAAGGCTGCCGAATACCTCGACCGCGCCGGCGACTCTCCCGAGGCAGTCTATACCCGCGGAGTCCTCGCCGGCATGAACGGCGACCTCGAACGTGCCGCCGGACTCTTCGACCAGGCCGCCGGCATGGGCTCCGAACCTGCCGCCGCCGAGGCCGCCAAAGCCCGCGCCATCATCAACCGCGAGACGGTCGAGTACCTCATCACACCCGAGGGGAAGTAAAGCTATGGAGTCGGGGCCGTATGGCAAAATCGCAAAATGTAGGGATGCACGCTCGTGCATCCGCCAAAATACGCTGACGGCCAGCGGATGCTCCGGGGAGCATCCCTACGGACTGCCTAAATAATCAATAATCAAACACAATAACAAACCTATCTCTCACTCTCAATCGACATCACTACCTCTCGAACCCGATTACATTAACAAACCTCTTCCGAGCAATCGGACTAAAGCGATAATAAACAATCATTAAATAACAATAGCCACATTATTCAAACTATGAACAAATTCAGCACAATGTTCGTCGGCCTCGGAGCTATCGCCATGATGGCTTCCTGCTCCAACGACGAACCGGCCAACAACGGCGATACGCCCGACACCCCCAACGGTGACGTGGCCTACATGACCGTAGAGATCAAATCTCCGGAGCGGGAAATCCCCTCCCGAGCCACAAGCACTCCCGGCTATGAAGAGAGCGACAAGACTCCTATCGAGCATCAGGTGAGCAGCGTACAGTTCCTCTTCTTCGGGTCCAACGGCGAATATGAGTTCACCGTGAAGGCCGACGACACCACCTTCAAGCCTGCCGACAACGATGCAACCAACGCCGGAGGCGCCAACGTAGAGTACGTAGGTACCAAGAACGTAATCATCCTCGAGAACGTAACCGCCAAGGATCACCCCAACTACGTGATCACCGTTCTCAACGCACCCTCCGACTTCGAAGCCGGCGCAACCATGGCCGAAACCGCCCTGAAGCTGACCGCTTATGCCACCAGCTTCCCCGCTACGAACGGTCCCGCCACTCCCTTCGTGATGACCACCTCGTCCTTCCTTGGTGCGGTAACCGGTGCCAACGGCGGCGAACGTCACGACGACACCTATTACTATGCCACCAAGCTCAACAGCAACGACTTCATGACAACCCTCGAAGCCGCTCAGACCAACACCAAGCCCGTCGAAATCTACGTAGAGCGTCTTGCCGCCAAGGTTCAGATGAGCGCTGAGGGCGCAACCGAAAACATCGACAACCACACCGTCTACAAAATCCAGCAGACTCTCGCCGGCGGCGACGACCAGACTTCCGGCGGCGACGCCATCTCCGACGTAGACCTCTATGTCGAAATCCTCGGCTGGGGCCTGAACGCCACCACCAAGCAGAGCTATATGGGCAAACAGCTCGACACCACCTGGAGCGACAGCAATCCCTTCGCCGGCTGGAACAACTCCGGCGACTGGCGTTCCTTCTGGGGCATGTCGTACATCTACGGTCCCAAGTTCAATCAGGACGAACTCCTCTATGAGTCGCCCGCAGCTATCGTTGCCAAGGGCCACACCCTCAACGGCACCACGACAAGCTACGAATACTGCTACGAGAACACCAACAATACGAGCATCTTCGAGGAAGTTGCCGACGGTCCTCTGACCCTCGATGGCAATAAGGTTGGCGTCCACAATGCCAAGGTTACCCACGCCGTTCTCCGCACCCGCGTATATCAGAAGAATGCCGAAGGCCAACTGGAGGCTCCCGAACTGGTTAACTTCCGCGGCGTTACTTACACCGGCAAATCCTACAAAGCCCTGCTTCTGAACAAGCTCAAAGCCGACGACAACCTCAACTACTGGATCAAAGTCAGCGAAACTGGCGACAACATCGACTGGCGTACCGTCAAGTCGACCGACTTCAAGCTCATCCGCAACGAAGCCGCCGGCCACGCTCTCGGCGCAGTCAGCGTAGTACTCAACACCACCGAGACCATCTACACCCGCGACGCCGCCGGTAACGGCACTCCCAACCTCAACGCCGAGACCGAGCTCAATGCTGCCCTGGCCGCTGCCTACGACTTCGCCAAGTATCCCGCAACCGGTACCGACAACGGCGACAGCTTCTACTACATTCCCATCGAGCACCTCGCTTCTACCCCTGGCCAGACCAACGCCGTCGAAGGCTACTACGGCGTAGTCCGCAACCACTGGTACAAGCTGGTAGTCCGCAGCTTCAGCAAGGTAGGTCATCTGGTATTCGACCCCGAGACCGATAACACCCCCATCGTTCCGGACAAGCCCGAAGATCCCAAGTACTTCGTAGGCGCAAGCGTCAACATCCTCTCCTGGAAGGTTGTAAACCAGCCTGTTGACCTCTAAACAGCACTCCACGTGGATGTCGCGGAACCGCGCAATGCGTTGACAACCAACGGACGCACGGACCGTGCGTCCCTACGGACGGCGCAACAAAACCGCAACAAGGCGGCCGACCGCAAACTACATTTCGCAACACCCACCTGAAATTACCATAAGTCTTCAGGGCCGGAAGGGCCTTGAGTCAGGACGGCCCTGAAGACTTCCTTTTTCTCTCTATCTCCTCGAAAACAGGCCGCAAGGCCGCAAAATTAACTCAACTCGACTTAGATGAAAAACGTCTGTGACATATTCAGGGCATTCTTACTGACGCTGCCGGTGTTGGCGTCCGTAGTGCTTACCTCTTGCGACAGCATGATCTACGACGATGAAGGCGACTGTGACCCTTATTACAAGGTGCGCTTTGTCTACGACCGCAACCTCAAGTACACCGATGCCTTCGCCGCTGAAGTCAACGAGGTGACCCTCTATATCGTCGACACCGACGGCAATATCGTGTGGCAGAAACACGAGGCCGGCGACGAACTCAAATCCGGCAGCTATCTTATGGATGTCGAAGGCATCGCTCCCGGCACCTACTCGCTTATCGCGTGGTGCGGCAGCGGCCATACCACCGACTTTTCCATTCCCGAAAGCGCCACTAAGCATACACATCTTCAGGCAACCCTCGGGGGCCGCAGCGCGCACGACGAAGGCTGGAACTTCGCAGGTTCCGCCGTGCGATCGAACTTCCGCGACCTTTACCACGGCAAGCTTATGGATGTGACATTCCCCGATACCCAGGGCACTCACGTATATGAGATTCCCCTGACCAAAGATACCAACGACGTCCACGTCGTGCTCCAGCACCTGTCCGGCGATCCCGTCGACGAAACCCAGTTTCTCTTCACCATCGAGGAAGAGAGCGGGCTGATGGACTGGGACAATACCGTGCTTCCCGACGAGCCCCTGCGCTTCTACGCCCACACCGTCCGCAGCGGTTCCGCAGGCGTCGAAGTTCCGGACATCGACGACGGCGAGGACGGCCGCGCACGTGCCGTCACCAATGTTAGTTGCGCCGTGGCCGACTTCCAGGTAAGCCGCATCACGCCCACGCAGCGCAACTTCGTCCGCATATACCGGAACGACGACCATAGCCTCGTGGCCTCAATTCCGATTGCCGACTATGCCGTCATGGTAAAGGGCGAGCACGCGAAGCTCAGCGACGCCGACTACCTCGACTACTGCGACAACTACTCGATGGTACTTTTCCTCGACGACAACGGCCGCTGGTTCGATTCCACGATTTACATCAATTCATGGAAGGTAGTCATTAACCATATCGAACAGTAAGCCCCGCGCAGCGAACCCCTGACTTAACAGACCGAAATCCTCCTGTCTTACATAACCAATCGAAAGAATTGAAAACGATACGCGACATACTCTTCTCTCTCCTGCTGCCGATGCTTCTGGCTCTGGCGCTGGTGTCGTGTAGCGACAGCGGCACGCCGGACCCCGAGCCCGGAATACCCGCCCAGGCTTCGGTGGTTCTGCGCATTACGGTAAGCAATTCCGCCGGTGCGGGCGGCTCGCGAGTAACCCCCGAGGGCGACTACGACCGCGGCGAGGGCTACGAGAACTATATCGACATAGACGGCGGCAACTTCCGCTTCTATTTCTTCGGAACGGACAACCGCCTTATCGCCCCGCTCGACGTCGACGCCGTAGTGCCTGTCGAGTCGACATCGTCGTCCAAGACCTATACCGTCTACAGCATGCAGATGGATGAGGCCATCAACGGGCAGGTCAAGATAGTGGCCCTGGCCAACTGGCCCTCCTACCCGGCAGCCGCAGAGCTTCGTCCCGGCGTAACGACCATCGACGATATCGTCAACCGTACCTACGAGTTCACCCCGGCGAGCATGGAGCTATCCTCCAGGAACCTCGTCCCGCTCTACGGCGTTACCAACGCCATGACGCTGGATTATTCCGCAGGCAACACCGCCGACATCGGCACCATCCATATGCTCCGCGCCTTCGCCAAGGTGGAGGTCGCCGTCAACGACAAGTGCGTCTATCCCCTGGAGTACGTAAAGCTCCAGCGCTACAATACCCGCGGCTACTGCGCTCCCCGGGGCGTCCGCCGGCAGGACGACTACGTACACAACAGCTACGACCAGGACTATACCGCCGAGCCCTCGATACCCGAGGGCTGCGAGAGCGCCGAGACTTTCAGCTTCATGGAAGTGACTCCGGGCCGCTGGCTGGCATATATCCCCGAGTACCGCAACGTCGGGCGTCCGGACAATCAGAGATGCCGCATGCTGGTGAAGTTCAAGGGCAACGGCATCGACGCCGGCGAGGACCTGAGCGAGGACATTCTCTACTTCGCCGTCTACAACCTCAACACATCGCCGAGCGTGCCGCAGACGCATTTCGACGTTCTGCGCAACGTATGGTACAAGTTCACCGTCAACAAGAACGCAGCCCCGATCGTGCAGG
>OLHE01002467.1_pt1 | contig 10826 bp, 5 predicted proteins | sample 1605821 | NCBI WGS metagenome assembly OLHE01 (sample SAMN03283250) | human gut metagenome | biome: human-associated habitat; material: feces | host: Homo sapiens | place: USA | collected 2013
AGGGCGCTATGCTTTGGATTCCAATGTTCTTTATGATGGCAGTAACATTTACAGCACTTGGAATGACAATCTACAGATTAGGTGGTCAGTTATTTACAACAGGATTAACATTTGGTATGACATTACAGTTAATCTTTGCAGTATTGTTATTATGCCTTGGTGTAATTGTAGCAATCCAGGGTGTAAAGAAGCTTTTCGAAAAGTCAGATAAGACAGTAGAAGCTTAATTGCATAAAAATTTGTGGCAATAGCATGATGATATTTTGGTAATGGCCATATAAAATAATGAAAAAATATAAATGAATTAGTTGAGGGCGTCCGAGAGGGCGTCCTTTTTTTCGGGGAGGAGATGAGCACAGTAAAAAATAATATAATAAATATCATAATAAATTATAATTTATACTTGACAGATAGGAATTATAGGAATATAATCCTACATATCAAGTATGAAAAATATGAATTGATTAAAGAAATTAATAAGATTTAGGAATTAAGTTTAGGAGGAAAAATGATGAGTACAATAAGAACATTTGTTAGAAATATTCATATGTGTTGTATGATGTGTTGCTGTGGAAGATATTACATCATACCTTGTTTGTGCGCGTCAAATCAGTAAGACCTAAACAAATAAATATGAGTAATGTCTTGGGAAGCAAAAAACAACTGCTTCCCATTTTTTATGACTTATATCCTACTAAATGCATAGGAAAACGAAAAGAAATATTATAAACAAACCTAACAATTTTAAAACTGAAAGCTGGGAGAGAAAATGGTTACTACAAATTTTAAAAACAGACTTCAAAACAAATACTTTAATAGCATACGATGTTGTTGCTAAAAAGATTAGATTACAGATATGTATAACAACAAAAACTATAAACACACATAAAAAGATTACAAATTGAATAGTTACAAAAATACATAGATTACAACATGCAACTATTAAAGGAGAAAGAATATGAGACTAAAGAAATTAACAGCTGTGGCATTAACAGCTACATTAACAATAGGTTCTTTATTTACAGGAACTACAGTAAAGGCACAGACTAATTCAAATCAGGTTGCAACTTATGCAGAGGATTCACAGACAACTTATCCTTGGTATAAAACAGCACAGGCAACAACAGGAGATTACATAGCAGATTCATATGAAGGAGTTGAAAGAGGACATGTTTTTGAGAGTGTTACACAGGAAAGACTTTTAGACATCTTAAGTAGCAAGGGAAATTACTACATTGTTTTTGCAGGACCTGAGCATAAAACAAGTAAGGCTACAATTGCAAAAATCAATGAAATTGCAAAGAAAGACGGAATAACAAAGATTTATCATTTTGATCCTTACGTTGACGGATATCAGTTAGACATTACTGACGAAGATACAGAATTTAAAGGTTCAAGAGGAACTTCAATTAATGAATTATGGAAGAGAATTACAGAGTTACTTCCAAATGAAAATGTAATCAATGAATATAACGGAGACGACACATTACTTTTCAATTATGAAAATACAGATGCAGGAAACAAAATCAATGCATACTATGAATTAGAAGATGCAAATGATTACAATGAGCCACAGGCAACACAGGACATCGAAAAAGTATTTAGAAAAGGTCAGGAAAACGGACAGGTTGCTAAGGCAAGCGTAAGAACAGATTATGAATTCTTTAGTAGAGTTTATAATGGATCAGCTACATACATTAACTACAATAAAGGAGTTGCAAATGCAAACAGAACCGGTAAGGCAGTAGAAATCTTTACAGAAAAAGATAAGGACAACTTCCCACTTCATCAGGTTAACTTCAATGAATTAATTGATTTATTAAATTCAAATGGTGATTATGTTATTTTCTTTGGTGCTTCCTGGTGCCACAATACACAGGCAATTATCGGAAGCATTGCACAGAAAGCTAAACAGGCAGGCAAGAAGGTTTATGTTTATGATACAACAATTGGAAATCAGTTAACTTTCGGAACAGGAAATGACATTAATATAGTAACAGCAGGAAGTAGTGTGTTTAACTCAAGAAGTAGTGTAAATCCAGCAACAGGAAATAACAACATTAGTTATGTATATGGTGAGTTGGTTAAATACTTAGGAAACTTTACAACAGAGAATAATTCAAATAAGAACAACAGTATTTCATATTATCCTAACGGTGATGTTACAGCAGAAGCAACAAGCGCAAAACCTTGGGAAGATGGAAGTAACAAGAGTGCCATCAGATTACAGATGCCTTTCTTAATCCAGTATAACAGGAATGCAGCAAATCCAGTAACAAAGAATTGGTTACATAAGAACAAAGCAAACGATGGCACATACACAGAATATATGTTAGAGCTTACTTGGGTTTTAGGAACAAAGGAGGCAAAAGAAGCAACTGATAGAACAGGCAATGCTAAACCGAAGGATGGTTTGTCATATGTTGATTTTGCAAGCGAAGCAGTTCAGGCATTAAATACATTCTTTAACATTAAAGAAACAACTAATATAAAACAGCCAACAACAACTAATAAGCCAAGTCAGGAACAGAAGGTACCCGCAGTAACAGTAAAAGTTCCAGCTAAGGTAACAGCTAAAGCTTTAAAAAAATCAGCAAAGATTACTTGGAAAAAAGTTGCAGGAGCTACAGGCTATGAAGTTTACAGAGCAAACAAAAAGAAAGGTAAGTACAAGAAGGTAAAAACACTTAAGGCTAAGGCAACTTCATTTACAAACAAGAAATTAAAAGCAAAGAAAACTTACTTCTTCAAAGTAAGAGCGTACATAACAAAGAATGGTAAGAAAACATATTCTTCATGGAGTGCAGTTAAGAAAGTAAGAGTAAAAAAATAGAAATTAATAGAGTAGGGAATGAAAAATAAGCACGAAAAGGAAAAAACGTATACAAAAAGAAAGAGAAGAAGGTGTCAGGGGTAAGTGGCACCTGTACAATACAAGGAGAAAAAAGATGAATTTGGATTTTACAGCAATAGCAGCATTGGTAGTTGTTTTAGTTTTATTTTTTGTAATATTTAAGCTAAGTAAAAAATTAGATTTTACATTATTGGTTATAGTAGCACTTGCAGCAGGTGTGGCAATTGGATTTATATTCCATGGACATACATCATGGATAACACCTATTGGAAAAGCGTATGTAAGTGTTTTAAGTGCATTAGTAAGCCCATTAATTATTGTGGCAATTATCAGCAGTATTACTTCACTTGAAAACACAAAACAACTTAAAGGAATAGGCTTCCGTTCAATTGGATGGCTTATTACAACAACATTCTTTGCCATTATGTTAGCACTTGGCTTAGGACTTGTTTTTGGAGTAGGCAGAAATGCATACCTTTCAATTGACGGACTTGATACAACAACATTCCAGAGCAAGGTTACATCATTTTCAGAAATTTTCATAAATTTCTTCCCAAGAAACGTAATATCAGATATAGCAGAAGAAAACACAATACCAATGATTTTTACTGCAATTCTTGTAGCTGTGGCATATGTATTTGTGGCACATGACAACGAAGAAAAAGTAAAACCATTTAAAAACTTAGTGGAAGCACTTAAGGAAATCATCTTTAAAATCCTTGATTGGGTTATTGAACTTACACCATATGCAGTTTTAACTTTAGTAGCAACAAGTGTTGGAAATGGAATCAATTCATCAGGAATGATTTGGTCACTTGTAATGTTGTTAATTGTATGCTTTATAGCATTCATTATAGATTCATATTTAATTAATGCAGTATTACTTAAAGTTTTTGCAAAAGTTAACCCTATTAAGTTCTTCAAAAAAATTCTTCCGGCACAGATTGTTGCATTTTCAACACAGTCAAGTGCAGGAACATTACCTGTAGCAACAGAAATTCTTACAGACAAAATAGGCGTGAGCGGAAAAGTTGCAAATGTGACAACACCACTTGGAACAACAATAGGAATGCCGGGATGTGCAGGTATTTGGCCAATTCTTGTATCACTATACGGAATTTACGGACTTGGAATTAACTTTAGCTTAACAGATTACATAACATTAGTAGTTGTAGCATTATTTGTATCATTTGGAACAGCAGGAGTTCCGGGAACAGCAACTGTAACAACAGCCAGCGTGTTAACAGTAATGGGACTTCCACTTGAACTTATTGTTTTAACAATTCCTATTTCAGCTTTGGCTGACACAGGTAGAACAGCAACGAATATAACAGGGGCAATGGTTTCAGCTACAATCGTTGCAAGACAGGAAGACAGCCTTGACGATGAAATATTTGAAAAAGAAGATGAAGAAGAAAACAAAGCAGTAACAGCATAATTAGGAATTAAACAAATCAACAACTAATCAGATTAAAAAGATTAACAAAAACCAGTAATTAGTCAGATTAACGAAAATCAGATTTAAATAGCAAAGTAGGAATTTCCAAAGGAGTACGAAATGAGAAAGATATTAAGAAAATTATTACCAATAACATTTACATTCTGTGCATATCTCTGCTCAAGAGGATACATAGCACTCTGGAACTGTTTTACTGTTTCAGTATCATTAGCCTCTATTGCTGCAATGTTATCCTTAGTAAGACCCTTCTTCTCCTGTGAAGCAATACCGATCTTCTGAGATACCTTAAGTGCTGTTGTATCATTAGTAACTTTACCAGCTTCTTCATTCCAGTAATATTCTGTCTTAGAAACTACAGCCATATAAGAATTGTTCCATCCAGAACCACCAAGTCTGTCTGCTGCCATAAGACCGAAGCCTTCCTGACCGTTTGATAAACTCCACTGATCTACAGTTACTTTAGCTCTTAATGTAAAGTTAAGTGATGTAGGTACTGCTGTATAATAGAAATTAAGACCATCGAATGATGCTGGAACTAATTTTCCATTATTACCGCTTCCCTTAAGAACTCCATTAGCATCTACTGCTCCAGATCTTAATGTAACTGAACCAGTTTCATTAATGTTTCCTTCATATGCTGAATTAGACTCGCTTGCACCGTTACCATATACGATATATCCCCATACCTGCTTAGCTTCAGCTGTTGCTGTTGCAGATATTGTTGACTTATCAGATACAGCAGCTGGTGTCTCTCTAACTGCTTCAACTGCAAAATCATACTTTGTACCAACAGTTAATCCTGTAACATCATAAGATGTAGCAGATGTTGAACCAACCTTTGTTCCGCCAACATAAACATTGTATGATGTAGCTTCCTTAACTGACTGCCATACAAGACTTACTGTACCATTACCCATGCTTGTTGCACTGCTGATAGATGGTGCTGAGAGTGGATAAGCAAAGTTAAGCTTAACTGTATTACCAGTCTTATCCTGTTCATTCTCTCTAGAAGCTGTGATTGTAAATGTATACTCACCTGAAGAAGCTGGAGAGAATGAAACCTTTCCGCCTTCACCTTCAAGTGCATATCCCTTTGTTTCTGTATTACCTGAAGCATCTGTCATAACAACGCTTACTTTATCTGCACCATCATTACCAAGAACCATTGTAAATGGAACAGTTACATTTGCTCCGTCCTGAGCCACTTCTCCAATTACTGGTGCAACAACTTCTGACCAATTTTTTCTTGTAACAACTGGTGCATCACCACCAACTGTATCTGTAACAACTACCTTGAAGATATAATTGTTATTTTCAAGTCCTCCAAGATAATATGTTCCTGCATCTGCTAATTCTAATGTAGAAACTACTGGATCATTCTTTGCTGCCGTTACTTCTGTCTTAGTTACTACATCTCCTGTAGAATTAAAGATTGCCATCTGACGATTGTCTGTTCCACCTTCTACCCAGTAAATCTTAACCTTAGCTGTTCCTTCTGTCTTGAAAGAAACAAAGTTCTTCATATTAGCAATATCAGCCTTACCGCCAAAGTTAATTCTCTGTGTTCCAGCAAATCCGTCATCCCAAGTCTTGCTGCTTGAGTCAATCTTAGTCTTTGCACTCATGTAAAGTGTAAATGCATTATCTGTTCCTGCTGCAACAGTCTGTCCATCTGTAAACTTTCCTGCTGCTGCCGTCTCAAGCTTAGCACCATCAAGTTCGTATTCCTTAACAACTGGCTCTTCAACTGCTGCTGTCTCCTCAACTTCAATCTTGAAAATATAATTGTTATTCTCAAGACCCCCAAGGTAATATGTTCCTGCATCTGCTAATTCTAATGTAGAAACTACTGGATCATTCTTTGCTGCCGTTACTTCTGTCTTAGTTACTACATCTCCTGTAGAACCAAAGATTGCCATCTGACGATTGTCTGTTCCACCTTCTACCCAATATACTTTTACTTTTGCAGCATTAGATGTCTTGAAAGAAACCAGATTCTTCATATTAGCAACATCTGCTTTACCACCAAAGTTTACTCTCTGTTTACAAGCGTAACCATCTTCCCATGTTTTATCACTTGAGTCGATTTTAGTTTTTGCACTCATATAAAAAGTAAAATATCCATCAGTTCCTGCAGTAACAGCCTGACCATCTGTATACTTTCCTGCCGCTGCTGCTTCAAGTTCAGTACCCTCAAAAGTGTACTTCTTGCCACTCTCTGCAGCCTTTGCCTTGCTTGTGAATATACCACTAAATGAAGTAAATGGCATAATAGCAACAACCATCAGCACTGCTAAAAAAGCGGCTAAAATTCTTTTACCCTTTTTCATAAAATCCTCCTTATTATATTGTAGGCATAGTAAAGTTCCTGTTACTAACAGCATATAACATGTTCTTTTCGACATGTTGCACTACAGCATGTCCCCTATACCAAAAGTTACTATCATTTTAACCCAACCGCCGATTTGCGTCAATAAGCATTATGGTTAATTTTTATGTATATTTTCTATATTGCCAACGAATTTTGTGCAATTCTGCTATAATTATCCAGTATTAATGTACATAATGTCTAGATAAAACAATTACCCCCTGCAGTATCTGATGATACTACAGGGGGGTAATTATTCTACTGTCCACCAGTAGTTAATACTGACTGAACTGTCTTAAACAAAATCTTAATATCAAGCATAATGCTCCAGTTATCAATATAATTCAGATCCATCTTAACAATTTCTTCAAAATCGCTAACCGTCTTTCTTCCATAAGCCTGCCACATTCCTGTGATGCCTGGTTTCATAGAAAGCCTTCTCTTATGATGTCCTTGATATTGCTTAAACTCTGCTACCGTTGGTGGTCTTGTACCAACAAGACTCATATCTCCCTTAAGAACATTAATGAACTGCGGAAGCTCATCAATACTTGTCTTTCTTATGAACTTGCCAACCTTAGTTATACGAGGGTCATCTTTCATCTTAAACATAAGACCACTCATCTCATTCTGTGCCATAAGATCTTTCTTTCGTTCTTCAGCATCCATATACATAGAACGGAACTTATATATCTCAAAATAACGGCCATTCTTTCCAACACGTTTCTGTTTGAAAAAGATTGGACCTGGCGATTCTATCATAATAGCAGGACCTACAAAAATCATTGCAATAAACATAACTATAAGTCCTACAATTGCTCCGAGAATATCTATGCATCTCTTAACAAGCATTCCCTTCCAGTCATATATTCTGTTAGCAAATGTAATGACAGGAACTGCTCCTATGTAACCCAGCTTACTGTCAAAATCCTTATAGCTGTCAAGAATCTCAAGCTTAAGATTAACAATTACTCCCATATCCTCAAGTTCCATAACCATAGGCTTGATACTTTCGCGGGTCTTGTAATCCACATCAATAAACACTTCGTCAACAATCTCGTTCTTAATATAACGCATCATTGAATGTACATTAGCAACTACAGGAAATCCCTCTATTGACTGACCTGTCATATCTTCATCAGTAATTACAATACCATCTATACGACGCATCCAGTCATTCCTTGCCGCAGCTTTGGAAAGTGTATCTTCCGCCCTGTTTTTAATAGTGATAACAAGTATACTGTTGGTACGCTTTCCTCCATTACGATGCTTCATATATACCTTGACAAGCATCCTTAATAAAAACATAAGCACTGTTCCCATAAAAAATGTAATTACATACACACTTCTTGGAACACCCTGTGCAGTTTTACTCAAAAGTTCATAAACAGCTATAACAGCTGATGAAATAAGACTTTTCTTCATAACAGAAGCAAGTTCTTCAAATTTGCCACGATTAAGTACATCGCCTTTAATGTTACAGAATAAAGCAGCTATTAATACAGCTATAATAATTGTGACTATATTGCCATTAAGCACTTTCATTACATATGAAAATGTATTATTTCTTATTTCCATCAGCCATATAAAACCAGACATGTAATAAGACATTATAAGCGCTATTGCATCTGTAATAAATATTAAAACATTCTGAATACTCTCTTTGGTTTTGTTTACATTAACCATACGTTAATTGGTCTTACCCTCCCCGCTATTTTTTAACTTTTCATAACAAGTCGTGTATTAATACTTCATATTAAAATATACTTTCCCCAACTGAAATACGCTAATCAGCTCACATTTCAAAATGAGCCTTGCTAATTATTATATAGTCACATATTAAAAATATCAATATATATTTGCATATTCTGTAGCAGCATTGCAATAATGATACATTGCCGTCATAAGATTCTTTAGTGCTGTATTATCTAAATATTTATCGACATATCTGGCGTAAACATATGCACCATACTCAAGCATCATTATTTTATCTTCACTATCTCCATTCTTCTGAACGTATATATTAACATTATCAGCAAGCTCATACGCTTTCACATTACTGATATCTATATAATATAATGAAGCATCTGTCTTTTGTGGAGCAATGATATTCTTGTTTCCATCTTTATCTTTCACATAAAATGTATAATTATCAATACTATATCCGTCTGACAACTCAAAATAATTCCTTAATATTGTATCTGATTCAAGAACAAGAGAACTTCCATAATAGCTTATTCCTGAAACACTGTCTGCATTAACCAGCTTTCCTGTATATGTATTGAATCCAACCATATCCATATTCTTATCATCATCCGTCATTATAGAATTGGCATGATTATCTGTGTTATATCCAAAATATTGCTGTGCAGCTGTTCCATAATTAAGCATTGCTTTAACTGCATTTACAGCTTTATCAGAATAAACTCCACTTGCAGCATTAATTACAGATTCAGCATAATCTGTTACTGAGTATGTATGAACTTCACCCTTAACGCCATTACTTACGATTCTGGCATTTACCTTATCAGCCATCTGCTTTGCTGCTATTCCGCAAGAGAACACATACAAACCATCGGTTGTCTTTCTTGCATCGGCTAACATAACCTTTGACACATTTCCATCAGGCATAGTAAATTCCATGTACGTGCTGCTGTCCTTAACCAGTTTATCAGGAAGATTCATGTAGAAATTCATATCAATCTTTCCGTCCATGCTTAATGTATATCCTTCTAATACATCACCCAAATCAACATTATTTGATGTAAATGCTTTTATACAGAAGTTATAATAATATTTTCCATATCTGCCATAACCATTATAATAATAACTTCCTTCACAGTCAGAATCATAGCTTACTACATTTTCCCAGACCATCTTATCATCAGTTTTCCCCGGATTAGTGCTCTCTGAATACGAATATTCAACTTCAAATGCTTTCTTATCAATATTAACAACAACTGCATAATAAGTTCCAGGATTGAGAATCACTTCTTCCTCCAGAGGAATAGTGTGTATTCCTGCAAAAGTTGTTCTTCCGCTTGTACTCGCCTCAGCATGCTTAGTCCCGCTTATCGGGTTGCTGGCATCTTTAAGGTCAGTATATATATCAATTGTATATCCAACATCTGCTGTCTGTGTAAAAGATAAAGATACTGACTTAAGAGTTTCAGATGCAACACCTTCTTTTTCTGATACATAAAATACATTAGCTGCACCTGTATAATATCCTACTGTTGCTGTATGCAGCCCGCCATCAAGCTGATAATTATTATCCAGCCCATCCTCTGCTGACATATCAAATACCCAAACAGTATCTGCAAGCGAATAAGTTTCATACGACATCCAGAAATAATCAAAATAATCACCCCAGCTGTTTCTTATAAGCCATGCACCATTATTTGAAGGCTTTGTAGTTGTCGCAAAATTATCCTTGGAATAATCATCGTCCCAACCCACAATCATAACTGCATGTCCACCACCTGAGCTTACAATTCCCTGCATATCATAATATGAATTATTAAGGTGGTTCTCTCCTGCATAATAATGAGTATAGCTTGCACCAACAGCACCATGCTCCATGATCTGCTGCTTAACAACATCAGGCTGCTCCTTAACATTAATTCTGTATGCATTCTGCAAATGTGCCACATCGTAATCATAAGCATATTTGTTATCAAGACCATTATTATATACTGCCTGGGCATCAGCATATGGAACATCTGATTCATTGACAGCTCCTACCCACTGGCTGAGTCTCTTTACTGCATACTCGTAGTTACCACCCTTTTCCAGATATGACATGTTGGTATTATTATTATAATACTTAGAATAATCCCCTTTGGTTCCACCGAGCGGATCAATAACTGAGTTAAATGTAAAATGTATAAGCTGCAATTCACTCAGGTCAACACTAGAATCTCTCTGACCCTTAGCTATAAGGTCAAATTCTTCAAGTCCTATAGACGAGAATGCCCAACATGTTCCATAAGGATTCTGATTTCTTGATGGGTGTTCCTTCTTATATGAAGAAACATCCTCTGGGTATGCCGATGGTACATTTCTCTGTGCATATGCTGCAATATCCGATACATATACCGGAGCATCACTATCAAGACTACTTGGTATGTAACTTCCTATATACG